>FTEM01002138.1_pt1 | contig 17406 bp, 14 predicted proteins | sample 1640201 | NCBI WGS metagenome assembly FTEM01 (sample SAMEA3914816, study PRJEB12502) | metagenome | biome: forest; material: soil | place: USA | collected 2011-09-16 | depth 0.3 m | reverse complement strand
GCGCCAGAAGGAAGAGAACGGACCCGGCGATTTTTCCGTAGAGGAAAAGTCCAAGCAGGTTCATATCACGGAAGAGGGTCACGAGAACGTCGAGCGATTGATGCTCGAGCTGGGTCTGTTGCGCCAGGGCGAGAGCCTTTACGACGCGACGAACATCCGCCTGATGCATCACCTCAACGCGGCGCTGCGCGCTCACGCTATCTACAAACGTGACGTCGAGTACATCGTGCGCGGCGGCGAGGTCATCATCGTCGATGAGTTCACCGGCCGGACGATGCAGGGCCGACGCTGGTCCGACGGCTTGCACCAGGCAGTGGAGGCGAAGGAGGGCGTCCGCGTCCGCGAAGAGAATCAGACGGTCGCCTCGATTACTTTCCAGAACTTCTTCCGCCTGTACAAGAAGCTGGCCGGGATGACCGGCACGGCCGATACGGAAGCGCCCGAGTTCCTGCAGATCTACGGCCTGGAAGTGGTCGTCGTGCCGACGCACCGGCCCATGATCCGCAAGGACAACCCAGACTTCGTCTATCTCACCCAGGGTGACAAGTTCAACGCCATCATCGAGGACATCCGCGACTGCGTGGAGCGCGAGCAGCCCGTGCTCGTGGGCACGACTTCGATCGAGACTTCCGAGTTCCTTTCCGGTCTGCTGCAACAGAAGGCGATTCCGCATGAAGTGCTGAACGCCAAGCAACACGAGCGCGAGGCGCATGTCGTTGCGCAGGCGGGCAGGCCCGCAGCCGTGACGATCGCCACCAACATGGCGGGCCGCGGCACGGACATCGTGCTCGGCGGGAATCTTCAGGCTGAGATCGCAGGCCTGGGCGAGCCCGACGAGGCAACGCTCGAGGAAGTCCGCGCTGCATGGGAAGTGCGGCACGCAAAGGTTCTCGAAGCGGGCGGCCTGCACATCGTCGGCACCGAGCGCCACGAGTCGCGCCGCATCGACAATCAGCTTCGCGGCCGCTCCGGACGCCAGGGCGATCCGGGCTCGAGCCGCTTCTATCTGTCGATGGAAGACAACCTGATGCGCATCTTCGGCGATCCGATGCGCACCAAACGCCTGCTGCAGATGGCGGGCATGCGGGAAGGCGAGGTCATCGAGAGCGGCATGCTCACCCGCCAGATCGAGAAGGCGCAGCGGAAAGTCGAGTCTCACAACTTCGACATCCGCAAGCAGCTCCTGCTGTTCGACGATGTGGCCAACGATCAGCGCAAAGTCATCTATCAGCAGCGCACCGAGATCATGGGGACGGACGATCTGTCCGCTGCGATCCGCGGCATCATGGAGGAAGCGGTCGGCACGCTGGTGGACCAGTATCTGCCCAAACATGTCGCTTCGTCCGATTGGGACCTGCAGGGCCTGTCGGAAGCCGTGTTGAAGGATTTCAACGCACGCGTCGATCCCAAGGCCTGGCTCGAGCAGGAGCCGGAGCTCGAGGAGCCGGCGCTGCGTGAGCGCCTCGGACGCGAAACCGTTGCGGCGTATGACGCCAAGGTCGCCCGGCTCGGCGCGCCAATCATGCGTCACGTCGAGAAAGACGTGATGTTGCGCATGTTGGATCAGCATTGGCGCGATCATCTGGCCGCGATGGACTACCTGCGGCAAGGGATTCATCTGCGCGGCTACGCGCAGAAGGACTACCGCTTCGAGTACAAGCGCGAAGCCTTCGAGTTGTTTTCCGCCATGCTCGATCGCGTCAAGTTCGAAACGGTCTCGGTGCTGACGAAGATCGAAGTGCGCACCCAGGAAGAGATCGATCGCGAGGAAGAGGAGCGCCGCGCCCGCCTGATGCAAGCGCTCCAGGCACAACACGCGGAAGCGCAATCGGTGCTGACCGCGGAATCGGCCGAACCGTCACCGGAAGCGGGGCAGAATGCCGCTCGCGCTGGGGTCGGCCTGGGTGCCGCTGCAGCCCGTTCGTTGCCGCCGCCACCGGCGGATGCGCAGGGGACGTTTGTGCGTGCCGAACGTAAGGTCGGACGTAACGAACCCTGCCCGTGTGGATCCGGTAAGAAGTACAAGAACTGCCACGGCTCGCTGTCGAGCGTGGAATAAGCGCCGGCGTGTGTTGACAGCTCCGAAGCCGGTCATTCGGGTGGTGGCCGCGGCGGTGTATGACCGCGATGGCCGAGTCCTGATCGCGCAGCGTCCGCCGGGGAAGCACATGGCCGGGCGGTGGGAATTTCCCGGCGGAAAGATCGCGGCCGGTGAGACTGAGGCTGAGGCCCTCGCCCGGGAATTGCAGGAAGAGCTGGGAATTCAGGTGGGCTCGGCGCAGCCCCTGATGAGACTTGCCCACGATTACGACGATCGTCATGTCGAGCTGTCGATGTGGGTCGTGGCGACCTATACCGGGGAGCCGCAGTCTCTGGACGGCCAACGCTTGAAATGGGTCATCGCCTCACGTCTTGCCGACGAAGATATCCTCGAGGCTGACCGACCGTTCGTCGCTGCCCTTAGGCGCCTCCCGCCCCCTATCGCCGGCGGCTAGCCTGCTGCCCCGCCTCCGCCGCGGCACCAATCTTGCGAAGCTTCAGGGACGGTCAGTGTAAAATGAGCTTCGGCTTAGTAAACGCGAATGGACGGACATGGCAGCGCAGAACGACCTCCCGGACGTCAACCTCGACCCGGCAGGGTTGTACCAGGAAGAGATGTTCACCGACCGCAGGGCGGGGACCATCCGAAGGCTCACTCCCGTGACCATCGACGGATCTCCCGATGCTTCGCGCGAAGTGCTGTTTTCCGGCCAGACCCAGCTTCTGACGCCTGCGGGTGTGCTGCCTCTCGTCTTCGAGATAGAGGCCACCACGCTCAAAGAGGCGTTGCAGCAGTTTCCGGAAGGCGTCAAGGCTGCGCTCGAGCAAGCGATCGAGGAGGCGCGCGAGATGCGTCGCGAGTCCGCATCGCGCATCGTTGTGCCGGAAGTGGGCGCGGGTGTGGGCCCCGGTCCGGGTGCTGGGGGCGGCAAGATCAAGTTTCCGTAGGCCCCGGGCGCAGGCGGGAGCGCTCGCATCCGCGGCCTGAAATCTCATCCAGGGGCGCCGCGTGCGCCTCAAATTCCTTTAACTTCAAAGACATATACTCAGGCAAGGCCGCCAGGGCGCAAGCTGTGCCGGCGCGGAACGCGTTCGCCCCCGCGAGCGTTACTTCTCTGGCGGGTGCGGCGGTATTCAACCAAGACGGCTAAGCCCGCTTAAGGGCTAGGCCGCGAGCGAGGAATTTGAATGAGCGACCTCCACGACACCGCTGCTGACGGTCTCGCGATCCCGGCGGTGACGATCGGGATCCCGGTGTTCAACGGCGAGCTTTACCTGGAGGAAGCCATTCGGTCCGTACTGGCGCAAACGCGTGATGACCTCGAGTTGGTGATCAGCGACAACGCATCCACCGACCGGACCCAGGAGATCTGCAGCGACTATGCCGGCAAGGATCGCAGGGTCCGCTATTTCCGCAGCGCGCGTAACCTGGGAGCTGCGCCGAATTACAACATTTGTTTCGGGCATGCGCGCGGCCGCTACTTCAAGTGGCTCGCGCACGACGATCGGATTTCGCCGACGTATGTCGCCAAGACCACGCGCGTGCTGGAGACGCGCCCCGACGCTGTGTTGTGTAACGCCGTCGTGTCGTATATCGACGGAACTGGCGCTCCGCTTGGCCTCTACAACACGCGGCTTGCAAAGGCGGATGTCGTATCAGCTTCTGAGCGGTTCGCTTTAATGGTATTGCGCTCGCATTCCTGCGTTGACTTCTTCGGCATGTTCCGCAGGTCTGCGTTGGAGAGCTCGTTGCTGCACGGGACTTTCCACGGTGCAGACCGCGCGCTGTTGGCGCAAATGGCGCTGCGCGGACGGATGGTGCAGATTCCGGCGCCGCTGGTGCAAATGCGCGAGCACGAGAAGCGCTATACACGTTCCAAGGGGCGCTCCATCGATCGAGCAGCGTGGCATGACGCGGGTCGCGGGCGCGTCAACTTCCCGACGTGGAGGTTGTATCTGGAATATCTGAAGATGGTAAAGGGGTCGCGGCTCGGCTCGCAACAACGCCTACGGTGTTATGCAGTGCTGACGCGCTGGTGGGCTGTGAACTGGAACGCGGCGCGCGCCGCGGTGGATTTGCTTGCCGTAGTGTCTCCTGGCTTACCGGGGGCCACCGAACGCCTGAAATCCCGCATGTTCGGCGCGGCGCCGGGACATCTCGCCGCTGCCCGGCGGCGCTGAAAAAGCATTCATCATGGTGCAAGCAGTCGCGGCATTCTCTCCGCAACACCAGACGCGATCGCGGTCGCGATTTCGCATCGCCATGGTTGCCGCGTGCCCGATGCCTGCGCGCCGCGGAACGCCGTTGCGCGTCGAGCGTCTGGCCGAAGCGCTCTGCGCTCGAGGCCATCAGGTAGAGCTCATCACGTATCACATTGCCGACGACGATCATGCGCTGAGTTTTCCTGTCCACCGGATACTCAACAAGCGGCGCTACTGGCAGATGCCGGCAGGCCCGAATGCGCGCAAGCTGTTTCTGTACGACCCCTTGCTCGCCCTGAAGTTGTGGCGAGTCGCCGGGAGCGGCAACTTCGATATCATTCACGCGCATCATTTCGAGGGACTGCTCGCCTCTTTGCCGACGCGCCTGCGCCGCGGAATTCCGGTCGTGTACGACGCTCATACGATGTTGAAATCGGAGCTTCCGAGCTACGGCCCGCGCCTGTCGCGTTGGGTCACACGGACTGCCGGGAGCTGGCTCGATGGCTGCCTGCCGCGCGCTGCGGATCACGTCGCCGCAGTGACGCCGGACATTCGCGACACTCTCATCCAGGACCACGGGATGAACTCTGACCGGATCAGCGTCGTGATGAACGGCGTGGAGGCGGGCAATTTCCCTGTCGTGGACGCGCCGCCTGCGGACGGCGCCGTCAGGCTCATCTACTCAGGCACGCTTGCGCCCTATCAGGATATCGATCTGCTGTTGGAAGCGTTTGCGCGCGCCCGGCGAATCCGTAAGGATCTGAAACTGTGTTTCTCGGTGAGCTCGCCTTTTGAGCCGTACGAGGCGCAGGCGCAGCAGTTGGGAATCCGTGATCACATCGAAGTGATTGCAGACGGATTCGACGAGCTGCCGGGACGCCTCGCCGCGTCGAACATCGCGGTGTTGCCACGCACGAAGTGCCCGGGAATTCCGCAGAAGCTTCTCAACTACATGGCGGCTGGCAAAGCCATCGTTTCGAGCGCCGGATCCGCGAAGGTGATCGAGCACGAGCGCACCGGCTTGATCGTTCCGAATGGCGACCCGGAAGCGTTCGCGCAAGCGCTGCTGCGGCTGGCCGGCAACCCGGCGTTAGCGCGCGAGTTGGGCAACAGCGCGCGCACTGACGCGAGGCAGACTTACAGTTGGGAGCATTCCGCGCGCACCCTCGAGGCCGTCTACGAGCAAGTGACGCTGCGGCAAAAAGGGCTGGGCAGCCCCGAGAGCGTCTAAGCCTCCACTGAGGGGCGGCTCGCGGCCCCGGCGCCGGTAAGCGCTACTGCTTGCGCTTAATCGCCCCCACCAGCGCCTTGGCGCCACGAATGAGAATCGGTGGCGTCCACAGGTTGATGATCTTCACCGCCTCGCGCCTCAACTCGAAGCGCCCACCCTTGAACTTCACTGACGTCGCGCGTGCCGCCCAGCCGGGCACCGGAGGAGCGGTGTAGTAGTACCAGGAGAGGCAGAGCCGGGCGCGCCCCTTCGGACAGGTCAGGGGCCGCCGGTGGCCGTGCAGGGCGTTGGGTGTGTTGAAGATGGCCACCCGGTTGAACGAGGGCTCGATGTCGACTTCCCGGTGTTGCGGCGACTCCACCGGATCGTTCGAGTGCAGCTCGAGCTGCCCGCCCCATTCCGGCTTCCAATCGCGGTTCAGGTACAGCAGCACGTTGATCCGCCGATCGAGCATCAGCTCGCGCTGCGTGGCGAAGTCGTAGTGCAGCCCGAGGAAGCCGCCTGCCGGCACTTTCATGTATCCGGCGGCATGCATGTGCGGGTCGGGAATCAAGCCCGCGATGCCCGTCAGGCTTTCCAGGAAATGCACGAAGCGCGAGCTGTTGAGCGCATGCGCGATGGTCTCGGCTGTCGGTCCGAAGGCTGCCGTATCCGAGCAGACCTTCTTGCGCTCATTGACGGTGTCGTAGCCGGTCCAGTTGGCCTCGACACCCGGCAGCTCGGCAATGGCCTGGTCCAGCAGGGCTTCCGAGAACAAACCGTCGAGCACGATGTGCGGGAATGGCTGGGCCGCACGATATTGTGCGCTGCAGGCAGCAGCGAGCTGCGTCAGCTTGTCCCAATCGACAGCGTTCGAGGGCACCAGCGGTAACGCTGGTGCCCCGGGGGTGCCGGCGGCGCCGCCGTCAAAGTGGAACGAGCTGGGGGCGGAGGCCGCGACTTGCGAGCTCATTGCGCACTTCTTCCGTATAGATCGAGTTCATGAGCAGAACCACATCCGGGCGTAGTTGAGTCAGTGCGTCGGGGCCGAGAATTTCCTGGCCGCTGCCAGCGAGAAATTTCCCATGCTTGTGCGGGTTGATATCCACCACGGCGGTCAGCTCCTCGCCCATGCGAAGCGAGCTGATGAGGGAGACACACTTCGAGCCCGAGCCCCAGATCGCAACCGTCTTGCCGGCCTTGCGGGCGGTTTCTGTGACGTCGGCGAGAGTCTGTAACTGCGCCTCGACCTGGGTCTTGAAGTTTTCGACCAGCCGTGCCGTGTGCTCCAGGTCGTTTTCCTGCATGAGCCGTGGCGCCGTCGGACCGGGCGCGGGGCGCGCCTCCAACATCAGGTATTGACCGCCATAGGCTTTGTACAACTCGAGCACGTCGAATCCCGTCTCCCGGAACACGCGAGCGAGCGAGCCGCGTGTGAAGTACGTGCAGTGCTCGTAGTACACGTCCCAGAACACGCCGTGTTCGAGTACCCGTTCCATGTCCGGAAGCTCAAAGAAGACGTTCACGTGGCGCCGATCGCCGATCGTTTCACGTACCAGGCTGACGAACTCCCGCACCGGGCCGATGTGCTCCAGGGTGTGACGGCAACAGACATAGTCCGCCGTGAGGTGCGAATACTTCGGTCCATAGAAGTCGCGGATGAACTTGATGCGGTTCGCCGCGGGGCTTTGGGTCCGTTCGGGGCGATAGCCCGGGTCGAGCCCGATGCCGTTGCAGCCTGCGCGCTCGCACAGGGCCACGAGAAACTCTCCCTTGCCGCAGCCGATTTCGAGCACCGAGGTGCCCGGACCGATGCCGTACTTCGCAATCTGGTCATCGCAGATGTCATCGACGAAGCGCATGAACCGGGGCGAGAACGCCTGCGTCTCCTCGTACGAGGGCGAGTAACTGTTCAGGTGCACGTCGAAGCGGATGTTGGCGATGAATCCGCAATCGCGGCAGAACGCGAGCTCGATGTCGCCTCGCGGGAAGGCGACCGCCTCCTCGCGTGTGGGTAACATCAGACAGCTATGAGCCGGTACGTCGTTGACCTGGTAGAAGGACTCGAGATCGCCGCCGCCGCAGGCCTGACAGTCGATCTGTTGCCCCGTGATGAGCTCCGGGATCGCGGGAAAAGCGAATTCCGCGGGACTGGCGGCGCGCAAGGCGCCCATCTCTGCAGTTTCTTTGTGGTTCATAGTATGGACGGCCGTGGCACAGGAACGATGAAGCGACCCCCGCGGCGACGGTACTCGTCCTGCTGGGTCATGATTTCGTCTTTGAAATTCCAAGGCAGGATCAGCACGTAGTCGGGCTGAGTCTCGAGCACACGTCCGGGTGCTTCGATCGGTAGCCGCACACCGGGGACGTAACGACCCTGCTTGTGCACGTTGCGGTCGACAACGAAGTCCAATGTGTCGCGGCCAATGCCCACGTAGTTGAGCATGATCGTGCCCTTCGCAGCGGCGCCGTAGCCGACGATGCGCGCGTTACGGCGCTTCAGATCCTTCAGCAGCGTCGCAAGCTCCGAGCGGATCTGTGAGACTCGCGTCGAGAAGTTGGCGTAGTAGTCCAGACGGTTCAAGCCGAGGCGGGCTTCGGTCTCGAGATATTGCGTCACCGAGTGCCCCGGCCGATCTTTCTTCTCAACGAACAGCCGCAGCGAGCCACCATGGATCGTCAACGGCTCGACCCGATTGAGAAACAGGCCATGGCGCGCGAACAGATTCTTCAGTGCAGTGACGGAGAAGTAACAAAGGTGCTCGTGATAGATCGTGTCGAACTCGCCGTGATCCACCAGCTCCTTGACGTATGGCGCTTCAATTACGGCGACGCCGGTGTCCTTCAACAGTGTCGCGATTCCCTTTACGAACCCGTTCGTATCGGCGACGTGGGCAAGTACATTGTTGGCGTGAATGACGTCGGCTCGCTTACCTTGTGAGGCGAGCCGGGCAGCCAGCTCGTGCCCGAAGAAGGCCAGCAAGGATTCGATGCCCTTGGCGCGAGCGGCCTCGACTGGGCCCGGAGCCGGATCGATTCCCAACACCGGAATGCCTCTTGCCTGATAATATTGGAGCAGGTAGCCATCGTTGCTCGCCAGCTCGACGACCAGGCTCGTGGGTCCGAGGTGCCTCTCTGCTATGCGCTCGTTGACGTTGCTTTGCGAATGACGCAGCAACGTGTCGGTGAACGACGAGAAGTACGGATAGTCCGCGCCGAACAGCTTCTCCGGCGGGACGGTCTCGAGGATCTGCACCAGCGCGCAGCTCGGACAAAAGGCAACGTCGAGCGGGAAGCGGGGCTCCTCGTCCGCAAGCTGCGACTCTTCCAGAAAGCCGTCCGAAAGAGGCAAGTTGCCGAGCGAGAGGAACACCGACAGCCCGTCGCCGCCGCACGACCGACAACGTGCCTCGTCCACCGCCGCGAACGGAGGCGCGACATCGGCCTCGGCCAGTGACGATGCGCCATCGCGGACCGCAGCGCTCACCTGCGCTGCTGTACTTTCGATGGAGGCGCTCATGCCGCGGACCGTCCGGCAATGCGCCAACTGAGTGTTTGATCGAGCGCGCCGCTGTCCTGCAGCTCGCGAATGCGTTTCAGACGGATGAACTGGGAACTGAGGAATTCCTTGGCCGAAGTACCGTTGCGCGTGAAAGCCTCGCTCACCTCTTCGATCCCCTTGCGCACCGTCCATTGCGGCTTATACAAGGGCAACTGCTTCGCGATCTTGTCGCAGTTCACTCTGTAGTTGCGGGCGTCCGGGCTCGCGTCGCCGGCGTAAGTCACTTTGGCCGCGGGGATCACTTCCGCCACCATCTGCGCTATCTCGCGCACCCGGTAGTTCTCCGACGTCAGTCCGACGTTGAAGGCTTCTTTGTGTATCAGCTCGCGCGGGGCTTCGAGGGCAGACACGAATGCACGCGAAATGTCCGCGATATGAACGAGAGGACGCCATGACATCCCGTCGCTCTTGATGAGGATTTGTCCGGTGGTGAGTGCGTATCCGACGAGGTTGTTCACGACCAGGTCGCCACGCAATCGCGACGACACGCCGTAGGCCGTCGAGCTGCGCAGGAACGTCGGGCTGAACTTGTCGTCGGCCAAGGGCGCCACATCGCGCTCTACCCACACCTTGCTCTCTGCGTACGGCGTCACGGGGTTGGAGGCCGCACTTTCGGTCAGAAAATCGTTTCCTGCCGCGCCATAGTTACTGCACGATGACGAAAAGACGAATCGGGGCACGCCGGCTTGCTTGGTGAGCTTGGCGAGGCGCACGGACGCCACGTGATTGATCGAGTAAGTGGTCTGAGGCGCGAGATCTCCCAACGGATCGTTTGAGATGCCCGCGAGATGCACTACAGCATCGAAGCCGCGCAGGTCATCGAGCTGCACGTCACGGACGTCCTTGCGGATGACCGGAACCTCCATCGGTTGGTCGTTGGCGAACCCGCAGCCCTCGTAGAGAAAGCTGTCGAGGCCCGTCACGTGGTGGCCGCGGTCGAGAAGCATCGGTGTGAGCACGTGCCCGATGTAACCGTCGTGTCCGGTAAGCAAAATTCGCATGCGTTTTATCTCCAGATCTTCCAGGGGGCGTCTCGGCTTTCCCATAGCGTTTCGAGACGCACTTTGTCGCGGATGGTGTCCATGCATTGCCAGAAACCGTTGTGCCGGAAGGCCATGAGCTGGCCGTCGCGGGCGAGCTGCTCGAGCGGCTCCTTCTCAAACTGTGTGGCGTCGCCCTCGATGTAGTCGAATATCGCCGGCTCGAGCACGAAGAACGCGCCGTTGATCCACGCCTCGCCGGAGAGAGGCTTTTCGTCGAAATGCGACACCCGGCTGCCATCGAGCTCGAGGCGTCCAAAGCGCGCGGGCGGTCGCACTGCTGTGACCGTGGCGAGGCGGCCGTGGCTGCGGTGAAACGCGAGCAGGTCATTCAGGTTGATGTTGGAGACGCCGTCGCCCCAGGTGAGCATGAAGGTGGAGTCGCCCAGATACGGCTGCAGGCGCTTGATACGGCCGCCGGTGTTGGTCGGCTGGCCCGTGTCGATCAGATCGACCACCCAGTCTTCGGTGTGCTCGGAGTCTCCGTTTTCCCCGTGGCCGTTGCGGCGGCCGTTGAGGTGGGGCTCGATCTTTCCGGTGGCGAGGGACACGCGCAGGTCGGGGGCGAGTGAACAATAATCCGCCATGTAGCGTTTGATGTATTCACCCTTGTAGCCGAGCGCGACCGCGAACTCCTTAAAGCCGTAGGTCGAGTAGTGCATCATGATGTGCCACAGGATCGGACGGCCGCCGATTTCCACCATCGGTTTGGGCTTGACGACGGTTTCCTCCGACAGACGCGACCCCAGGCCACCAGCGAGAATGCCGACTTTCATGCGATTGATTCCGGTAAGGTCAGACCCATAACGTTGTCGTTCGACGGATTTGCAGCACGATGATTCTTCGAATTCGCCACCGCGAAACCGCCACGTTCTGGCAGCCGCAAGTTCTGTGCCCGCCTCCATGAGCCGCCTGCGGGTGTTGCTGGCGAACATCGCCGCCGTCGTTTCGGGCAAAGTTGTGGCTGCCCTGGCGGGCCTGGCGACGATCATGGTGCTGACGCGCCATCTGGGGCCCACGGAATTCGGGTATTACCGCACCGTGCTGACGTTTGCCGCATTTGCGAGCGTGCTCGCGGATTGCGGGATTTACATGGTCACGTTGCGAGAAATGTCACGTCCGGGAGTCGACCCGTCGCGCGTGGCCGGGACCGCTTTACCACTACGCCTCACTAGTTCGATCAGCGTGCTGCTGCTGGCATGCACCCTGGCGTGGGCGTTCCCTTATGACCGCGTCGTGAAGTGGGGCGTGTTCATCGGCGCCGGCATCTATACGTGCCTGCAGGCCAGCGAATTCATGGTAGCGGTATTTCAGAGTGTGTTGAAACAGGGGCGCAATGCGATCGCCGAAGGGACAGGTGCGCTCGTCACGCTGGGGTGTGTCTGGATCCTCGCCGTCATGCATGGCGGTGCATTGGCGATGCTCGGGGCGACGTTGTTTGGCAGTTTGCTCGCGCTGACGCTGTCGTGGCGGCTCGCGCGGCAGCTCGTGCCGTTCCATATCAACTTCGACATGCGGCTGTGGCGCAACTACATACTGCTCGGGCTGCCGATCGCAGGCTCGCAGATTCTGACCATGGCGATTCTGCGGGGCGACTCCTTGATCCTGTCATTGTTTCAGCCCGCCGCCGCTGTGGGACTCTACGGCGTTTCGACCAAGCTCTTCGAGTTGGCGACTTCGTTGGCATTCATGTTCGGCGGCTTGATGATGCCGTCACTTACGTTGGCTGCTGCGCGTGGCCGCGAGGACTTCCCACGTGTGCTGGGACACACAGTCGATACAGCAGTGATCTACGGAGTCGGCGCCATACTCGCGTTAGCGCCCTTCGCACCTCAAGTATTGACACTGATAGCCGGGCCCGACTTTGCCGTTGGGGCGCCCGCGCTCGTCGTCATTTCTTTTGCAATCGGTCTTGCCGCACTGTCGCATGTGCTGCGCTTCTCGCTGGTTGCGATCGAAAGGCCCCGCCTCGTACTTGCAGCCGACGCCTTTGCCTGCGTGCTCGGATTCGCTGCGTACTTCGTGCTCATTCCGAGATTCTCATTGCTCGGCGCCGCAGCGGGCACGGTGGTCGCAGAGGCGTGCTCACTTGCGGGCATGTTGCTTGGGTTGAAGCGCGCCGGACTGCGCTTGCCGTCCGTGATCAATCTTGCGAAAGCGATGGGTGCGGGTCTGCTTGCGCTGGCAACGATGATGGTCTGCAGCCAACTGGACGTACCGTGGGTACTTGCGCTGCTGTTGGGCGGTGCGGTCTATCTCGTTTTGCTTGCCGTGACCCATGCCATCCCGCCGGAGCTGCTGGCGACTGTGTTTCGGCGCCGCAGCTCATATCAGGGAAGTGCTTGACCGCGGTACACTTCGGGCCCGTTTTCCGGATCGGCCCCGAATGAAGATCCTGCCCGGCGCGCGCCTCTTCGTCGGATACCTGATGGCCGGATGCCTGGTTGTCGGATGTACGGCGCCCCGCACTGTGAAGGATAACGGCACCGGAGGAACCCAGTTGTCATCCGACAGACCGATAGCGGCCGGCGTGTCTCCGGAGGCGTATCCGATCACCGCGCGAGTCGGCGTCGCAGACCGATACGGCGACACACAGGTCAGCGATCCTTATCGCTGGCTCGAGAATCTCGATTCCGGCGTGACCCGGCAATGGGTCGAATCACAGAACAGACTCTCGCAACCGCGACTGGAATCCCTGCCCCAGCGCGCGTGGGTCAAACAGCGTCTCGCGCAGCTCTGGAACTACGAGCGCTTTGCCGTCCCGGTGAAGGAAGGGGGACACTATTTCTTCCTCCACAACGACGGCAGGCAGAACCAGAGCGTCCTCTTTGTTGCTGAGAAGCTCGACTCTCCCGGCCGCGTGCTCTTTGACCCGAACACCGTGCGCGAAGATGCGACGGTAGCGTTGTCGGGGCTTACTCCGAGCCCCAAAGGCGATGTTCTGGCGTACGCGCTGTCGGATGGCGGTACGGATTGGGAGACGTGGAAATTCCGGCGCGTGCAGGAGGGCACCGATCTGACTGACACGCTGCGCTTCACAAAATTCTGGGGCGTGTCCTGGGCGCGCGATGGGTCTGGTGTCTACTACAGCCGCTATCCATCGCTGCCCAATGGAAAAGGGGACGACGCAGGGCGGCCGGCGATCTACTTCCATCACCTCGGAGAGCCGCAGGAGCGCGATCGCCTCGTGTTTGCGGTCACGGATCACCCGACGCGTGTGCCGGCAGGCCGCGTCACTGAGGACGGCCGTTTCCTGGTGATCACTCTGTTCGATGGATACGAGCGCAACGGCGTAGACATTCTGGATCTGCGCGACCCTACTGCCAAGGTCAAGCCGCTGTTCGCGGCCTGGGATGCTCTTTATACGTTCATCGGCGCACACGGCGAGGATCTGTATTTCCTGACTACTCGGGGCGCGCCACAGCGGGAAGTCATCGCCGTAAATCCGAGCCACATAGCCTCGCTGAAGCTCCCGGCCATCATTGTTGCTGAGTCCGACGTGGCGCTAGAGGATGCGCAATACGTCGGCGGTCGCATCATCGCGCGCTACGTTCGGGACGCACACAGCGTCGTGCGTGTTTTTGAGCGCAATGGCCGCGCCGTTGGTGAAGTGCCGCTGCCCGGAATGGGGAGCGTCGAAGGATTTCAAGGAGAGGGCAAGGATAAGGAAGCCTTCTTCTCGTACACCGATTACCTGACACCGCTGCAGATCTACCGCTACGACATAAGGAGCAACACCGCGAGCGTCTGGCGTAAGGCCAGTGTTGCGGCATCGACAGACCCCTATGTGACGGAACAGGTGTTCTACACAAGCAAGGACGGCACTCGCGTGCCGATGTCGATCACGCACCGGCGCGACATGGTTCGAGACGGGAATCAGCCGACGCTTCTCTACGGGTATGGAGGCTTTGATATTTCGCTCACGCCCCAGTTTCGCCCGTCCGTCATGGCGTGGTTGGAGTTGGGAGGAGCATACGCGGAGGCCAATATTCGGGGCGGCGGTGAGTATGGGGAGGCGTGGCACCTCGCCGGCACGCTTGTAAACAAGCAAAACGTGTTCGACGACTTCATCGGCGCCGCCGAGTTTCTGATCCGCGAGCGCTATACGAGTACGCAGCGCCTGGGGGTCTACGGCCGCAGCAATGGTGGCCTTCTCGTCGGGGCTGTCGTGACGCAGCGTCCGGATCTTTTTGGCGTCGCGCTGCCCGCTGTGGGTGTGCTCGACATGCTCCGTTATCAGACTGCGAGCGCGAACGCCCGCCAATGGTCGTCCGACTATGGCCTGAGCGAAAACCCCGAGCAGTTCAAAGCGCTATACGCTTACTCGCCATATCACAACGTCAAGAAGGGAGCCTGTTACCCGCCCACGCTGGTTACCACCGCAGATCACGACGACCGAGTCGCACCGTGGCACAGCTACAAGTTTGCAGCCGCGCTCCAAGAGGCACAAACCTGCCCCAGTCCCGTTTTGATTCGGGTCGAGACGCGGGCGGGACACGGTGCGGGCAAACCCGTGTGGATGCAGATAGAGGACTTCGCGGACCAGTGGGCGTTCGCCGCGCACGCGTTGGGGATGTCCACGCCGCCGTAGGCACGCGCGGCGGTAGGTCAGCGCGGCGGTAGGTCAGCGCGGACGTGGGTTCACGCGGCCAACCGCGGCGGCGATCGGTGCGCCAGCGCGCGGTGATCAGGGTTCTGGTTTGTCGTCCGGGGCGGAAGGCTCGTCGTCCGGGAGCGGCTCCCCCGGGATCGCACGCTGTTCGGTCAGCCAAGCCCCCAGGTCGATCAGACGGCAGCGCTCGCTGCAGAAGGGCCTGAACGGCGAGTCCGACCAGTCGATCTCACGACGGCAGGTCGGGCATTTCACTCTCGTTGCGCACATTCCGGCACCTGCGGGTGCAGCTTTTACGCGCAGCAGCTCAACATGAACGGAACGTCGACTTCCGATTGCGTAGGTCGCGTCGCGAGTCCCTGCCAACTCAGGAATCGCACGCTGCACCGGTAGTGACTTCCGCTGATCTCGGGATAAAGACCCGCGCTGGTCGGAAGCAGGATCCTCAACAGTTGATACGGAGTATCCCGCTCGAAGGTGATGTGGTACGAGCCGCCTTGCGCGATCTCCGGCTTCGAGCGGCCGTTCTGGCGCGTCAGCCACAGCAGCTCCGCGATGGCATCGCACAGGGGACGCAACAGCCCGAGCCACTGGTTGAACGTCCGCACCCGTGTATCAGGCGACTGCGTCAGCCAATAGTAGTAATCCGGCAGATCGAACTCGCAGGTGCCGCCGGGAATGGCGCTGCGGTGCTTGATCGCGCTCAGGAACTCGGAATCCCGCAGCGGCTGCAGGAATGTGGAGCCGGCATTCAGCAGCTCGTTCCGCAGCCGAACCAGATTCGCCAGCAGATTCTGCAGGCGGTTGGTATCGACGCCGGGCTTCGACTGAAACTCGTTGAGTGAAGACAGGTGACGCTCGAGCTCCTTGAGCACATCGGAACGCGTGTCGCCGCGTGTCGTGATGGCGAGGATGTCGATCAAGCTCGACATCGCGGCACGGCTGCCCCACTGACTCGCCATCTCGTTGTGGTACAGCGCCTGGTTATAGAGGAAATCCAGGCGCAGGAAAGTTCGCATGCGCTCGTTGAGCGGTTGCTCGAAAACGAGGATCTCGGATTCGGCGCTGGCGTCCTCGTCAGCTCCCGTGTCCTCGCCCAGCCCTGCGCCCCCCTGCATGGCGGCGCCCCATTCCGAAGTGTCGGATTCTGTCATTTCGGTATTGTGCTTGACACGCGCGCCACCCGTAAACGGTGCGCGCGTTTTTGCAGGCAGGTCGGGTCGACGAGGAGCGCTAAGTCCGCGCTTGGCGCGCGAATTCGAGGTACGTGGCGTGGAGCGTCGCCACCTTGTCCCGGAGTGCGCTCATATCGCCCTCGTTTGTGACCACGTCATGTGCCGCCTTGATGCGCGAAGCACGAGACGCCTGCACGTTCAGAATGGCGCGCGCCTGCTCCAGCGTTGAGCCGTCACGGGCTTGGAGGCGACGGATCTGCAGCTCCTCGCTACAGTCGATCACGAGTACGCGGCCGAGCTGTGAGCCGAGATTCTTTTCAACGAGCAGCGGAATCACGAGGACCTGATAGGGGCCGCCGGCGGTAGCGGACCGCGCTTCCACCGCAACACCGATTGCAGGATGCGTGAGCGCCTCAAGGTCGGCGCGTGCTTTGGGATCTGAAAACACGATATTCCGCAACGCGGGCCGATCGAGATGCCCGTCGGGCGTGAGGATCGACGGGCCGAATCGCTCGACGAGGCGCTCGAGAGGCGGCTGCCCGGGCTCGACGACATCGCGCGCGACTTGGTCGGTGTCAATGATAGGTACGCCGAGGGCGCCGAAGAACTTGGCTGCGGTGGATTTGCCGCTCGCGACGCCGCCGGTCAGGCCGACGCGAAACACCCGGGAACTCATTGCCGCACGCTCAGCGAGATCAGCCTCAGCGAGCAATGGCTCATGGGTGGGGGGAGAACATTCCGAGATAGCCGGTGACCAGTTCCTGGCCGTATATCAGCATGAGCCAGCCTGCCGCCGCCAGGTACGGGCCGAACGCTATGGGCGTCTGGCTGCTCTCACCGCGCCGCGAGAGCATGACGATACCCGTTACGGCGCCGACGGCAGCGGCGATCAGTACTATCGGCAGCAGCATTTTCCAGCCCATCCAGGCGCCCAGAGCTGCGAACAGCTTGAAGTCCCCGTATCCCATTCCTTCTTTTCCGGTGATCAGCCGGAATAGATGATAGACGCTCCAGAGGCTGAGGTAACCCGCGATCGCGCCGACGATGCTCGAATGCATGTCCACCGGGATTGGCGCCCCGCCGGGCTGGGGTCCCCAGAGGCTCAGGAGCAGGCCGATCCACAGCAACGGCAGCGTCAGGCTGTCCGGCAGGAGCTGGTGGTCGACGTCGATGAAGGTGAGGGCGACCAGGAACCAGGTGAGCACGAGGGCCGCAACCGCCGGGAAGCCAAAGCCGAATTTCCAGGCGACGGCGGCTGAAAGCACGCCGGTAAGAGCCTCGATGATGGGGTACCGGATGCTGATGGCGGCTGCGCAGTTGGCGCAGCGGCCTTTGAGGAACAGGTAGCTCAGGACCGGGATGTTCTGCAATGCCCTGATCGGCGCCTTGCAGGAGGGGCATGCCGAGCGCGGCACGACGAGGTTGAACGGTGGCCGCGCAGGCGGGGTGGCAGGTTCCGCGGGAGCGGGTCCAGCGGGAGCGGCAAGGGCCGCGGGGGCCGACCTGGCTGAAGTCGCGGCGGACTTGGCCGAAGAGGCGCTTGCGGCGGCGGTCGTGCTGGGGGC
>FTEM01001566.1_pt1 | contig 17497 bp, 18 predicted proteins | sample 1640201 | NCBI WGS metagenome assembly FTEM01 (sample SAMEA3914816, study PRJEB12502) | metagenome | biome: forest; material: soil | place: USA | collected 2011-09-16 | depth 0.3 m | reverse complement strand
GCCACCACGGGCCTTTGTTGCCCGCAAGCGCAGATGTTCTTCCACGTGTGCCCCCTCCCGTTCGCCAGATCACATGACGCGTAGCCGCCGCAGATGCGCATGCCGCTATCCGGCGGCAGCGCGTGCCACTCATTATACGTACGTATGACGTTATACATTTGTATCGTCAGTTTAGGCAAGTGTTGCGGGGGAGGCACGCAGCCGCGGTCTCCCACGGCTGCGGCGCAACGCCAGCGCAGGTTCAGGGGTGCAAAGCTGACGGAAATCGCAGGAATTCGGCTATGCCGCAACGACGACAGATGCGCGGCGGCAGACGGAGGGGAATGGCGTGGCCGCAGCGCTACAGTGTCACGGTGGCGCGATCGATCACGGCCGAGGTCGGCCGAGCGCTCGGCGGATCCCGTTCAAGGGGCTCCGGCGTTACCCCGGAAGCTGGACTGCAACAAGTGCGTCACCGTATGCACGTAGCGTAACTTGCCGTTTTCCACGCGGAACAAATGGCTGTCGGGCGCGCCGCTGCCGCCGCCTGTGCCTCCCGCGCCGAATGTGCAGTACACCTGGACTGTGCCAAGCACCTCGTCCACAACGAATCGACGATTGGCGATATTGACCCCGCCCGGAACTCCCACTTCGCAGCTATCGGATGGGGAGCCTTTGCCGGTGTAGGCGCCGCCCTCGACGCGCACACAGGGGAACCCCCAGGGCACCAGGTCGATCTTCTTTTCCAGGAAAGCATCGAGGTAGGCATTGGCCGCAGCGACCAGCTGCCGCGCGAATCCCGCTTTTCCGCCGGAATCGGGCCCCATTCTTCCGCGGCGGAATACTTCAGATACGCATCGGCGTTGAAGAGCCAGTAGCCGGTCGTGGTCCACAGGATCTCAACCTCGGCGATCTTGTCGTGATTGACGCGCAGGCGCGTGCCGAAGACGTAGGGCGCCGCCCTGTCGGTCACGATCAGCTCGGTAAACGTCTGACATGTCTCGGTATCGAAGACGCTGCGATGCTGATCGATCTTCAGCGGCTTGGTAATGAATCCCTTCTGTATGTCAGCGGGAGCAACGTTCTCCCAATAGCCGACGCCCTTCGCCAGCGGCAGGCCGGAGACGTCGCCCTTGGTCTGGGCGGCTACATACAGATCGACTGCCTGTTGCAGCCCTCCTCGAGTGCAGGAAACTTCCGCATGGCTGAGCGCGGGAGTCAGTGACGCGCACAACGCGAGATGAGCGGATACAACAGTGATGCGTTTCATTGGATGCTCCCGGTCGTCTATTATCAGCTCGCTCACTTCACCAAGCGCTTCGACTCCACATCCCAGTTTGTGTTCGTACAAAGACGGCACTTTGCGCCGACAAACATCGCGCCCGCCTTCCTGTCGCCCTTGAACTGCCACATCACCCAGTTCCACGCGACGTTCGCAAACTCGCCGCCACCAGGATGATATGCCGTCGCTGTATGGCCAGCGCCGTGCCGCGAGCCGTAGAAAGCCGGGAGGCTCTCGATAGCGTCGTATGTGGCCTTGGAGCGCGCCATCATGAAGTCGCGCTCGTGGCCGTTGATGAGCAACACCGGCCCGTGCAGCTTCTTCAACGCGTCGGAGGTCGGGAAGGACGAAGGCGGCGCATCGGAATTGCGCTCCTGCACGCCCGAGTTGAATACGCCGATCGTGCCTACACGCGGGTCGGCGCCGAGCGTGATGTCGATGGCACAGCCGCCATTACCCCAGACGACCACCGGCAGCGTGTCGCGCTTCGGGAATCGGTCGAGGCTCGACGGTCGGAACGTCCTGAGTCCAGGCATGCCGAAAGCAGGCTCCGCGGTGACCTGGTAGGGTCCGGACTGGGCCTTCGTGCGCCCTCTTCGGGAAGGGCCGATGCGATCATCTCAGGAGTGATGCCCGCTGGAGGCTGTGCATTGCACACCCCGCTGAGTGCGAGCAGTGCAGACGCTGCGGGCGCCAGGAATGATTTTCTGACGGTGTCCCCAAAATCGAATTAGTGACCAACATCGTGACGCGTGCGGCGTAACGAGCACAAGCCCGATCGCCTCAGCCGACCGATTCAGCGCGACGGCCGATCGATCAGGGCACTCACTGAACATCGGGCGGAGTGCGTATCTGCGCCTCGAGTTGGGAACTTAGAACCCGAAAGCGGTCGTCACGCTCCAACGGCATCGTGAAAAAGGGGTCGCGAGCAATGTCGGCGGGCGGCAGTCCGGGTATTGCGCTTGCCAGTTGTTCCAACAGGGTATCTGCATCGCCCGCATCTCCAGCCCATGCATAGACACGAGCGGCCGCCACGGCCACACCTACCCAAGCGAGCGCATCACGGGACCGTGGCATGAGTTCGAGGCTCATATGCGCAGCAGCGATGGCCCGGTCATTGTGCTGCGAGAACAACTCGCCCTCGGCTGAGAGCAGATCCAGATAGAACTCATTCCATGGGGTTTGTTTCTGGCTGGCCACGAAATCGAGCACGGCGCGCCCTTCCCGCGCCGCTGTCGCCTTGTCACCCAGGAGAAGCGCCGACCAACCGCGAAACTTGGCGGTAGGCACCTCGCCGATACTGTCGAAGAACTCATACCAGGGACCCGTGTAATGGATCGGGCCGGGCGAGACCCGCCGCAAATATGTCTGCAGATCCGCATATCGATGCTCGAGGCGCAGCAAATCGAATTGGCTCTCGATCAGAGTGGGGTCCACGCTGGCGAGAGCCGGCGGAATCTTCGCCGCGTAAGCGTCCAACACCGAGCGCAGGCTCTGCGTACGCCCCAGGTACGAGAAGTCGAACTGCGCTCGCATGTAGTTACGGAATTCCGAGTCCTCGCCAGCCATCAGACCGGCCACCTTCAGTGCCTCGGCCGGACGGCGCGCCGCTTGAAAATGTATCGCGGCGAAGACGATCACGAGCGGATCTCCCGGATCCAAAGCCAACATGCGCTCGTGCGTGCGGACGGCCTCATCGATGCGCGCCAGTTTGAACAGCACCCGGGTTTTGGGAATCAGCCAGACCGGATCGGAGAGCCCGCCACTTTCCGCGGCATTCAACTTCTCGAGCGCGGCTTCGGTGTCCCCTTTCGCCATCAGAAAGTAACCTTCAGCCGCCTGCACGAAGGGCTCGTCCGGTGCCAGGCGCCCTCCCGCCTCAATATCGGCACTGATGCGGCGCAGCCGCGCATCACTCGTATCGGTGCTCGAGATGAACATCAGGGTTCCGGCTCTGGCCCGCTGTGCGTAGGCCAACGCGAAGCCGGGGTCGCGCTGGATCGCGTGCGTCAGAAGATCGTCGACGTTGCGAAAATCTTCAAGTGGGGAGCCCCCATCGAGCCTACGCAGGGCCAGCACGGCCTTCAGGTATAGATCGTAGGCCTCCGGATCCTTGGTTGGAGCGCCCGGACGTTGCGACACCGTGGCGAGTTTTGCCGATAGTTGCGACGCCACCGCGCCCGCCACTTCGGTTTGCAGGGTCAATGCACTGGAGAGGGTCCGGTCATAGCTTTTCGACCACAGATGCCCGTCCGTGCCTGCGTCGATGAGCTGCAATGTGAGGCGCACTCTCTTGCCTTCGCGCCGCACCGAACCCTCGATCACGTGGGTGGCGCCCAGTTGGCGGGCCACGATCGCAATGGACTTTGACTTGAGCGAGTCGCTCATCATCGTCGTGCGTGAGATCACATCGACCCCGGGGACCCGTTCGGCAATGGTGCTGATGATCTCCTCGTGCAAGCCGTCGGCGAAGAACGCGTTGGCTGGATCCGGACTCAGATTTTCAAACGGCAGGATGGCCAGACGCACGTTGTACTGGGCACGCGGAACGGGGATTTGAGCTTTGTGCAGAACGACGGCGGCCATTGGCGCGGTCGGAGCCTTCTGTCGCTGCGTCGGCAACATGAACCAAAGCACGCCTGCGGCGGCGATCGCAATGGCGATACTGCCAAATGCCCACAGGAGCGGGCGGGACCGTGAGGGCTGATCAATGGGCTCCGGGGGCAGAGCGGCGCCCAGTGTCGATTCGGGGACGGCGACGCGTTCCGGCCCAAATCTCGAAGCAGCCGGTGAATGGGAATCGCTCACCAAGTCCGGACCTCGCGCCCTCTCGGGCGCGCCACGGTCCGCAGGCTGCGAATCGGTCGGGTCGTCCACCAGCGCCAGCGGAGGCGGCAACGCCGACTGATCGGCAACGACGGGCAGTGCGGTTCGAGTCGCCCGCGTAGTCACTTCCGCAACGAAGCGGTATCCCCGTCCCGGGACCGTCACGATGAAGCGATGGTCATCCCGGCTCTCCCCGAGCACACGCCGCAACGTCGAGACGTGCTGATTGAGATTGTTCTCTTCGACGACGGCGTTCGGCCAGATGGCCTTCATCAAAGTCGACTTGTCGAGTAGCTGGCCACGGTGCTCGAGGAAGAACAGCAGGGCCTCAAAGGCCCGCGAACTCAACGGCAGCGCCCGGCCGTCGCTCTTCAAAAGCAGCAGGCGATGCGTCACATCGACGCGAAAATCGCCGAACTCGTAAAACTGCGGCCCTTGTGGGGAGTCCGGCGCCACGCTTCACCAGTTTTCAGAACGTTTCAGTGTCTAGCCAAAGAGGCCGCGGGGCCGCTTGCCCGAACCTACGTCCCGTGATCGGACAGCCGCTGCCGACCCAAGGTCAGCCGGCTGCAGAATTTAACACGGGAGCAAAACCATGAATGCCTTGATTTCACGACGATTTTCCACCCTGATTCTGCTTGCCGGACTGGCGAGCGCGAGCGCTGCCTGCGCGGCTGAACCCACATACCCCGGGCGCTCGCTCGATCCCGTGGCAACGGTTCGCCTCGCAGATCTGAACCCCTCGACCCCGGAGGGTATCCGCGTCCTGTACGGCCGGATCCGCGCGGCCGCCCGGTCCGTCTGCGGTCCGAGCTTCTCATTGTGGAACCCGAATCAATTCACGGCCTGGCAGGCCTGTTACAAGGAGACGGTCGCCCATACGGTGGCGGCCATCAACCGACCGATGTTGACCGCATTCCATCGGGTCCAGGCGATGAACCCTCCCGGTTGAAGATTGCGTTCAGCCAGTACGGTCGGGCGGCGACGGTTTCGCCGGCGCCCGACCGAGCGCCTCGCGAGGAATCGTCTCCAAAGTCAGGAATCCCTCCTCGAGAACGGCTTCCAACTGTTCAATGCGCGCAAATGAAATCGACAGCTCCGAATAGATTACCGCATTGATCGACAGCGAATCCGTCAGTGCGGCGCTTTCCAACTGCCCTGGTGACCAGTCAGCCCAGTGAGGATCGTCCTGGACGACATCGAGCAGGACATTCGTATCGACCAGAATCATTCGCTCACCTGCCGCGAGTGAGCGCCAGAATTTCGTCGGTCCCCATTTGCACGGTCGCCCGACCGCGCAGCTTCGCGAAAATGCTGCGACGCGCTTTCGCGGCTCGAGTCGGCCGAAGCACAATCTCGCCCGTGGGCAGCCGCTCGAAGTTGACGACGCTACCGGTTTTCAGGCCCAGATAGTCGCGCACACGTTTAGGTACGGTGACCTGGCCCTTGCTGGTTACGGTTGTGGACCCGATGTAATACCCTCATCTGCGTGGGTATTACTCTAGCCAGGTGTTTTTCAATGACCCGTCGAAGCGCCCCGAAAACGGGCTTTCACGTCCGCAAAGCCGAGCCGGAGGACGGCGAAGTCCTGTTCGACATCTGGTGGCGGTCCGTTTGCGCGACGCACACTTTTCTCACCGCAGATGACCTGCAGGCGCTCGCACCGCTGGTGCGGGAACTCGGGCTCGCCAATCTCGACACCTGGGTGCTGTGCGCCGCTGCGACCGGTCCGGTCGGGTTCCTGGTGTTGAGTGGCTGCGCGATCGAAGCGCTTTTCATCGCTCCCGAATGGCTACGACGCGGTGGAGGCACTTTGCTGATTGCACACGCGCGTTCACTCCGCGGTCGACTGACGGTGGATGTCAATGAGCAGAACGCCGCAGCCGTGAAGTTCTATCTGGCGCGCAGATTTTCGATCCGTGGGCGCTCCGAAACGGACAGTGCCGGGAGGCCGTTTCCGCTGTTGCACCTTGCAGAGGAGTTGGATCTGCCCGATGGGCATCGAAACTGACGAGTGCGACTTCAGGGTTGCCACGCGTCGTGCTGCAGCACGACGCGATAACCGTCAGGGTCTTCGAATGTCAATCCGCATCGGTCCCAGTACGGATTGAAGGATGAAACAGGCTCCTGGCCGCACTGTTTGAGTCGGGCCACGGCGTGGTTCCACTGCCATTCATCGGGCAGATAGAACACCAGAAGGTTGTCGGCAGTAGGTGCCCTGCCCGCCCGATGCCCCCGTGCCTGTGTGAATTCAAGGTGATACGACGCATCGGGTGCGCCGAGCATCACCCCATCGAAGCCATCGTGATCCGCAAAGCGGTATAACACCGCCAATCCGAGCCCGTCCCGGTAGAACTTCGTGACTTCATCCAGGCGATCTGTCGGACGCGCGACCCGCAGCTTGGTGTCTGCAAACATAACGACTCCGTAAGGCCCAAGTTCGAGCGATGCCTGCAACAGTTCGGGAATTCTATACCGGGGCGTACGCCCTCATACCGGTGAAACGGCGGCGCCACCCATCTATTGCCCAGGGACCGGGGCCACCGGCCACGAGCGTTGCCAGGCACGCCAGGTACAGCAGATCACACTCGATCCCGAGTTTCCCGAACTGTGGCCCGGCTGCAGTCACGGCGAGAAACTTGATGGAGCTGAAGCCGAATGCCAGATGCACTTTGAGCATCGCCACGAGCAATACGACGGTCATCGGTACGCTCGCGAAGTCGATGTAGGCTCCGAGGAGTACAGCCAGACCGCCGAGGAGCTCGATCAGGACGGTCGCCCATGCCATGACCTCGGGCGCGGGGATGCCGAGCCCGCTCAGCGCGGCCGCGAACACTTCTACACCCCGGCCGAGCTTCAGCACTCCATGCGCCATGAAGCCGTAGCCGACAATCAGCCGCAGCGGGATTGAAGCCCAACGCGCGAGGAAGGCTCGATTCAACGGTGCCGCTGCGACGTTCCTCATGTCGATTCCTCTTGAAGTGGATGTGTTCGAGATCCCATCGCAGGGAACCGTCCGCTCGTTACAACCGCCGACGGTGACCAGCGCTGCGCCACTCGGTGAAGGGTCGCGCGCAGACCGTGGGGCTCGATGCCGATGACGTCGTACAAGAGGTGCTGTTGGCGCTGCACATGAAGCGTGGAACGTGGGTTCGCGGAACACCAGTTGCGCCGTGGCTAGCGGCAATCGCGCGCAATAAAGTGGTGGATGCCTTCCGGCGCCGCCGTAAGAGAATCGAAGTCTCAATCGAGAGCGTGAGCGAATCGATTTTCGCCGACGATGGCGAAGACACAGGGCAGGCGCACGATCTGGAAAATCTCCTCTCCCGATTGAACGAGCGCCAGCGACATGTTGTGCGAGCGGTCTCGCTGGAGGGTTACTCGGCGCAGGAAGCCGCGGCGCGTCTGCAGATGAGCGAGGTAGGGGTGCGCGTCACTCTACACAGGAGCCTCAAGGCATTGGCTGCACTGGCACTTCCAGTCCTGCGTCGGACGCGTAGTTCGACGGCGAGACGCCGAAGCATTGCTTGAACGCCGTGCTGAACGCCGCGGCGCTGTCGTACCCAACGGCGCGAGCGACCTCGCCAATGCTCTTCCCTTCCGCTAGCAGCGTGAGTGAAGTCAACAAGCGACTTTGCCGCCGCCATACCGCGAGGCTGAGTCCCGTCTCATCGAGAAACGAACGTTCGAACGTGCGCAGACTCGCCCCGCCGACTTCCGCCACGACGACCTCGAGCGCGCGACCGTCATTCGGATGCGCGGTGAGATAATCCGCTAGCTTGCGAGCCCGATCACTGCTCGGGCGAGGTAGAGAAAACGAATCTACTTTGGCGTGTGCCAACAAATCCGTGAGCAGCGCTAGTGCATGAGCATGTCGCGGTCCCCGCTGGGATACGCGCGGCGTTTCACACAAGAACAGCACAAGCTCGCGTGCGAGATTGTTGAGCCCCAGCACCTGCGGGAGGGAAGGTGTATCGCTCTCCGCACGCATCGTACGCGGCTCGAAGTAAAGTGCGTGGAGGGAAAAGGGTCGAGGCGAGGAAATCGAGTGAAACACACCTGCAGGCAGCCATAGAGCGTGCATGCATGGATGCACGACGTACACATCATCCGTCTCGATGATCGCTGCCGATTGAGTGATCACCGTGAGCTGATCAAGATCGTGCGCGTGGCGCTCGATGCGGCCTCCTTGCGGATAGCCTTCGACGTAGGCTCGCAACGATTGAATCGAACAGGCTTCAGCCGCACTCATCGGTGGCTATCCCGAGGCCATCGGATGATTCTTCACAAATTGCAGCGCGCAGGCGATGTTGCCTTCGGTATCCGCAAACTCGATGACCCTCCCAACGTTCGGAATATCGGCCATGGAGCCATGGATCGTTCCGCCTGCAGCTTGAATGGCGGCGACGCAGTCGGTGATCGACCGGACGCCGATCGTGCAGCGAAAGCTATTGATCGAGCCCTGTGCGGCGGGACCGCGGCGCTTCGCAATCAAGCCGTGCGTGAGGCCGGGGTCGCCCGCAGGGCCGGTGGAGATCAAATAGAAATCCGGTGGTCCTGCGGCCTCGAAGGCCCAGCCGAACACGCGCTCGTAGAATTGACGGGCGCGTTCCACATCGCTTGCGAATATCTCGAAATGGGTAACGGAGTTGGCCATGCGAACGCTCCCGGAGTGCACGCAAGCCTAGCACCGTCGCGCAGGCGAAAACTTGACAGTCTTTTTCGAAAACCCGACAAACCGCATGCTCAGGTCGAGCTGGGCAAGCCGGCCAGCGGCAGTCGATGTGACGTAATACGGCGCTGGCCGTCTTCCTTTGCCGCGGCCGTTCAGTTTCCTCGCTTCCGCCTGGAACTGCGTCGAGAACTGTGCATTGATCTGCTGGATCGCTACTTGAACCTTGTTATCGTGGTGGGGTGAGCGTGGCGGATCAGTCTCTTTCGGCCGGCAATTCCGACGAAGCCAATACGGACACGGTCGAATTGGAGTTCAACCCGGCTGAATTGCTGACGTTGACGCATGCGGCCGCTCTCCAACAGCGGGACGCTTCCGGTGCGACCGGGCTCCCCGCGACCCGCCCACCTGAAGCGCCGCCTCCCGCAGGCGAGCGCTTCCAGGCACCACATGTTCTGGCCGATTCAAAACGGATCCCAGCGCAGGTGGCCGCCACAGTCGCACTGGCTGTAGCGACCTTGCTGGGGGCTTGGGGAATAACCTCCCAGCGCGTGATTCCGACCGTCGCGGCGACTCCGAAAGCTCAGCTTCCTGTCGTCAAACCGAATCCACCCATGCCAGTCCCGGCTGCGGCACCGCCGGTCCGGTTCGCGAATCCTTTCGATCCGGCGGAAGTTTTCGAGTTTCCGCCCGATACCACCGTGACCCAGGCACACGATGCGGTCGCGGAACTGCTTCTGCAACGAGCTCGCGAGCGGCTACCGTTGCTTGCAAAAATGAAGGGCGGGCTGCGAGCAGACGGACATCCGCGCAGGGCGGTGACCGCTCGGAATTCCCCCTAGCGGCTAGCGCAACCCGCTCATCCGGCAGGGACGATCCTTAGCAGCGAGCCATCGCCAGTCAGCAAGTAAATCGCACCATCGGGTCCCTGGCGGACGTCGCGGATGCGTTGATTCCGATCCTGCAGCAAGCGCTCCTCCCCGACGACACGCTCTGCGTCGAGGACGAGTCGGATCAGAGCGCGGCTTCCGAGGGAGCCCACGAACAGATTGCCTTTCCATTCCGGAAATCGATCGCCCGTGTAGAACATCAGCCCGGATGGCGCGATGTCCGGAAACCAGTAGTAGATCGGCTGCTGCATGCCCGGCTTGGCGGTGAGACCGGAGCCCACAGGCTTGCCGGTCGTGTACTGCCGCCCATAAGAGATGACCGGCCACCCATAATCCCGGCCCGATCGGATGATGTTGAGCTCATCGCCACCGGCGGGACCGTGCTCCGTCTCCCACAGTTCTCCGGTCCTGGGATTGATCGCCGCACCTTCCGGATCGCGGATTCCGAACGCATAGACATCCGGAGGCACCAGCGGATCGCTCAGGAAAGGATTGTCCTTCGGGAGCGTTCCGTCGGTGTTGATTCGGCTGACCCGCCCGGCGAAGTTCTTGCGAATGGTGGGATCGGCCTCGTAGCTGTTGCGGCCGCCACTCAAATCCCCGTTGTAGAAACGGAAGCGGTCGGCGCCGGTCACGTACAGTGTTCCGTCGGGTGCAAAGGCCAGGCGGCGCTCCGCGCCCTCGAGGATGGTTACGACATTCTCCAGCCGTGTTTCATCCTCGCTGAGCCGCGCCCGCGCAACCTGCTCCATGCCGATATGCGCCCTGCGCCGGTCGGCCACCGAAAGGTTGAAGACACGATCGTAGTCGAACTCATTCGGCCAGAACGCGGCCGGCTCCCCCGGAGGGGGCGCGAAGTAGGAAAAATAGAGCAACCGATTGCGGACAAAATCAGGATCCAGCACCACATCGTGCAGGCCCTGGGCCGAGACGGCCTTGACGGGTGGCACCCCTTCGACGGCCGAATGGACACCCTCCCTGGTGACGATCCGCATGGTGCCCCTGTGCTCCGTGACCAGGATCTTGCCGTCGGGCAGGAACGCCAGCGACCACGGCGCCGCCAGGCCGCTGGTGACGGTTTGCACGACCACCCGGGTTGCGGACTTTCTCAACGGCGCATCGGTCTGGCCCGGAAAGGCCGGTGACGGCTTGGCAAGAGTCGCCGGCGTCTGCTCGTCTGCGGTGAAGTTGTTAGGCGGTGACTTGGAGGGGGTCGCCGGCGCATCGGCACCAAGGACAGGAGCGCCACATCCCAGCAGCACCGCTAAGGCAGCAGGCGCGTAGTTGCGCATATGATTCATGGACTCTCCGTTTGCACAGGACGATTAGCCATTAGATGTCGACGACTGCCGCACCGACGTCTGACGCCACCGTCGCGCCATAGTCGACCTCCTTTCGCAGCGGTGCATGTAATCAACCATCTTCGCCGTAGGCGCGCCGTCATTCATGAAGCCGCGCTGCATTCCCGGCATGACGAAGCGGTTCCGGAGGGTCACGCCCCGGATGGTCAGCGGAGTAAAGAGAATATCCAGCTCTGCGGCGTTCATGCGCGCTCCCACGGCTTGTCTCCCATGCTATCACCGGCGGCACGGGTGATAATCCCATGCCGGACGCCCGTTTTCCGGCTAGATTATTGACAGCGGTGCGGGCGCGTGCGGCCGGTTTCGCGAAGGATTTCCTGGAATATGAGACGCAGAGAATTCTTGGGCGCCGCCGTTGCCTCGCTGGCCGGTTTGCCGGTGCGAGACGCCAGCGCCACGAGCCGCCCCAGTTTCCTGGTGATCGTCGCGGACGACATGGGCTGGGCCGATGTCGGCTGTTACGGCCGCGGCGATGTGAAAACCCCCGCCATCGATTCCCTCGCACGCGACGGGATCAAGTTCGAGCAGGCATACGCGAACAGCTCGGTGTGTACCCCTTCGCGCGTTGCTCTCATGACGGGTCGCTATCAGAACCGCCTGCCTATCGGTCTGGAGGAGCCGCTCGGGGAAAACGACGTCGGTCTCGATCCGAGCGAACCCACACTTCCTGCGCAGCTACGCACCGCCGGCTATCAAACATCGCTCGTCGGCAAGTGGCACCTCGGCTCGACGGACCGCTACAGCCCGATAAAGCACGGCTATCAACATTTCTGGGGGATCCGCGGCGGCGGTGTCGACTACTTCACTCATAGCCTGCGCCGCGGCGATCCGCAGCCCGACGTTTGGGACGGGGATATTCGCGCCGATGAGGCGGGCTACATGACCGACCTGATCGGCAAACATGCGGTGGCTGAAGTCAACCGCATGGCCGCTACGCGCGACCCGTTCCTGCTCAGTCTCCATTTCACGGCGCCCCATTGGCCGTGGGAAGGCCCGAACGATCAGGCTGTTGCGGCGACGCTTGCGGACTTCATGCATCACGACGGTGGCAACATTGCTACCTATCGTTCGATGCTCGAGTCCCTTGACCGGAATGTAGCGGGCGTGTTGGAGGCATTGCGCAGGACGGGCAAAGCGCGCGACACACTCGTGCTGTTCACTTCTGACAACGGTGGAGAACGATTCGCAAAGACATGGCCATTCAACGGCCTGAAGGGCGAGCTGCTCGAAGGCGGCATCCGTGTACCGCTGCTGGTGCGCTGGCCCGGGCGCGTCCGCGCCGGGTCCGTCAGCCAGCAGACCGCGATGACCATGGATATTCTGCCAACACTGCTCGAAGCGGCCGGAGCGACTCCCGATCCAAGCCGGCCGCCGGATGGAATCAGTCTGTTGCCGGCTCTATTCAGTCCCGCACCTGCTCAGGAGCGCATGCTCTTCTGGCGCTATCACGCCCACTCCCAGGCAGCCGCGCGGCGCGGACGATATAAATACCTCCGCATTGAAGACGCCGAGTACCTGTTCGATGTGGTCGCCGACCCGCAGGAACGCGGTAATCTCAACAAACGCCAGGAAACCGTGTTCCACGAGCTGCAGGAGGCGTGGCAGGGTTGGAACGCGCAGATGCTGCCGTACACGGCGCAGAACTCGAGCTTTAGCAACAAGACCGGACACTATCTGCCTGACCGATACTGACCATTCACCGGGCGGCGCAGCGGCACGCAGGATATGCTGGCCACCGCGATCGATTCGGAATATTGAGGGCGCTGTGCGACGACATGTCCTGTTGGGAGAGCTCGGCGTCGGTGCAATCCTGTTTGCCCTCCAGTGTAGCGCTGCGCCGGCGTTGCCCGCAGCGGCCGCGGTCGATCAGCAGCGACTCCAGGATGCGGATGCGCACCCCGGCCAATGGATGTCGCACGGCCGCACCTGGAGCGAGCAGCGCTACAGCCCGCTCAGGCAGATAGATGGCTCGAACGTTCAGCGGCTGGGACTCGCCTGGTACGCGGATCTGAATACCTATCGCGGCGTCGAGGCGACTCCCCTGGTTATTGACGGAGTTCTCTACAACATCTCCGCGTGGGACATCACGACCGCCTACGATGCCGCTACCGGCAAGATCAAGTGGACGTACGATCCCAAGGTTTCCCCGGAGTGGTCGCGCCTTGCCTGCTGTGGCCCGGTGAGCCGCGGGCTCGCAGCGTGGGATGGCAAGATCATCGTCGCCGCTCTGGACGGACGATTGATCGCCCTCGATGCGCTGACTGGCAAGCCCGTATGGACGACACAAACACTTGAAAAAGGTCAACCGCTCTCCATGACCGGTGCACCTCGCATCGCGGCCGGCCAGGTCGTGATCGGCAACGCGGGCGGAGATTTCGGTGCGCGTGGCTATATATCGGCATACGACGCACGCACGGGCAAACCGACCTGGAAGTTCTACATCGTGCCCGGCGACCCTGCCAAGGGACCCGAGGGCGCCGCATCCGATTCGGTCATGCCGATGGCGGCCAGGACCTGGAGCGGCGAATGGTGGAAAGTGGGCGGCGGGGGCAACGACTGGGACAGCATCGTCTACGATCCCGCGCTCGACCTGGTTTACTTCGGCACCGGCAATGGCTCCCCGCACGCGCAAGCGTTCCGCAGTCCGGGGGGCGGCGACAATCTGTTCCTGTGCTCGATCGTCGCCGTCAACGCGCGCACCGGGCACTACGCGTGGCACTACCAGGAAGTTCCCGCAGAACAGTGGGACTACGATTGCACCGCGCCTTTGATGCTGGCCGACCTGAAGATCGGAGGCCGCACCCGGCAGGTCGTGATGCACGCGCCCAAGGATGGGTTCTTCTACGTGCTCGATCGCGCAACCGGACAGTTGATCTCCGCTGAAAACTATGTCCCCAACACGTGGGCCTCGCATGTCGACATGGAGACAGGGCGGCCCGCGATCGACTCGGAAGCCTACGTCGCCGAGAAGCCTCACCTGATGACGCCCAGCTACGGCGGGAGTCACAGTTGGAATCCCATGTCGTACAGTCCGCTCACGGGGCTGGTGTACATCCCGACGATGGAGCAATGGATGGTCGAGTCCAGGCTTCCCGACGGGAAGTACCGGTTCGTACTCGGACAGTCGACTCTGGGAGCCGGCGTCGGCAACTATCCCGAACTGCGCAAACAGCTCGATGCCATTGCGGAACGGCGTGACAAGGGCTACCTGCTGGCATGGGATCCGGTTCTGCAACGGGAAGCCTTCCGCATTCCCTACCCGCACCCGGCCAATGGCGGAACGCTGGTTACGGCGGGTAACCTCCTCGTGCAGGGGACCATCAACAAGACACTGGCCGTCTATCGCGCCGACAACGGACAGAAGTTATGGGAGATGCCCGTGGAGAGCGTGCCCGTGGCTGGCCCGGTCACGTACGAGGCGGGCGGCAAGCAGTACATCGCAGTCAATGCGGGTTGGAACGGCGCGATCGTGCATGGCTTGAATACTCCAGCCGCACCGTTCTCCGTGAGTCCCGCACACCTGGTCGTATTCGCGCTGGACGCAAACGGAGTGCAGCTACCGCCGGCGGCGCCGGCCGCCTCCATACCAGAGCCTCCGTTCGAGCCGCAACCCTTGGCGCAGGTCGAGGCCGGCGCACGTTTGTATAGCGCGCATTGCGCAATCTGTCATGGGCAGAACGGTATCGGCGGCGTCAAGGACCTGCGGTTCCTCACACCGGAACGACACTCGCAATTCCTCGACATCGTGTTGGGCGGCACGCTGAAGCAGGCCGGGATGGCAAGCTTCCGGGACAAGCTCTCGAAGCAACAGGCAACTCAGATCCACGCGTACCTGATCGCACGCGCCCAGCAGGACTGGCAACCCGACTTCACGGGGCCCAGGCGCAAATGATGTGCGGTGCATACGCACGCACGTACGCGCCATCGCAGAGCAACGCAGTGAGCACACATACATGAACAGAGCTGTCCGGTTTGCAAGTGCCTTTGCTCTCTTGAGCCTTCTCGTGCCGCTGGCAGGCGTTGCCGTCACGCACTCCGCACCTATCGAGAGCTGGATCGGTGTCTGGGGCTACGTTTCCGCACCGTTGCCGCCCGGGGTCACTCCGGCTGCGGCCGCACCCGTCATCCAGGCAACAGTCATACCTCTTGGCGCCGCAGGATCGATAGCGCCACCGGCTTCTCCACGACCTTTCCCGGCACCGCTGCTGGATAATCCCGGGAACGTGCCGGTCGACACCAGCGCCACAGATCTCAACAACATCACCGTACGCCAGGTTGTGCGCGTAGCCGCTGCGGGTGGACGGTTGCGCCTGCGCCTTTCCAACGAAAGCGGTGCCGACCCGCTGATTCTCGGGGCTGTGCGCATCGGCGAGGCCGCCGCCGACGGCGCCATCGTCGCGGGTAGCGATCACGCCGTAACCTTCGATGGCAAAACCGGTGTCGTTATTCCTGCCGGCTCACCGTTGCTGAGCGATCCCATCGATCTTCCCACCAAGGCCCTGGACAGGCTTTACGTTTCGATCCACGTACCGGGGACGATCCCTGCGCGTGCGTCGCGGAGCCTCTTCCAATACGTCGCTGGCACTCCGGGCGACTTCACGGGCAGCGCAACTCTTCCGGGTATCCGACTGGCTCGCATTCCAGCGTATGTCGCGCTGGTCGAGTCTCAACCGTCAAAGCCGACGAACGTCCTCGTCACGCTGGGCGACTCCATCACCGAAGGTGCGACATCGACTGCCAATGCCTTTCGTAGTTGGCCGGATCGGCTGGCCGAGCGGTTGGCGGGACGCAACTGGGCTGTCGTCAACGCGGGCATCGGCGGTAACCGCCTCCTGCGTTACGGTACCGGACCTACTGCGCTGGCGCGACTCGATCGCGACGTCCTGAGCGTACCGGGCATCAAGGCTATCATCCTGCTTGAAGGCATTAACGATATCGGGCGCGGCTTCGCCCCCACGGGGTCAACCGAGCCGGTCGACACGGCAGCACTGGAGGCGGCCGACAAACAGATCATTGCCCGCGCCCACGAACACGGCGTGCGAGTGATCGGCGCGACGCTGACTCCGTATGAGGGAGCATCCTATGCCTCTCCTGCAGGTGAGGCGGTCCGCGAAGAACTCAACACTTGGATCAAGACCAGCGGCGCCTTCGACGGCGTAATCGACTTCGCACCCGCGGTTGCCGACCGGAACAGCCCTCGAGCATTCGACAAACAATATAATGACCGGGATCACCTGCACCCGAATGACGCCGGCTACAAGGCGATGGCGGACGCCGTGGACTTGTCGGTGATCGCCGGCAAGTGATGCACGCGAGCCGCAGCTCGCTGACGACTTCGAGGGGAACGCAAATCATGCGATCGATGGCCAAGAGATTCTCAATCGTCCTCATCGCTATCGCGATGAGCCTCGCCGTGACAGGACGTGCAGCGGCCGAAACGGTGCTGATCACAGGCGCGAATCAAGGCATTGGCCTGGAGTTCGCGAAGGAGTACGCCAGCAGAGGTTGGACGGTCATCGCCACTCACCGCCGTACGACCACGCCCGATGAGCTGGCAAAGCTGGCGGCGAAGTATCCGAAGTTTCGCATCGAGCGCATGGACGTGACCGATGCTGCGCAGATCGAAGCGCTCGGCGCCAAGCTCAAGGGAGTCCCCATCGATATCCTGCTCAGCAACGCCGGCCTGGTGAGGACCGACCCGCTGGACAAGCCCGGCGGCAATAAAAACCAGATGTTCGGCACTCTCGACTACAAGCTGCTGGATGACTTCATCCATACGAACGTGGCCGGTCCGCTGAAGATCGCCGAAACCTTCATCGAGAACGTCAAGGCGAGCCGGCAGAAGAAGATCGTCGCGATCAGCTCGGCGGCCGGCTCCGTCTCCGTGCCGCCGTTCATGCCCAACGGCTCGCCGGTACCGGATCACTATTGGTATCGCATCAGCAAGGCGGCCTTGAACAGCTCGATGCGCCTGCTGAGCGCGCAGTTCAAGAACGATGGGGTGACGGTCGTGATGTTCCATCCCGGCGGCGTGCAGGTGGAAAGCTTCGGCAAGATAAACCTGCCGGGCTTCGTGCCACCGGAGGAAGCGATCGGCCGGATGATCAAGACCATCGATGGCCTGACAATCAAGGACACCGGGCGCTTCATGGATAACGACGGGAAGGATCATCCCTGGTAACGCGGCCGCCGCGCTGCGCGGGATTCAACTCTCGAGCTGAATAGTCCACGTCACCGGTGCATCGGCCAGCAGCGAAGAGCGCACGCTGCAGTATTTCGTAACCGACAATTCGACAGCCCGCGCAGCCTTCTCGGGGGTGATACCCGACCCTTGCAGCGAGAAGTGCAACACCGCCGAGGCAAGCCGCCGCGGAGTGCTGGTAACACGGTACGCCTCGACGCGGACACTCAGCGCCCGCAGCGACGTCCGTTGTTTTTTCATGATTTCCACGACATCCGTCGCGGCGCAGGCAGCGACGGCCGCCAG
>FTEM01001500.1_pt1 | contig 17526 bp, 8 predicted proteins | sample 1640201 | NCBI WGS metagenome assembly FTEM01 (sample SAMEA3914816, study PRJEB12502) | metagenome | biome: forest; material: soil | place: USA | collected 2011-09-16 | depth 0.3 m | reverse complement strand
TGGTGGCGCGCCAAGGCGCAGGAGATCTACGGTTACATCCCCGATTTCGGCGGCTTCCTGGTCAAGGCCAACTCCGAGGGCCAGCCGGGTCCGCAGGACTACCGTCGCTCGCACGCGGACGGCGCCAACATGCTCGCCGACGCCGTAGCGCCTCACGGCGGCATCGTCATGTGGCGCGCTTTCGTGTATTCGCAAGATCAGCCCGACGACCGCGCGAAGCAGGCCTATAGCGAGTTCAAGCCGCTTGACGGCAAGTTCCGCGACAATGTGCTGCTGCAGGTGAAGAACGGGGCGATCGACTTCCAGCCCCGTGAGCCGTTTCACCCGCTGTTCGGCGCGATGCCGAAAACGCCCCTGATGCTGGAAGTGCAAGTCACCAAGGAATACCTCGGTCTCAACACCAACCTCGCCTATCTCGGCCCGATGTGGGAAGAGACGCTTTCATCCGACACCTACGCCCAAGGCAAGGGCTCCACCGTCCGCAAAGTGATCGACGGCACCCTGCAGGGCTATCGGCAGACCGGCATGGCTGGAGTCGCCAACGTCGGCGCCGACCGTAACTGGAGCGGGTCGCACTTCGATCAGGCCAACTGGTATGTGTTTGGACGCCTGGCCTGGGACCCTGCGCAGACATCCGGCGCGATCGCCGAAGAATGGGTGCGCATGACCTTCTCGAACGAGCCGGCTTTCGTCACGCCTGTTGTCGCGATGATGATGGGCTCGCGCGAAGCAGTCGTCGACTATATGGAACCGCTGGGCCTGCATCACCTCATGGCTCGCGGACATCACTACGGTCCGGGGCCATGGGTGGCAGGGGGACCTCGTGCAGACTGGACTGCGCTCTACTATCACCGAGCGAACGCGCTAGGTCTCGGCTTCGACAGAACCTCGACAGGCAGCAACGCCGTCGCACAGTATTCGCCTGAAGTCGCGGCGACGTTTCAAAGCCTCGAGAAGACTCCCGAGAAATTCCTGATGTGGTTCCATCACGTCCCTTGGGATTACAAGATGGCCTCAGGCCGCACGCTGTGGAATGAAATGATCGTTCACTACAACCGTGGCGTTCAGGCGGTGGGCAGCATGCGCAAAACCTGGGCGGGGATGGCTTCGTTCGTAGATCCTGAACGCTACGCGCAGGTCGCCGCCTTCCTCGAGATTCAGGAGAACGATGCGAAGTGGTGGCGTGACGCCAGCATCGCGTACTTCCAGACGTTCTCGAAGCGGCCGTTGCCGCAGGGCTTCCCCGCTCCCGAGCACACGCTGCAATATTACGAGGCGATCTGTACTCCCTTTGTGCCGGGCGACCCCGAGATAACGGGCAAATGCCGCTAGCCTCACCAGTCCCACATCGAGCCATCGGTAAGACGCGCAATCGGCAACTGCTTCGGCGAGTACGGGAATCGGGCGGCGAGCGTCTCATTCATAGTCACGCCGTGGCCGGGTGTTTCGCCGCAGTGCAGGCGACCGTCGCGGAACACGTAGTCGCTCGGAAAGACTTCGGCAGTTTCCTGCGAGTGGTGCATGTACTCCTGGATGCCGAAGTTCGGCACCCACGTGTCGAAGTGGAGGGCCGCGCCCATGCAGACCGGCGATAGATCCGTGGCGCCGTGAAATCCCGTCCGCACCTGGTGGAGCGCGGCGAAATCCGCAATTCGCCGCACGTGCGTGATGCCGCCCGCGTGCACGATCGTCGTGCGGATATAGTCGATGAGCTGCGCTTCGATGAGATGTTTGCAGTCCCAGATGGAATTGAACACTTCGCCGACCGCGAGCGGCGTGACGGAGTGTTTGCGGATCATCTCGAACGATTGTTGATTCTCCGCAGGCGTCGCGTCTTCCAGCCAGAACAGGCGGTAGGGCTCGAGGTCGCGTGCGAGGCGCGCCGCTTCCGTCGGTGTCAGGCGGTGGTGGACATCGTGCAACAGCTCGATGTCGGGACCGTGGTCCGCACGCAGCCGCGCGAACAGTTTCGGGACGGTCAGCAGATACTGGGGCGTCGACCATACGGTTTCGGCGGGCAACGCGCTTTCCGCCGGCTCGTAGGCATTCTTCGAGTTGGAAATTCCGTACGGCTTCTTGAGTCCCGGAACGCCGCTCTGCGCACGAACCGCCTTGTACCCCATCTGGATGAAGCGCCCAACCTCGGCGCTCGTCTCATCGAGATCCTTGCCGTTCGCGTGGCCGTACACGAGAGCGCCGTCACGCGAGCGTCCGCCGAGAATCTGATAAAGCGGCAGGCCCGCAAGCTTCGCGAGGATGTCCCACAGCGCAACGTCAACGGCGGCAATGGCCGTCATCGTCACCGGTCCCCGTCGCCAGTACGCGCCGCGATACAGAAACTGCCACGTGTCCTCGATTCTGCTGGCGTCGCGGCCAATAAGATTCGGGACCACATGTTCCTGCAGGTAGGCGGCAACGGCCAGCTCGCGACCATTGAGCGTAGCGTCGCCCAGTCCGAACACGCCGGAGCGCGTCTCGATCTTCAATGTCACGAAGTTCCGGCCCGGACACGTCACGATGACTTTCGCCGCCACGATCGTGCGATCCTGCTTTGACCCCTGCGCCGCAAACTCCACATTCACCTCGCTCATCCGCATGCTCCTCGATCTGAAAACCCTAAGCGCGCTGACCGCCGCGGCCATCCTCGTCCCGCTGGCCGCCCTGGCGCAAGCGCCACCCGTCGCCTTCGACTGGTTCGAGTACACCGGGCACGATTCGGTATTCGCCGCCCCCGTGCCGCCCGGCAGCTACCGCAATCCGATCCTCGCAGGCTTTTACCCTGATCCGAGTGTCACGCGCGCCGGCAACCGCTTCTATCTCGTCAACTCCACGTTTACCTACTTCCCCGGCATCCCGGTGTTCGAGAGCAGCGATCTCGTGCACTGGCGCCACATCGGCAACGTCATCGATCGGCCGTCACAGCTCAAGTTTGCAGGCCTGGGCGTTTCGCGCGGCGTCTTCGCTCCGGCTATCGCGTTTCACGATGGCGTGTTCTACGTCGTCAACACGGCAGTGGATTCGGGCGGCAACTTCCTCTCGACCGCGCGCAATCCGGCGGGGCCATGGTCGGATCCGATCTGGCTGCCGCAGCTCGACGGCATCGATCCGTCGCTTTTCTTCGATGCCGACGGCAAGACTTACCTGCTCAACAACGGGCCGCCCCGCGGCAAGCCGCGCTACGACGGCCATCGCGCCATCTGGATCCAGCAATTCGATCTGGCGCGGCGCAAGCTCATCGGGCCGCGCAAGGTATTGATCAACGGCGGCGTGAATTTCGCGAAGCAACCCATCTGGATCGAAGGTCCGCACCTGTATCGTCACGACGGATGGTATTACCTGATGTGCGCAGAGGGAGGCACGAGCACGCAACACTCGGAGGTGATCCTGAGAGGCCGATCGCCGTGGGGACCGTTCAAGCCCTTCACCGGAAACCCCATCCTGACACAGCGCGACCTGCCGGCCACCCGCGCGAATCCCATTACGAACGCAGGACACGCAGACCTGGTCGAAGCACCCGACGGCAGTTGGTGGGCGACCTTCCTCGCTTCGCGTCCTTACGACAAGGTTCACTACAACACCGGGCGCGAAACGTTCCTCCTGCCTGTCAGATGGCAACATGGCTGGCCCGTGATCCTGGGACACGGCAAGGCGATCCCAGATTTTGTCGAGGCGCCAAAGCTGCCCGATGTGGAGGCCGCCGCGACGCCCATGACGGGTAACTTCACGTGGCGCGATGACTTCGAGTCGACGACTCTCGGAATCGAATGGCTGCAGGTGCGCGTGCCGCAGGTCTCTTGGGCGGACCTGCGCAGCCGGCCGGGCTGGCTGGTGATTCATCCGCTGCCGGAGTCGCTCGATACGCTCGGAAATCCGTCGTTCCTCGCACGGCGCCAGCAGAACCTCACATTCGACGCGAGCACGGAACTCGAACCTCCGGCGAGCCGCGGCGTCGCAGCCGGCCTTGCGGCTTTTCAGAACGAGAAATTCTGGTACTTCCTGGGAATCCGTCGCAGCGGCGACGGCGAAGAGTTGTTTCTCGAAAAGAAAGGCGGCCATGCGACGACGACCATTGCGCAGATGGCCCTCAAGTCGCGCAATACCGTACGGCTGCGGATAAGCGGGGACGGACGCGACTACTCGTTCTTCTATGACACGGACCGCGCCGGTTGGAAGCCCATCAAGGAAAGGGATGACGGATCGATTCTGAGCACGGATGTTGCCGGTGGGTTCGTGGGAGCAGTCGTAGGCCCCTACGCCCGCGCGGAGTAGCTCCGCGCGGGCGCAGCGCTGGCCGTTCGTCACCGCCTGCACGAGCCGAGACTGGCTCCCAGCAGCAGCAGGATCTTCGCGTCGTCCTTCGGCACCGTCACATCGACGAATCCCAAAAGGCAGGTGTGAACCCGATTCGGGATCGTGATCGATAGCGTCTGAGGCGCACTGGTCGTTGCCCCGTCGCTCACGGTTACGAGCAACGTGTATGAGGCCTTCTTGAAGTCGACCAGGAGAGGCCGCGTAACCCCGATGGCGCCCGTCGCCATGTCGATCCCCAGCACCGAAGCGCCGGTTCCACCTGCAACGCGCCAGTTCTGGAAGGTGGTGAAGCCCGCCTGGTTGGTGTCATCGGCATCCGTCGCGCGTGCAACGCCGATCAGGTTGCGGACACCGCCGTCGATCGGGAAAGTCTGTCCTGCCCTCACCACCGGAGGATTGTCATTCACATTCGTGACATTCACGGTGATGCCGGAGGGCGCGCTCGTTTTGTAGCCATCGAAAACCGTCAGCGTCAGGCCATATGAAGTCGTCGCCTCGAAGTCAATGACCTGTCCGGACGCCAGACTGAGGCGGCCCGACTGTGGATCGATCGTAAACACCGCAGATCCGCTGCCGCCTGTAATCGTCCAGTTCGAGAGTGTCTGCCCGGAGTCGACGTCCGTGGCCAACACGGTACCCACGACGGAGCCCGCCGCAGAGTTCTCCGCGATGGTGAACTTCTGCCCTGCCGTAATGACTGGCGGTACATCCGGCACGTAGTTCTTGAGCCAGACCAGCGCTGGACGCTCGGCGCCGTTCGAAAGCACCAGGTAGTCCCCTTCCGCAGTGCGCCAGTGACCGATTCGAAAGCCCCACAGCGTGACTCCCTTCACCGCCGGATGCTCCCAGAACACCGGGAAAATGCGCTGGTAGTCCGCGAGCTGCGCTTCATCGGTGAGGCCGTCGATGTCCATCTCGCTGATGTAGATCGGCAGTCCCGTGGCCGCCAGCAGATCGAGGTTCGCTTTCTGAGTGGCCGCATCGGTGCGTGTCTCGAACGCATGCGCTTGCACCCCGACGCCGTCGATCAGGCCCTGTGCCTGCAGCAGCTTGATGATCTGGATGTACTGCTGCATCTCGGTCATGTCGTTGGAGACGCCGAATTCGTTGATCAGCAGCTTGGCGCTCGGAAAGTCGGCGCGCGCCAGCCTGAACGCATTGATCACCCAATCCCAACCCGTGGCGCCGGCGCCCCCGAGCGCATCGATGTAGTTGCCGCCACCATTGCCTGTGTGATTCGGAGGGTTGTGCAGCGGCTCGTTCACGACATCGATCAGGTCAATCCCGGGATACCGCGCCGCGACGGCTCCGAACCAAGTTTGAATTTCCGTCAACTGGTCTGCGGGCGACAGCGTCTCGATCCAGGCCGGCTGCTGCTGGCCCCACACCAGGTTGTGCATCTTGAACGGAAAGCCGTTGCTCTTGGCGACCTGGTAAGCCGTGTCGAGGTCCGTCCAAACGAAAGTGCCGCGCGTCGCCTCGGCGGATCCCCACTTGCCGGCGTTCTCCGGCGTCACCTGGTTCCAGTACGCCGTAAAGCTGGTCGCCTGCGGGGGGCTGTAGGCATCGCCGAGGAATTTCGTCTGGCCGGTCGCAATCGGCGGTCCCGTTGGAGTGAAGGGCGGCGGCGGCGGAATGGTATCGCCGGGAAGATCGTTGTCGAGATCGTCGACCGTGTAGAAGATCCCCTGCACGCCGAATGCGAACTTGTCGAGATCGAGCCCTGTTTCGCGCCCGCCGATCTGGAATGTCTGCGTCAACGCGTCTGCGGTCACCACCCAGGAGGCTACCGGCGCTTCGCCGCCGTTGTAGACCGACATCTTGACCCACTTGAAGACGCCGTTGGTGGCATCACCGCCATCGACGACCTTGTCGGCCGGCAGGTTGTAGCCGACCGCGTTGGCAAGGTTGTTGACCAGAATCCAATCGCCGTCCGCTGTGGTGTCGGCCGACACCGTCTTCGCACCGAATCCGTTGCCGTAATACATGCTGTCAGCGTTGAACGTCGCGGAGCCGACGCGCAACCGGGCGTACAGCTCATAGGTTCCGGGCGCAGGAAAGGTGACGGTGTAGCTCGCAACACGGTCCGGGGTCGCCGGATTGCCGCCACCAACGGTGGGCGCAATCGTTATATAGGTATCGGCGCCCTGCGTGGTTCGCGCGAATGCGGCGCCGACGGCGCCCGACTCGGCTTGAACGATCACCGGCGCTGTCTGCGCAAGCAGCGCGGCTGGCGCTCCGGTCAACAGTAGCGCTGCGAGCAGCGCCTCCTTTCTCGTCTTCATGGGGCTCCCTCCATCGATTGTTTTGACTCAGGTCTGCATTTGCAATTGCGCGGGCTCCAGGCGCGGCGAGATGCCGTGAACGACGGCAAGTGCCAACAGATACGCGGAACCGGCCATCAGGAAAACCGGGATATAACTGCCAGTGGCCTGCAGCAAAAAACCGGTAAACGTAGAGATGACCATTCCGCCGACGGCACCCGCGAAGCCGCCGAGGCCGACCACCGAAGCCACCGCGCGTTGCGGAAACATGTCGGAGGTCAGCGTGAATACGTTTGCGGACCAGCCCTGGTGGCCTGCAGTGGCCAGGCCGATGAGGCCGACAGCCAACCACAGATTGTGGGCCCCGGCCGCGAATACGATCGGCACGACCGCCAACGCGCAAATGAGCATCGCGGTCTTGCGGGCACGGTTGACGGACCAGCCGCGCTTGATGAATCGCGCTGCAAGCCAGCCGCCCGTGATGCTGCCGACGTCGGCCATCAGGTAAATCGCAATCAGCGGCGGCCCGAGAGCCGTGAGTGTGAGGCCGTATTCGCTGTTCAGGAACTTCGGCAGCCAGAACAGGAAGAACCACCAGATCGGATCGGTCATGAACTTCGCCGCGGCGAATGCCCAGGTCTGCCGGTGCTCGAGCAGGCGCGCCCACGGGATCTTTGCCGTGGACTCCGGTGGATCGCTGCGGATATAGGCGAGCTCTTCGGGGGAGACACCGGCGTGCTGAGAGGGGGATCGGTAGCCCTTCAGCCAGATGGCCAGCCAGGCGGCGCTCAGCACACCGGTGAAAAGAAAAGCGTACTGCCAACCCCACCGCACCGCTATCAGGGGAACGATGAGAGGCGCGAGAATCGCGCCGATGTTGGAACCGGCGTTGAAAACACCCGTGGCGAGAGCTCGCTCCCGCCGTGGAAACCACTCCGCGACCGTCTTGATGGCGGCGGGAAAGTTGCCGGCTTCCCCAAGTCCCAACAGGAAGCGCGCAAGTGCAAAGCCGAGAGCCGTGCGCACGAGCGCATGACTCATCGCAGCCAGACTCCAGATGCAGATCGCCAACGCGTACCCGAGCCGCGTGCCCAGGCGATCGATGACGGCCCCCGCGCAGACCAGCCCGATGGCATAGGCCGCCTGGAAGGCCGTCACGATGTAGCCGTATTGGATCTCGTTCCAACCGATGATCCTGCCCAAGTCGGGCGCAAGCACGCCCAGCACCTGGCGATCGACGTAGTTGATGGTCGTCGCTGCGAACAGAAGTGCGCAGATCCGCCACCGGTAGCTGCTCATATGAAAAGAGGGACCGCCTTAAGGTCCCTCTTTCATATCACTATCCGCTAAAACCTGCCGCGCACGCCGAGCATGATCTGCCTGCCCGGAGAGTATTCGGTGAAAGTCGCGTCCGAAAACTGGAAGTAGCTGCGCAACTTCGCATTGAACAGGTTCAGGCCGTCGGCCGTGATCTCGACCTGGTGATTCCAGCCGAAGATCTTCGAGATATCCAGGCTCGATGAGAAATCCCACTGCCGGTAATCGGCGCTGAAGAGCGCAGCGGCGGTGATGCCGTTCTGGTTCGGCGTGGAAATCTGTGATCCCTTGTTGAACACCGTTGACAGACGCGCGCTCACCGGACCGTGCTCGTAGTACGCCGTAACGTTGTAGGTGTGCGGTGCAACGCCCAGTGCGACCGCCGGCGCGGCTCCCGTGCCGAACTGATCGATCAGGGTGAAGTTGGCCGAGAATCCGAAGCCCTGAATGCCGATCGGCTCGAGAAGAAAGTCCAGCGGCTGGACCCAGTTGAATTCCAAGCCGTTGATCGTCAACGCGCCGCTTGCGTTCACTTGCTCCGTCAGAACGACCGTGGCGGCATCCGGGCCACCGCGGGCGGTGATGGCAGCCTGCTGGGTCGGAGTCAGCGTGTCAAAGGTCACGCCATATTGGGCGAGAAACGAGAACGGCTGGGTCGTGTTGCCGTTGGCAGTGAAGCCAGTGACCCGCTTGCGGAAAGCCGCGATGCCGACATAGCCCTCCTTGCCCGTGTAGTACTCGAAGCCCAGATCGAGATTCTCCGAGATGAAGGGCTTCAACGCCGGGTTGCCGACCGTGCCCACGTCCGCGGACGGCGTGCTGAAGCCAAGACCCGGAAGCATCGCGTTCGGATCGGGCCGCGTCATGGTCCTGGAGGTCGCGAATCTCACGATCGCGTTGTCAGAGACGTTGTAGGCAAGCTCGCCCGACGGCAGGATGTTGTGATACGTGTTGTTGGTGTACGAGAAGTTGACGATGTTCGGATAGCGGCTGCCGTCCGGGATCTGCGTACCCACCGCCGCCGGGGGCGGAGCGAGATTGCGGGGATCCGGAATGGAGATGTAGCCGCCGATCGTCTGGTCGGTGTGAACGTAGCGCACGCCGGCCGTGTAGCGCAGGCGGTTGCCAGCCCAGGTGGTATCACCCCGCAGCTCGGTGTAGAAGCCGGCCGTCTTTTCCTCGACGAAGCCGCCGTTCGCACCGGTGTTGGATGAGGTCGCGCTCGGCTCCGAGTTGTGGAACTGCGCGTAATTGCCTGCATTTGCAAACGCCGGCCAGTTGACCGTGATGAAGCCTGCGGGTCCCGGCGCAAGATAGCTGCCGAGGGCGCTGTTCGGAATGAGCGAACCAGCGTAGGTCACCGGCCCCGCGATGCCCGTCGTGAAGCCCGACCCCAGGCCGGGATACGTCGGATAGCCTGCCGGCGCGGCGCCGACCTGATTCAATCCGTTGCACGGCGGTTGTGTGTTCGGGCTGGGCACGAAGACGCTGGGGTTGTCGCCGCAGACCGCGTTCTGCCACGCCTGGCTGTTGTCGAACGCGGTGATGCGCCGCAGCACATCGTCGTAGGCGGCGCCGAACTGCAGATTGATCGCTCCTTCCTTGCCCCAGGTGAAGTTCGCACGCGCGCCCTTGGTGTCGGTGTTGCGCTTCTCGTCCTGGATGTTCACGCGGCCGCCGGGCCAGCCGAAGTTGGCCGGATTGTTCAGGTCGACGTTGCTGCCGATCGTCGGGACGTCGCCGTTGTTGGTGTAGTTGACGGTCACACCGGAGCTGGCAGGCGTGATGGCCAGTACGGTCGGCACTTCGCGGGTGAAGGTGCTATCGGTCTTATTCGCCTGGAAGTCGGCCTTGAACGCGTCCGCGATCTGCCATGTGAAGCCGGGATTGACGCCCCAGAACTTCGTGGTCTCGATATAGGGCCGGTACTCCAGGAAGAACTGCGAGTTGGCGAAAGTACCGCTGGTGACGACGCAGCCGGCGGTGCAGGTCGGATTGTCCACCTGCAGGTTGAGCGGAATCATCGCGCCGTTGCGGCCCACCCAGTCCATGTCGATGCGCTGCTCGTCGTTCTTCTTGTGGCCGTACATCGAGTCCACGTAGAAGTGCAGGTTGTCGTTCGGCCTGAACTCGAAGGCAACGACCGCGTTATAGCGATCGCGGCTGCCGAATTCGTCCGAAGGACGGCCAAGGCGCGGGATCAGAGCGTTGTCGATCTGCGAGATGGTGAGTCCGGGGTTGTGGGCCAGGAGGAAGGCATTGTCGACGACGGTGCCCGCCACCAGTCCATTGCCCGCATTGGCCGGAACGGTGCCCGGAATGGTCCAGTTGCCGCCGCCTGTCTGGTTGCAGGTGGCCGTGGCCGGCGGCTGGGCGCACTGCGCAGCCGACAGATTGGCGTTGGTCCAGCCGATCGTCTCAAAACCCTTGACGTCCACCTTGTTGCCGACGCCAACGACGCCCACGAGGGCGCCGAACCCGTTGTCCCAGGTGTCGCTTGCGATGATCGAGGCGCGCTCGCCCCACTTGGCGCCCTGGTTTTTCGTGCCCTGTGCGCCGAAGTTGAGGTGTGCGCCCGGATTGTCGAACGGCCGCGCGCTGCGCATGTCCACGGTACCCGCGGCGCCGCCTTCGATCATGGCTGCGGAAGAGCTCTTGTGAACCGTAAGTTGGGTGAACAGCTCCGTCGGGAGCAGGTCGAGGTCGACTTCCCGGTTGGTGTTCTGCGCATCCGTCGTGCCGGTGGAGGCGATCGCAACGGGAGCGCCGTTCAGCAGGACGCGCGTGAAGTTCGTGCCGAGGCCGCGAATCGCGATGTTGGTTCCTTCACCGGTGATATCACGGGAGATCGTGATGCCGGGAATGCGATTGAACGACTCGGCGATATTGGTGTCGGGGAATTTGCCGATGTCTTCCGCGGTGATCGCGTCGACAAACCCGATTGCCTCGCGCTTGGTCTCGGTGGACTCGCTCAAACTCTTGCGGTACCCCGTGACGACCACTTCCTGCAATTCAGGCGCGTTGGCCCCTTGGCCGACAGGCACCGATTGCGAATCCTGCGCCTGCGCGATTGCAGCTCCCACGCACAGACTCAGCAGACCCACCGTAGCTTGCGCGTATGTCTTTCGATCTTTCACGACATCCCCCTCGAATTTGAAAGCGGTAAGGACGGACTCCCTGGACGATTTACCCGCGGCGGTGACCGCAAGCGGGCCGATTCATGACAGCGTGAATGGAATTCGCTGCGTGGCTGGAAACACGGGGTACGCATGGCTGAGCACACCGACGGGCGGCCGTAACTTCGGACCGCAAACAGCGGGAACGTGAGTCCCAGGCTGGCGTGGATGTGTTGCGCATTCTTATCCCCCTTGAGCCGATCCGTGGTTTCTTTGTCGAAACTCGCGGACGCATACGTGTCTTCACGTCGGCACCGACACGGTTGGGCCGGACGTCAAACGCACAGCCGGCCGCCGGTACGGGCTGATGATAGCGCTACCAGTTTCAGAAGCGCAACATTTCCAGAGCAATCGTGTTTGACGCCGGGCGGCAAGCCGGTCGTATGATACCGATACCAGTTCGCGGCCTGAAGCGTGGCGAACGACAATGAGGGGGCGGAATGGAACGATCAAGATCGGGCGTTCTGGTGTGGGTGTTGCGCGCAAGCATCGCTGGTATCCCACTGCTGCTCGGCACGGCGGGTGCGACATCGGCACGCGAAGCCAAGCCTCTGTACAAGGACGCAAAAGCGCCGGTCGAGCAACGGGTGGAGGACCTCCTTTCCCGCATGACCCTGGACGAGAAGATCGCTCAGATCACGGCCATCTGGAACCGCAAGGCAGAGCTTCTCGACCCCTCCGGCGCGTTCGATCCTGCCAAGGCCCGGGCACGGTACCCGGCAGGTATCGGTCACTTCGTGCGCCCGAATGATCTCCACGGGGCGGGCGCTCCGAGCCCGGATGAAAAGCCCTTCCGGGATGCCAAACAGACGGTCGCGCTCGTTAATGCCGTCCAGCGGTACCAGATGACGCAGACACGCTTGGGAATTCCGGCGCTGTTCCATGAAGAAGGCCTGCACGGCTACGCTGCCCGCGGCGCGACGCACTTTCCACAGGCGCTGGCGCTCGCGAGTAGCTGGGATCCGCAGCTCCTGACACGCATTTTCACAGTAGTTTCCCGGGAGATTCGCGCTCGCGGCGTGCAGCTCGTGCTCGCTCCGGTTGTCGATGTTGCCCGCGATGCTCGCTGGGGACGCATCGAGGAGACCTACGGCGAAGACCCGTATCTGGTCGGCGAGCTTGGAGTCGGCGCGGTCAAAGGATTTCAAGGCGAATCGGCGCCACTCGAGCATGGGCTCGAGAATGGACACGTGTTTGCCACGCTCAAACACATGACCGGTCACGGCCAGCCCGAGAGCGGCACCAATATCGGTCCGGCCGAGATCTCGCAACGCGTTCTTCGCGAAGTGTTTTTCCCGCCGTTCGAAGCCGCGATCAAGCGCGCCGGCGCTGCCGACATAATGCCTTCCTACAACGAGATCGACGGCGTTCCGTCGCACGCCAATCACTGGCTGCTCCACGATATTCTGCGGGACGAGATGGGCTTCAAGGGCGCGGTCGTCAGTGACTACGAAGGCATCGAGCAGCTCGTCGAGATTCACCATGTGGAAGCCGATATCGAAAGCGCCGGCGTTCGCGCGCTGAATGCCGGCGTCGACTTCGACATGCCGGACGGCGAGGCGTATCGAAAGCTTCCCCAGGCTCTCGCCGCAGGCCGCGTCACTCAGGAACAGATCGATCAGGCCGTGCGCCGGATGCTGCGCATGAAGTTCCTTGCCGGCCTGTTTGAGAATCCCTACGCGGATGGAAACTACGCCGAAAAGATCACGGCCAATGCCGAAGCCCGCGCGCTGGCGGAAGAAGCTGCGCGCAAATCAATTGTTCTGTTGAAGAACGACGGCGTTCTGCCGCTCAACGCGAACGCGCTGAAGACACTTGCGGTGATCGGTCCCAACGCCGCCGTGGCGCAACTCGGCGGCTATTCGAACGTCCCGGCGCACAAGGTGAGTGTTCTGGATGGAATCCGGGCGAAGCTCGGCGAGCGTGTCAAGATCGTGACCGCCGAAGGCGTCCGAATCACGGACAGCGGCGATTGGTACGCGGATACGGTGACGCTTGCCAATCGCGATGAGAATCTGCGCAAGATCGAGGAAGCGAAACAAGTTGCTCGCGGCGCCGACGCCATCGTCCTTGTCGTTGGCACCAACGCAGCCACAAGCCGCGAAGCGTGGGCGCCGGATCATCTGGGCGACCGCGCCGATATCGGCCTTATCGGCCAGCAGAACGAGCTTGCGCAGGCCATGTTCTCGCTCGGCAAGCCTGTGGTCGTGTTGCTCATCAACGGACCGCCGCTATCGATTCCCGAAGTAGCCGAGAAGGCCAACGCGGTGCTCGAGGGCTGGTATCCGGGCCAGGAGGGCGGGACCGCCATCGCGGACGTTCTGTTCGGCGATGCCAATCCGGGCGGCAAACTACCCTTGACCGTCGCGCGCTCGATCAACCAGTTGCCGATGTTCTACAACCAGAAGCCGAGCGCCCACCGCGGCTACCTCTTCGGTTCGAAGGACCCGCTGTTCCCGTTTGGGTTTGGGCTGTCATACACGACGTTCGAGATCGGCGCGCCTGTGCTTTCGGCTCAGCAGATCAAAACGGATGGCAGCGTCTCAGTACAGGTGAGTGTGCGCAACACCGGGAAGATGGCGGGCGACGAAGTCGTCCAGCTTTACATCCACGATGTTGTCAGCTCGGTCACCCGGCCGGTGAAGGAGCTGAAGGGGTTCAAGCGCGTAACGCTCGCCCCGGGAGCCGCTACCACCGTCGACTTCACGCTCGACTCCCACGCGTTCGCGCTGTGGGACAAGGACATGAAGCACGTCGTCGAGCCTGGAGCGTTCGAAATCATGGCCGGCGGGGATTCGGTTCACCTGAAGAAGGTGATGCTCAACGTCACTCAGTAACGGGGCCCTGATCTCACGGGACGACGTTTCATCGCATCACGCACATCCGCTTCCAGCGCCCCGCGATCCTCAGCGGGAGCGGCAAGCCCGGGCAGAGCATCGACCCTTCCCAGTATGGCGGCAGGCGGAAGCTGTAGCGGGGCCTGTGCACTCTTCACTCCCCCAGGCGATTCTTCAGCTCGCTGAGTTCCGCCCGCAGGGACTGCACTTCCTCTTCCAGCTTTGAGAGCCGTTCTTCATTTCGAGACGCCGGGAAGGTGACTTCGGGCGCCGAGATCGAAGTCCGCTCTGCCGGGTCGTGAGCGACGCCTGACTGCGTAACGCTGGAGCTGAGATGCCCTATCGGCTCAGCGTCCGCCACCTGACCACTGAACAGGTGAGCGAAGCGTGAGTCACGCCGCCCTGGTTCGCGAGCCAGCCGTACGACAAACGGTCCGCCCTCGCGCTCCACGAGGCGCGTCAGCGTCGCCTCTACGTCCGTGACGTCCGAGATCGTAGCCATGCGACTGGCCCGGCCGCGCAGTTCGCCGGGTGTCTGCGGCCCGCGCACCAGCAGCTCGCACACAATCGCCAGCTCCTGCTCGTCGAACTTAAGTGTCCCGTACTCGGTGTTGCAGAAGCGATGCTGGTACTTCGGCACGCGGCTGCCAAAGCCGGATCTCTCGACCACGAAGTGTCGCTTCGCGAGCGCGTCGACCGTTCTCTGCACTGTGCCCTCGTCGAGCTCGAGCACCGGGTCGCGATTGCTCTTCTGGTTGCAAGCGTTGACGAGAGCGTTCAGCGAGAGCGGATATTGATCGGGGGTGGTGATCTGTTTTTCGATGAGGCAGCCGATGACGCGGGCCTCGAGCGGGCTCAGTTCGATGTTCATGACCGACAATGATACGCGCTAAACCGAAGACAAAAATGCGTCGCGATTGCGCACGCCGATGTCCGCATGGTCCGTGAAAAAGCCGTCGAGTCCCGCCTTCAGATAGGCGTGCAGCTCGCCGTCCAGATTGCCGAAGGCGCCTGGCGCAGCGCCCGCTCGAAAGTCCTGCGGCAGGAACGAGTTCTCAGCGCGGAAAGTCCACGCATGTACGCGCAAACCCTGCGCGTGAGCATCCGAAACAAGCGACGTCGGTTCTCCGAGCGAGTCGCGTGACGTACGCGGAATGACAAGCGATTTACTGGGCCCAATCGCCGCCGCATACTTGGACATCTCATCGAGACCCCGCGGCGCAATCAGATCAGCGTAGGTGCGCGCATCGCCCTTCGCGACAAAATCGTACGGAGCACCCGTCGCTTCAATGAGCTGCACCAGCGGTAGCTGCGTCAGCTTGCTGAGCGCCTTGAGGTTCGTCACCTCGAACGACTGGATGAACGCCCGCCCGTGTCGACCGTGGTACCCGTAACGCTCGAGCGTGCTGACCAGGCGCTCCTCCATCGCCAGGCCGGCATGTTGGAAATAGGTCGGGTGTTTCGTCTCCGGATACACTCCGACCGGTGCCGGTGCCGCGCGGCCGAGCTGCTTCGCGAGTGTTGCCCGCTGCTGCTCCACTGCCTGCACGAGCGCAAGAATTTCCTCCAGCGTGGGAATCTGAAATTGCCCGTCGAAGCGTGTGTTGGTGGGACGAATCTCCGGTATCCGCTCGCGGGCACGCAGTGTCTTGAGCTCGGCCAGTGTGAAATCTTCAGTGAACCAGCCGGTAACGGCTGTGCCGTCAATGACTTTCGTAGTACGCCTCCCCGCGAATTCGGAATGCGCTGCAACGTTCGTCGTCGTCCCGATTTCGTTCTCGTGTCGCGCGACCAGCACCGCGTCCTGGGTCATCACGAGATCCGGCTCGACGTAGTCCACTCCATCCTGGATCGCGATGAAATAAGACGTGAGCGTGTGCTCCGGAACGTAGCCGCACGCACCCCTGTGGCCGATGACGATGGGCACTGAGCCGTCCTTTTTCATTACTGTGACGCGGTTAGCTATCGGTTGGAGCGCTTGCCGAAGCATACGGCAGGGTTATTCGCACCGGCTAGGCATAACTCTTGCTAGACTTCCACGGTGTTAACGGACCAAGACATCTACCTCTTCCGCGAAGGCACCTTCGTCAGGGCCTACGAGAAGCTCGGCGCTCATCCGATCAGCGCCGCCGAAGGGGAAGAAGGCACCCATTTCGCTGTCTGGGCTCCGAATGCGGCGGCCGTCTCCGTCGTGGGCGACTTCAACGGCTGGAACCCCCAGACGCATCGGCTCGAGGCGCGACTCGACTCTTCGGGAATCTGGTCCGCCTTCGTGGCCGGCGTCAAACCCGGAACGCTTTACAAGTATCACATCGTCTCCCGCAATGCGGGTTACACGGTCAACAAAGCCGATCCGTACGCTTTCTTCGCCGAGAAGGCGCCGCGCACCGCTTCGGTTGTGTGGGATCTTTCGTATGAGTGGGGCGACGGCGAGTGGATGAAGAATCGTGCGCGCGTAAACGCAATGGACGCGCCATGGTCCGTCTACGAGTTGCATCTCGGCTCGTGGCGTCGCGTCCCCGAAGAGCACGACCGATCTCTGACGTATCGCGAGCTTGCCCACGCGGTAGCCGATTACGTCAATGAAATGGGATTCACCCATGTTGAGCTGATGCCCGTGATGGAGCATCCGTTCTACGGCTCGTGGGGCTACCAGATCACGGGCTACTTCGCTCCTTCGTCGCGCTACGGCACGCCGCAGGACTTCATGTATTTCGTTGATTACCTGCACCGGCGCGGGATCGGCGTCGTCCTCGACTGGGTGCCGTCGCACTTTCCGTCGGATGAGCACGGGCTCGGTTACTTCGACGGCACGCATCTTTACGAACACGCCGATCCGCGGCAGGGTTTCCATCCCGAGTGGAATAGCGCGATCTTCAATTACGGTCGTGCGGAAGTGCGCAACTTCCTCGCGAGCAACGCACTGTTCTGGCTCGATACGTATCACATCGACGCGTTGCGCGTGGACGCTGTCGCCTCGATGCTGTATCTCGATTACGGTCGCAAGCCTGGAGAGTGGATTCCTAACAAATTCGGCGGTCACGAGAATCTCGACGCGGTGGAGTTCGTCAAGCAGTTGAATCTTGCCGTGTATCGCGATCACCCGGACGTGCAGACGATTGCGGAAGAGTCCACCGCCTGGCCGATGGTCTCGCGTCCGACCTACCTGGGCGGACTCGGCTTCGGCTACAAGTGGAACATGGGCTGGATGCACGACACGCTGGACTACATGCAGTTGGATCCGATCCATCGCAAGTATCACCAGAACCAGCTCACGTTCAGCATCTGGTATGCGTTCACCGAGAATTTCATGCTGCCCCTGTCGCACGATGAGGTCGTGCACGGGAAGGGCTCGCTCATCGGCAAGATGGCAGGCGATGAGTGGCAGAAATTTGCCGGCCTGCGTTTGCTCTTCGGCTATATGTGGACGCATCCCGGGAAGAAGCTTCTGTTCATGGGCTGCGAGTTCGGCCAGAAGCGCGAATGGACGCACGATTCCAGCCTCGAGTGGCACGTCCTGCAGTACCCGTTGCACGCGGGTGTGAAGCAATGGGTCCGCGACATCAATTTCGTCTACCGCGAGACACCCGCGCTGTATCAGCAGGACTTCTCGCAGGACGG
>FTEM01002004.1_pt1 | contig 17542 bp, 14 predicted proteins | sample 1640201 | NCBI WGS metagenome assembly FTEM01 (sample SAMEA3914816, study PRJEB12502) | metagenome | biome: forest; material: soil | place: USA | collected 2011-09-16 | depth 0.3 m | reverse complement strand
GACCTGGATCCTGATCGGCGCCGAGCAGCTTTTTCATCCCAGCCTGCCGCTCACTTACGCGCTGTCGATCGTGGGTCTGCTGGTCGGTGCGGCGTTTCTCTGGCGGCTTGCCGCAGACCTGTTGGGCCCCGCAGCGGCTCTCCCCGCTGTGTTGGCGACTGGCTGCATCGCGTTCTTCTCGTACCGCGCCCACATCTTCAACCACAACACCGTCCTGGTTCCCTTCGTCTACGCGTCCGCACTTGCATTCCTGAGAGCGGTGCGCACGGGGAAGACTCGCTACTGGCTGTTGTTGGGTGCGGCGTCGGCGGCTGCGATGCTGACCAAGTACCAATTTGCAGTCATCCTCGCGACGTTCGTGTTGATCGCGATCGGGTTGAAGCTTTATCGGCAACCGCGAGCGGTTCGTGGCGCGTGCCTGGCTGCAGGCACGGCGCTGGTGCTGCTGGGGCCGCACATCTGGTGGCTCGTCGCCAACGATTTCCCTCCATTCAAATATGCGAGCGAGATGGTGCTGGCACGCCTCGGCCTTGCGGACCGGCTCACTGCGACGGGTGGATTTCTTCTGCAACAGGTCCGCGACTCGTTGGTCGTCGTACTCATGTTGCTGCTCGCGAGCGTACTTTGGTGGCGGGAGCGTACGGCCTCCCAATCGAACGTTGCGATTTTGCCGCAGCCACCGAACGATCGTGTGTGGATCCTGATGCTGGGTTTCGCACCTCTGGCTCTCATGGTCGCGTTGGGTCTCTTGGGCGGCGTGCAGTTGGAGAACCATTGGGGCACCACGGCCCTGCAGTTCGTGGTGCTGCCGGTCCTCTACTGGATGCGCGGACGAAGTCTGATTCCGTCGTCGGCCGCCGTGCTCGCCGTATTCGTTTTCGTGCAAACAACCGAGGCCGGCTACGACATTTCAGTTGAGCTGCGTGAACGCAATGTCACCTCAGAGGAGGGTGGCATCACCGCGTTCGATCCGCGTTCCCTGGCTCGCGCCGTTACTGACGATTGGCAACGAAGCACCGCGCACGCGAAGTTACGATATGTCGTCGGATCGACCACCTGGGGCGGCTTCGTCTCGTTGTATTCCGGGGATCATCCTGAAGTCCTGATCGGTGGAGATCCTCACGCCTCGCCGTGGGTTTCGATGCAGGACCTGTTGGCTTGCGGCGCGGTGTATTTCGAACCCGTTCAACCTCCCGCAGGAGCGGACGTGAGCGGGCGAGGTGAATGGACCGCAGTGGATTTGAGCAATGCTCACCATGGCCAGCCCATGCACATTCGCTGGGCCGTCGTATCGCCGGGAAGCGGGTGCGGACACCGGCAACCCGCCGGATGAGGCGCGTGAGACGGTTGAGCGCGGTAGTGCCGGTCTTCAACGAGGCGGCCGGAATCGCATCGTTCCTGCAATCGCTGGCCGCTGCGCTGCGCGAGATCACGCCTAACTTCGAGATCGTCGTGGTAAACGATGGCAGCATGGACGCAAGCTCTGCGGAGATCGCACGCGTCGCGCGTGATTGTCGAACGTTATATCTGGAGCTGTCGCGCAACTTCGGCAAGGAAGCCGCGTTGACCGCCGGAATGGAAGCGGCGAACGGCGAATGCATCCTCCTCATCGACGCTGATGGACAGCATCCTGTCTCGGCGATCGCCGAGATGGTCAAGCTGTGGCGCATGGACTACCAGATGGTCTACGGCGTGCGCGTCACCGCCACTCGCGAGCCGGCCATTCGCCGCTTCGCGCGAGCGGTTTTCTACCGGATATTGAGTCGCCTGAGCGAGGTGCCGATTCCCGCAGGCGCTGGAGATTTCCGCCTGCTGGACCGCGACGTCGTGGATGCGCTGCTGCGGCTGCCGGAGCGCAATCGTTTCATGAAAGGCCTCTATGCCTGGGTGGGTTTCAAGTCGATCGCCTTCACTTTCCAGACTGCCGAGCGTTGTGCCGGCCGTTCCTCGTTCCGCATCCGCGACCTGATGGAGCTGGCCCTCACAGGGCTGACGGCATTTTCCGGCGTGCCGCTCCGACTCGTGAGCGTGACTGGACTGGGCGTATCGCTCGCAGCGATCACATATGGTGCATACATCGTCTGCGAAAAGCTCATTTTGGGGCAACCGATCCCCGGCTTCGCGACGGTCGCGGCATCGGTGCTGTTTCTCTCGGGAGTTCAGCTCGTATCTCTTGGTATTATCGGCGAGTATGTAGGCCGTGTGTTCGTCGAGGTGAAACGGCGACCCAGCTATCTGCTCGCGCGGTCCGTGGACTCACGGGCGATCTCAGGTAGGCCGGCCATCGAGAGTGAGCTCGCCCAGGTGAAATGAACCAATGCAATGTTGAATTGCACGCGAATCCAGAGCGTCGTGCGGAATGCCCGCCTCGCCACCTGACATGCTCAAAGCGCTCGTCGTATGCGCGGATGACTTCGGCATTCACGCCTCGGTCTCGAACGCGATCCTCAAGCTCATCAATGCACAGCGAATCTCGGCCACCAGTGTGCTCGTGTTCGGCGAGGACAGTGCGCGCGCAGCCGCGCTTCTGAATGAGCGGCGTGGCGATTCCCTGAGTGTCGGGCTGCACTTCTCGATGACTGCGGCGTCGGGCCGGCGGCGCTTCGTGCCCTTGCCCATGCTGCTCGCGAGTGCGAGCTTGCGCCTCGTCAATCCAGAAGTGATCCGGGACATGCTGCGCCGACAGCTCGATCGCTTCGAGGAGTTGTTCGGCAAGCCGCCCGAGTTTCTCGACGGCCATGAGCACGTGCACCAGCTCCCGGCCATCCGCGAGATCGTATTGGATCTGGTCTGCGAGCGTTACGGCGTGACGGTCGCCATTCGATCGACGCACGCCGCGGTTTCCCGCGGGGCAAAGGCGCGCTTGCTCGCGAAGCTCGGTGGAACCAGGTTGGCGCGAACCGCACTTGACCGCGGTCTCACGGTCAACTCCGACTTTGCCGGCGCATACTCTTTCGAGCGCGTCGGCCAGTACCGCACGCGCGCCACCGGTTGGCTCGGAAGCGTTGCAGAAGGCGGGTTGATCATGTGTCACCCGGGCTCAGATCCGCACGCCGACTCTATTTCGATGGCCCGCTACGAAGAATATTCATACCTGCGCTCGCGCGAGTGGCCCGAGGATCTGGCCGCACAAAGCGTGCGCCTGGTGCCTTTCCGCGCCGCTCAGGCGGTGGCTGCGAGCTTCGTCTCCAGGTGACGGGCAAGCTCTGCGATCGTTGGAAAGTCGAACAGCTCGGTCAGGTCGACCTGGCCCGGATATTCCCGATCGATGTGCTCGTGGATCTCGATGAGCTTCAGCGAGCTGGCGCCGATCTCGAACAGGTTGTCGTGGACATCGACACGCTTGCCCGCGAGCGCGGCATCGCAGATCGTCTTCAGCCTGTCCTCGATTTCGGATAGCGAGCTGGATTGCGGTCCGCGCCGTGCGTCGCGCAGCGACGCCAGCTCTGCGAGCTCCGCTGCGAATTCCCCATCCACAAAACTTTCTTCCAGGATGTGACGCTGGATCTTGCCGCTGGTGGTTTTGGGAATGCGCTTCACCGGCACGACTGCAGCCACCTCGAGACCGGATTTCTCGTTCACGAGGCGCGTGACTTCCGTCGCGAGGGGCAGGAACTCCTGCATATCGCCACGGTGCAGAACGAACACGACGAGCTCCTCGGTCTGAGAATTGCGAGGCCGCACTCCTGCGGCTACGACTTTCCCCAGCTCGAGTCCGGCCGCGTGCTGCGCGATCGACTCCAGATCGTGCGGGTAATAGTTCTGGCCGTTGACGAAAATGATCTCCTTGGCGCGGCCGGAGATGTAGAGCTCGCCCTCGTAGAAGAGTCCCAGGTCGCCGGTGCGCAGCCAACCGTCTGCCGTGAACGCTTCGGCATTCGCCTGCGGGTTTTCATAATAGCCGCGAGTTACATTCTCACCGGTCATGTGCACGTGGCCGATCCGGCCTTCCGGCAGCGGCTGTTCGTCCTCACCGGCGATGCGCACCTGACAGAACGCGATCGCGGTGCCTTCCGAAACCAACAGGACGGCGTCTTTGTCGGTGTTCGCGACAGGTTCGACGGGATTGCCGACGTTCATGCGATGGCGATTGAGTGCGATAGTACGCAGCGGCGCACCGACTTTCGGGAAGGTGACCGCAAGCGACGCTTCGGCAAGCCCGTACACCGGAAACATGGAATTGCGCGCCAGTTTCGCGGGCGCAAGCCGCGTCAGGAATTCGTCGCACAGCTCTACCGAGATGGGCTCGGCGCCGTTGAAGATCAGCCGGACCGATGACAGGTCGAGCCCGTCGACCGGGCGGTTGCCCAGCACCTTCAGATAGTGCTTGTAGCCGAAATTGGGCGAGCACAGGATCGATGCGCGCACCCGCGCCGCCAGCGTCAGCCACAACAGCGGCCGGCGGACAAACAGCTCCGTCGGCAGCAGGTGCGTGTGCACGCGGTTCGCAAACATGATCAGGTGAAACCCGATGAGTCCCATGTCATGCGTGAGCGGCATCCATGACAGGCTGACATCGTCCTCGTTGAAACCTGCCGCCTCGGTTGAGCCACGCCAGTTCGCCATGATGTTGGCGTGTGTGAGCACGACTCCCTTCGGCTCGCTCGTCGATCCCGAGGAGAACTGGATGAACGCGATGTCTTCCGGCTTCGCCTGCTGCGGCTTGCCGGCCTTGGAGATGTCATCGAGGTCATCGACCAGAAAAGTTCGCGACCGCAACCCGGTGAACAGCTCGCTCTCGCCCACAGTCGCGGCGAAGGCGCCGATCCGCTCGATGGATTTGCGCTCGGTGTAGACGAAGGGCTTGCCCAGTTTGCGCGCGATTCGCAGGAACTTGTGGCGATGCTCGTCGCTGATGCCCAGCGCCACGGGGACGGGGACGATGCCGCCCAGCACGGCGGCCCAGAAGGCATCGATGAACTGTTCGTTGTTGCCGACCAGCAGGATCAGCTTGTCGCCACGCCGTGCGCCGATGCGCTGCAGGTGATGCAGAATGCCGAGCGCGCGCTCGTACAGCTCCGCGAACGAAACGTCGCGCGAAGCGTTTTCTCCCTCCAGATACGTGATGCTGCGGGGAAAATTGCGGTTGCTCTCGATGAGCTCCGTGAGCGTCGTGGCTTTCAACATCAGCGGCGTTCCAGCCTCATGTGCAGGGGATACCTGGTGCGCAGATTGATCTGCGCCTCCAGCTCTATGGGCATGTCGGGGACATGCACCAGGCGATAGTGCCGTGCGACCTTGTACAGATGCATCAGCATCTCGTACAGGGCGAAGGTTTCGCCGATACAGTGCCTGGGGCCTGCCGCGAAGGGCATGTACGCGAAGCGCGGGCGGTCCGCCTCGTGCTCGGGCGCGAAGCGTTCCGGCCAGAAGACATCGGGGTCCTTCCAATAGCGCGGATGCCTATGCAGCAGGTAAAGCGGCAGCAGCACGTTGGTTCCGGCCGCAATCTCGAATCCCGACAGCACATCCGGCTCGATATTGCGCCGCGACAGGAGCCATCCGGGCGGGTATAGCCGGAGCGCTTCATTGACGACCTGTTGGGTGAATCCCAGCGCTTCCATCTGCGCAAGGCTCGGTGAGGCAGCCGCGGGGGCGGCGTCGATTTCCGCATGCAGCCGGGCCTCGATCTGCGGATGCTGCGACAGCAGATACCATGTCCAGTTCAAAGCGCTCGCGGTCGTCTCGTGGCCCGCGACGATGAGCGTCATCACCTCATCCACGAGCTCCCGCTCGCTCATCGCGTTCCCCGTTTCCTTGTCGCGGGCGTTCATCAGCATGCCGACGTAGTCGAAATGGTCGTCACCCGCCTCGCGGCGCCGCCGCACCAGCTCCGCCACGAGCTTGGTCAGCGAGCGGAACTTGTAGGCGAATTGCAGGTTGCGCGCCTGCTCCTTGGTGACGACCTCGAAGGGGTTACCGCCGATCTGCTGTGCCATCCGGTCGAGGTCGCTCCCGAAGACCGAGCGCAGCACGATATCGAGGGTCAGCTCGCTCATCTCGTCCGTCAGGTTCACGAATTCGCCGCGCGCCGCCTGGGCTTCCCAGCGGGCAATGAAGCGATCGTTCGCAGAGTCGATGACGGAGGCGAATTCGGTGATCACCCGCCGGTGGAACATCGGCTGCATCATGTAGCGCTGCCGCTTCCACAACTCGCCCTCGCTTGTCATGATCCCCTTGCCCAGGAGAATCCTGACGCGGTCGAGGCCCACGCCCTTGGTGTAGTTGCGATGGTTCGAGACCAGCACCCGCTTCACGTCATCCGGGTGATGAATGACGTACGTGTATGACTTCCGGGCAGGTACATACACCCGGTACGTGTCGCCGTGGCGCGCGAACAGCTCGATCATGCGGTCCAGGGAATCGTCCGTGGACCCGACGTCGAACTGAAGCTCAGCCTCGGGCGGCTGGTTTTGGGCGGATTGGGTGGCGGTCATGCAAGCGACTGAAAGGCAAGCCGTAATCTTAACTCACTTCCGGTCCCGGCCGGTCGGCCCGCGGCCGCTGCGCGTCGGCCGTCGGTCGCAGAGCGCTGCGGGCCCTTCCTTGTCTCCGCCGCGCCGATCACGGAAACTTGGCCCTCTCGCGCACGCTGCGCGCCGCCGACCCTGATCGAACAGCATGACCGACACCGAAGGTGGCGGCGGCCTGCGCAACACGATTTACCGCTCGTTGACGCGGTCGAGCCGTCGTATGACCGCTGCGCGCCGGCTGCTCTACCGCATCGCCGTTCCGTTGGGCGTCGCCATCATCAAAGGCTGGTGGCTGACGTGCCGCGTTGTGCGGGTCGACGGCGTCGAGCATCTGGAACAGGCGTTGGCCAAGGCGCCGTCGCTGGTGCCGTGCTACTGGCATCAGCACCAGCTTTTCTGTGGAAAGTATCTCGTCGAGCAGGGGTCTCGCGGCTTAGCGGTCGGATGGCTCATCAGTCCTTCCGTCGACGGAGAGTTGGGCGCCATGATGGTGCGCCGCTTCGGCGGACAGGTCATTCGAGGCTCGTCTTCGCACACAGGTGCGCGTGCGCTGCGGGACTATTACCAGGCGCTGGCGAAGGACAACGTCTCACCCGTCGTTACCCCCGATGGACCGCGCGGCCCACGCTTCAAGTTCAAGCCCGGTGCCATCCTGCTCGCACAGATGTCGGGCCGCCCGATCCTGCCGATGGCCTATGCCGCCTCACGCGCCTGGCTCGTCAAGTGGGACAAATTCGTAATCCCCGTTCCCTTCTCGAAGGTCGTCATCGCGATCGGCCCGCCAAAGTACGTGCCTCGCGTAACGGACGCTCGCATACTCGAGGGGCTGCAGGAGGAGATGGAAAGGGAGCTGAAGCGCCTCTTCGAGGCTGCCCAGAGCATGCTCAAGTCTCTCTGAAGCAGCGAGCATTACAGCTCGTTACGGTTGCTTACGACCTTGTTGTTGGGGTCGGGCACGCTTGCCCGAGAGTCAGTCACGCTGCCGGATTAAAACGTGTTGCGCTCGCGCAATATGCTGCCCATCGATCTGCCGCCACTGGTCATGCGGTGCGGCGCATTCGGCGACATGGTGTTGCTCACTGTTTTGCTGACGCAGCTCCATGCGCGTTTCGGACGTCCCGCGGATGTCATTTCCTCGGGACCATGGACCCGGCCGCTGCTCGCGGGCCACCCGGCAGTAGGCAACCTGTACCTCATTCGCAGTCGGCGCATGCCCTACTGGCTCAGCTCCGACCAGCAAACCCTGGTTGCCCGCTTGCGCCATCGTGGCGCGGGTCCCACCTGGTTCTGCGACCTGGGTGTCGGCAGAAGCCTGCTGCGGCGAGCGGGAATTCCAGATGACTATGTCTGCGATGGCCGCGACATCCCCTGGATTGCTCACGAGCACATAGCCGATCGCTACATCCGTCTGTCCGCCCATACGCCCAGCGCGCTTGCAGGGCGGCTTCCAGCGGCCAAGCCAAGCGCGTTGCGAGCGGCCGAGATTACCGTCCAGCCGCAAGCCCGGGCGGAATTGGACGAATGGCTCGATCGACGGATGCTCAGGGGGCGACCGCTTGTGGTCGTTCACCCCGGATGCAGGCATCTCGCCCGACGATGGCTTCGGTCTCCTGACGGGGTCTCGAAATACTGGCCCGTGTCGCGGTGGGCGCTGCTCGTCCAGGCGATCCGCGCCTCCAAACCGGACCACGCCATCATCCTGTCTGGTACCGGCGCTGAAGGGCGGATGATTTCCGACATTGAGCATCTCGCAGGCGTTCGCGGGGTTTACGGAGCGGCGGGCGAACTCCCGATTCCGAGACTGCTTGCTCTGCTGCAGCGAGCTGAGAGCACAGTCTCCGTGGACACAGGTCCTGCGCACGCTGCGGCGGCACTTGGATGTCCGACAGTCGCGCTGTTCGGGACAGCCGACGCACAGATGTATCGGCCCGGAGGGGTCACCACGCCCGCGGTCTCGCTGACCGGCGTGGTCGCCGGGCGTCAGAGCATTCTGGGGATCAGTGCGCAGACGGCGATTGATGCCTGGATTAACCTGCCAGCCCGTACAACCGCCGAGCCGGTGCCTCTGGTCGCGAACTCTTGATCGAACAGCGTCTTAGCTTGTATTCCTTCATTAGTGTGCGAGAATCCGGCGCAAGTACATAAAACCGCAGAACAATGCTATGGATTGCTCCTCGATCAACTGCGGACGAGAAGCGCCGCCGGGACCATACCGTCGGTTCGGGAGGTCAGGGTTAAATGTCGTCGCTGCCGCCGGATAAGCCTGCGGAATTCACCGCGTCCGACATCCTTTCGGCAGATGCGTGGAGCGGCCGCGCGCCCCGGCCAGTCCTCGGCCTCGATGTTGCCTGCACCAAGATCGCCGTCGATTTCCAAAATATGCGCCGCGAGACCGTGGACGAGTGCGTCCGGCGCAACCTCGAATTGCTGCGTGAAGCCACCGTAAGTGACTGCGCATTTCTGGCCGCGTTCGGTCGGGACGAGCTGGTCGTCGAAGATGTGCAGGCCGCACGCAGCGCCTTCGCTCAGTGCCGCCCGGAGGGGCTCGTTGGCGCAGCCATGGAGAGCTTCCCCTGGCTGAAGTCCCGTCTGGATCACTTACGCCTTTCAGAGCTTCGGGATACCAGGGCCGTGCGGCGTGAGCAGACAGCAGAAGCCCAGCGTCTCGCCGAGCTGCAGGTCGGCTCAGCGCTGCTGGTCGCCCTGCGTGTGCAGGGCAAGCCCGCCGGCTTCCTCGGCCTATGCCAGACGCTGCCTCGTGGCGCTTGGGACGTCAATCTGCAGCTTCTGATGAAGCTCATCGGGACGAGTCTCGCCACGGGTCTCGAGCGCATCCGGATCGAGACACGTTTGGCGAAGCTCGAAGAACGCACCCTGTTGTCGCAGGCGTCGGCGAACGACGGTCTGTGGGACTTTGACGTCGAGAGCAACGAGGTCTATTTCTCGCCTCGTTGGAAGGCCATGCTGGGCTACGCGGACGAAGACATGCGCGGCTCGCCCGACTGGCGCGCCCTCGTGCATCCTGACGATCTGACGCGCGTTCAGGCCGCGATCCGCGACCACGTCGCCGGCAAAACGCCGATTTTCGAAAGCACTCACCGGATGCGCCACCGCAATGGCGAGTGGCGTTGGGTGACCAGCCGGGCTACGGCGCGTGTGGACAAGCACGGACGGCTGTTACGCCTCGTCGGTGTTGAGCTCGATGTCACCGAGCGGAAACTCTACGAAGAGGCGTTGTTCCGGGAAAAGGAAAGCGCACAGATCACGCTGCAGTCCATCGGCGACGGCGTCATTACCACTGACGCCAACTCCACCATCGACTACATAAACCCGGTGGCCGAGGAGCTGACCGGGTGGCGGCTCGAGGATGCGATGGGCCGCCCGGTCGAAGAAATCTTCCGCGCCTTCCATGAGGAAACCTGCGAGCCGCTCGAAAATCCTTTGAGCGTCTCGATCCGGCGCATCCGCCCGATCAAGTCCGTGCGTCCGATGCTGCTCATACGCCGCGATGGCAATGAGCTGTACGTCGAAAGCACTGCGGCGCCGATTCGGGACGGATCAGGACACGTCGGTGGCGGCGTTCTCGTGTTCCATGACGTCAGTGAATCGCGCGAGCTCAATCGCCGGCTGTCGTATCACGCGAGTCACGATTTGCTCACGGGTCTCGTCAACAGGCGGGAGTTCGAAAGCCGCCTCGAGCGCGCGCTCAAGAGCGCAAAGGCGCGCGAGGCCTCCTATGCGTTGTGTTATCTCGACATCGACCAGTTCAAGATCGTCAACGACACTTGCGGCCACAGCGCCGGCGATGCGTTGCTGGGACAAGTCGGCGCGTTGTTGAAATCCAAGGTGCGCTGGCGCGACACGCTCTCACGCCTGGGCGGCGACGAGTTCGGAATTCTGCTCGAGAGCTGCTCGCTGGATGAGGCGATGCGCACTGCTGAAACGCTGCGCGAGGGTGTGCGTAATTTCCGCTTTACGTGGGAAGACCGCGTCTTTCGCCTCGGCGCGAGTATCGGAGTGGTGCCGATTACCGCCGACAACGAAGATGTGGCCTCGATCCTTTCCGCAGCGGACAGCGCCTGCGCCGCGGCGAAAGAGGGTGGCCGCAACCGTGTGCACAGCTTCGCCGAAAATGACATCGAGCTGATGCGCCGCCGGCGCGAAATGCAATGGGCGGCCCGGATCAACGCGGCGCTCGAGGAAGGGCGCTTCGAGCTGTACCGCATGGCGATCATGCCGTTGCAGCGGGTCGAGACCGGCGCGCATTACGAGCTGCTGTTGCGGTTGAAGGATGAAACCGGCCGTATCGTCGCGCCGAACGATTTCATCGCGGCCGCCGAGCGTTACGGCATCACGCCGGCGATCGATCGCTGGGTCATCGAGAACGCGCTGCGCTGGCTCGTATCCGAAGCCGACGAGCGCGAGAAACTGATGCTGTGCTCGATCAACCTGTCGGGCCAAAGCCTGGGCGACGACAAATTCCTGCCGTTCGTCATCGATCAGTTCCACCGCAGCGGCCTGGACGCCTCCAAGATCTGCTTCGAGATCACGGAGACCGCGGCAGTCGCGAGCTTCTCGCAGGCCAACCGTTTCATCCAGGCTCTGAAGGAGCTTGGCTGCAAGTTCGCGCTCGATGACTTCGGCACCGGCTTGTCGTCGTTCGGTTACCTCAAGCACTTCCCGGTGGATTTCCTGAAGATCGACGGCAGCTTCGTACGTGAGATCCTGCGCGACCCGATCGACCGGGAAATGGTTCGCTCCATCAACGAGATCGGCCATCTCACCGGCAAACAGACGATCGCCGAGTTTGCCGAGAACGCCGAGATCATCCAGATGCTCACCAGCCTGGGCGTGGACTACGCACAGGGTTACGGTGTTGCCCAACCCCAGCGGGTGTTGAAGTCCGCCGTCGCCTGAGGACCGCACTCTGCGCCCCCGCCGCGGCGCCTCGCGGCCCTCGAGCCTTCCTACCCATGCCGTTGAAATAATTCCGCAGACCCATGGACTGCGCCGATACCTTGTGATAAAAAGGTACCGTCCTGAAAAAAGGACCGATAGGCGCGCTGCCGCATACCGCGGCGGGGCGCGGGAGCCTCATGAGCGTCAACGAGAAATTCGGCCCGATACGCAAAGGACTGCTGGAGTTTCTGATCCTGAAGATCATCGCCGCCGACAAGGTGTACGTCGCCGACATGTTGAAGAAACTGGCCGCTACCGAGTTCGCCACCCAGGAAGGCACGCTGTATCCGCTCCTGAGCCGGATGCGTCGCGAGGGCCTTCTGCAGTACGAGTGGCAGGAATCCGAAGCCGGTCCACCGCGGAAATACTACGAGCTGACGCAACAGGGACGGGCGGAGCTCGATGAGCTGAGCGACTACTGGAAAGCCATCAACAAAACAATCCAGCATCTGGGAAAATAGTCATGCGCAAAGTGGTCACGATCAGCCTGAACGGCAATGCGTATCAGATCGAAGAGGACGGCTACCAGGCCTTGCACGCTTACCTGGAGGCGGCGCAGGCGAAGCTGCTCAACGATCCGGACCGCGCCGAGATCCTCGCCGATCTCGAACAGGCCATCGGCGAGAAATGCAATCACTTCCTAAGCTCGCACAAGAGTGTGGTGAGCGCCGAGGAGATGCAACGGACCTTGGCCGAGATGGGTCCGGTCGATGGTCCGGCTGCGGCGCCAGGTGCCGCGGCGGGCGCGGGCACAGCGGGTGGGGCCGCGGCGCCTGATGCGCCGACCGCTGGCGCCGATACGAGTGGCGCCCATTCCGGTTCAACTGCGCCGAAGCGGCTCTATCAGATCCGCGAAGGCGCGATGATCAGCGGCATCTGCAAGGGAATCGCAGCCTATTTCGACGTCGATGTGGCAATCGTGCGCGTCATCTTCGTGGCGCTGGCGATTCTGACATGGGGCGGCTGGATCCTCGCCTACATCGTCATGATGTTCGTCATTCCGTACGCCAGCACGTCCGAAGAGCACGCGGCTGCGCATGGGCTCCCGTTCAACGCGCAGCACCTCGTCGATCAGGCGAAGAAGCACTATGCGTCCTTCAAGGAAGGCGCCCCGTGGGGGCGCCAGTGGCAGCGTCAATACCGAAAGCAAAGTCGCGAATGGCGCCGCGAGTCGCGCCAGCGGAGACAAACAATGAGAGACCACATGCGTTGGGGACCACCGCCGGATATCGAAGACACGGGATACGCGACTCGCGTGTTGATGGGGGTGATGATCCCGATCGCGACCATCTGCAACGCCGTACTGATGGTTGCATTCGTGGTAGCCGTCGCGCAGCTTTTCATGAGAGGCACGATCTTCGGCTGGCCGCCGCCGGCTGGAATTCCTCCGTGGGGCAGCATTCTGATTCTATTCGTGCTGTTTCACATCTGTGCAGCGCCGCTGCGCGCTGCACGGCACGCGGCCCTCTATTCGTACGGTCACAGCGCCAATGTCTGGTTCGCACTCTGGGGCGGCATTCTGTGGCTCGTGTTGGTCGTACTGTTCTTCGTTTTCGCGTTCCGGTATTGGCCCGACCTGCAGCACTTTCTGCAGCAGTTGCTGGATTCGATCGGCAATCACCGCGCTCGCGCCACGGGAGACAACATCTTCTGGAGCATGTGGGCGGTGCTGGGCGGTAGCGTCTAAGTGAACTCGAAGCGCATCGAAAGATCGACCGCACGGACGTGCTTCGTGAGGCCGCCGACAGAGATGTAGTCGACACCTGTTGCGGCAATCGCGCGGACGGTGTCGAGGCTTACATTTCCGGACGCCTCGAGCTTGATGGTGCGGCTGCGGGACCTGGTGAAAGCCACGGCCTGTTGCATCGCGGCGTTGTCGAAGTTGTCCAGCATGACGATGTCGGGTGCAGCGGCGAGGGCCTGCTCAAGTTCTGCGAGCGATTCGACCTCGACTTCGATCTTCAGTCCCGGCGCGGCTTGTTTCGCTGCTGCGATGGCGCCGCTGATCGAGCCGGACGCGGCGATATGGTTCTCTTTGATGAGAACCATATCGAACAGCCCGATGCGGTAGTTCTGCGCCCCGCCGCAGCGCACGGCATATTTCTGAGCGCTGCGCAGGCCCGGAAGCGTCTTGCGCGTATCGAGGATGGTGCAGCCGGTGCCGGCGACGGCGTCGACGAACTGCCGAGTCTGCGTTGCTGTTGCCGATAGTAACTGCAGGAAGTTGAGCGCCGTGCGCTCGCCAGTGAGGATCGGGCGTGCGCGACCGGTTATCGTGAAGATCATTTGGTTGGCGCTGAGTCGATCTCCATCCCGCGCGTGCCAATCGATGCGAATCGATTCGTCGAGACGGCGGAAGGTCTCGTCGACCCAAGCTTGGCCGCACAACACGGCGCTTTCGCGAGTGAGGACGTGTCCCCGAGCGTTCTGCGCTTCGGGGACCAGCCGTGCGGTCACGTCGCCTGTGCCGACATCTTCTTCGAGTGCGGCGCAGACCTGGTCTGCTAGATCTCTTGGAAGGTCGAGCATGACACCGAAGACTACCTCAAAACGCGCCGGAGCGAGGCCAGAGCCTGGCCTCGCCCGTGCGTGCGCTTTTTAGAACGGCAAGCCGTGACTCGCCGATGCCATGCACATCAGCATCGGAATCGAGAGCACGAAGTTCGTGCGCGAGGCCATCAGGGCGACCTTGCGGGCCTTCGCCTTGTCCGCATCCGCGGCGGGAACGATTCCCAGAATTTTCTTCTGGTTCGGCCAGATCAGTACCCAGACATTGAACAGCATGATCGTGCCGAGCCACATGCCGGTGCCGATGACGACGCCGTAATGGTCCTGCCCACCGCCACCCAGGGTCAGCGCATTCATGAACTGATGCGAATAAGTGAGGTACCAGAAGCCGGTGAGCCAGGTGGCCACCGCGGACCAGCGGAACCACAGAAGCGCCAACGGGGCGACATATTTCGAGACGCCGGCGCCACCGGGGCCCCCTTTATCGGCGGCTGCCGTTGATAACGCCGGAGTCTGTACCACATTGAAGTAATAGAGCAGGCCGATCCAGGTGACGCCGGAGATGATGTGAATCCAGCGCGCGAGGCCAAGCTCGTTGAACTGCGCCGGTGCGATCCCCAATGCGATCGCCAGCGCGATGATCAGGCCGGTGATGATGGAGCCAGTGATGGAATTGAGCGGGTTCATGCGGGGAGTCTCCCTGGAGCTGCGGGTGCCGGCCGGTTCCCCAAGTTATTGTTCTGCCACGCTTGGGCGACCGGCAGCGGGTTTGAAGAATAGGCGAGCGACCCCCATAATTCAACGCCGCGAAGCTGCTGCTGAAGTCGCACGCCGGCGCGGCGGGCATGCCATCATCGAATGATGCCGCCGACGCGCATGCCCGAGCCCGAACGGCGTCCGCCGTCCCCGTGCACCCAGGTCTGTGTGCTGGACAGTCGCGGTTTCTGTGCCGGGTGCCGGCGAACGGCAGACGAGATTGGCCGCTGGACTGCGATGAGTCCGGCTGAGCAGTGGCAGCTCATCGGTGAGCTGCGGACGCGAGAGAGTTATCCTGAGGTAAGCGCGATGGATGTGGTCGACAGAATCAAATCGGAACTCGGTTCCAGCCCCGTGGTGCTCTTCATGAAGGGCACTCCGGACTTCCCCCAGTGCGGTTTTTCGGCGCAGACCGTGGCGGCGCTGCGCGCCTGCGGCGCCGAATTCAAGCACATCAATATTTTCGAGGAGCCTGAGCTGCGCGATGCGCTCAAGCGCTTCTCGAACTGGCCGACCTACCCGCAGCTCTATGTGAAGGGCGAGCTGGTGGGAGGCTGCGACATCGCGCTCGAGATGTATCGCAACGGCGAGCTGAAGAAGCTGCTGAGCGATGCCGGCGCGGCGAAGTAGCCCTCGATAGATGGCGGATGAAACTGAGCGAGCGCACGGCGTTCGCTTGGTTTCAACTCTCCAACTGCGGCTCTTCGTTCGCCGTCTCGGCGGGTGGGGCGTTCTGCCATCCCAGGGAGCGGGCCCGCTCTTCCGCTTCCTTGTAGCTGCTGCGCAGGCGATTGCAGACCAGACAGAAGACATCGGCCGTCCGCTCCGCGTCGTAGGACGCAGAGTGCGCACTGCGTGCATCCCATTCGAGCCCGGCCACCGTCAGGGCCTTGGCCAACACCGTCTGGCCGAGCGCAGCGCCGGCGAGGGTCGCCGTGTCGAAACAGGAAAATGGGTGAAACGGATTGCGCTTCACTTCGGCGCGGGTCACGGCGGCGTTGAGAAACCCAAGATCGAAGGCCGCATTGTGGCCCACCAGGATCGCGCGCCGGCAGTTGTAGGCACGCACGGCGTGGCGGATTTCTCGAAACACCCTCTGGAGCGCATCGCGTTCCGGCAGCGCTGGCCGTAGCGGATGATGCGGGTCGATACCGGTGATCGACAACGCAGCGGGGTCGAGCCGTGAGCCTTCGAACGGCTTGACGTGAAAGCTGTGAGTGATGCCGCGTTTGAGGGTGCCGTCGGCGTCCATGTCGATGAGCACAGCGGCAATTTCGAGCAGCGCGTCGGTCGAGGAGTGAAATCCACCCGTTTCCACATCGACTACGACCGGCAGGAAGCCGCGAAAGCGCCTGGACATGAGTTCGGCGGTGGCATGCAGCACCGGCGCCATTGCGGGCTCGGGTTGACTCATTACCGCCTGCCTATTTCGCAATCCGCCACGCGATCCGCTCGCCCGCTCTGAGGGGCACGATGTCTTCCTTGCCGAACGGATAACAAGCTGGCACCTCCCACGAGTCCTTGACCAGCGTGATCCTTTCTTCGTTGCGCGGCAAGTCATAGAAATCCGCGCCGAATTCCGAAGCGAAACCTTCGAGACGCCCCAGCGCGCCGATGGCGTCGAAGGCCTCGGCGTACAGCTCTATGCCGGCGGGAGCAGAGAAAACTCCTGCGCAACCGCACGCCGATTCTTTCGCGTTCCGCGCATGGGGCGCGCTATCGGTGCCGAGAAAGAATCGGCAGTCCCCACTTGCGATGACGTCGAGCAGCGTGCGGCGGTCGCTCTCCGTCTTCAACACGGGCAGGCAGTAGTGGTGGGGCCGGAATCCGCCTGCAAACAATGCGTTCCGATTCATCAGCAAGTGTTGCGGAGTGAGCGTCGCGGCGATGCCCGGTCGCGCGCTGCGGACAAACTCCGCCGCTGCGCGTGTCGTGATGTGCTCGAACACGATTCGCAAGGTCGGGAAGCGCTCCACCAGGCCGGCGAGCACGTTATCGATGAAGCGCGCTTCACGATCGAAGACATCGACGGCCGGGTTGGTCACCTCGCCATGAACCTGCAGGATCACGCCCAGCTCGGCCATCCGAGCCAACACCGCATCGATGCGCTTGACGTCCGTGACTCCGTCATCGGAGTTCGTGGTTGCGCCCGCGGGATACAGCTTGAAACCGAATACTTGTCCACTCGCCTTGGCGCGATCGACCTCGCCCGGATCCGTCCTGTCGGTCAGGTACAGTGTCATCAGCGGTTCGAAGCGGGCGCCCGCCGGCAGTGCCTGGACAATTCGCTCGCGGTAGGCGATGGCTTGCGCCGTGGTCGTAACGGGCGGCTTCAGATTTGGCATGACGATCGCACGCGCGAAGCGCGCAGCCGTGTACGGCAACACGGCTTGCAACGCATCGCCGTCGCGCAGATGCAGATGCCAATCGTCCGGACGTCGGATCGTCAGGCTCGTCACTTCGTGCGCTCCAGGCCCTCGAGGATCCCTTGTTTCAGGATCAGGTCCAGGGTGTACCGGACGCCGAAGCCGGTGATGTCGGTGTTGACATGCCCGAGGCCGCCGCTGCGCGTTGCGGAGGACAGATCAACGTGCGCCCACGGAATTTCCTCCGGGACAAAGCGGCTGAGGAACCGGGTCGCGAGGATGTGATCCCCTTTGCCGTCCACTGCGCACTGCACGATGTCGGCGATCTTGCTGTCCAGTTCGCTGTCGAAGTCGGAGTCGAACGGAAAGTTCCACACACGCTCGCCGCTCGAGCGGCCCGCTTCGAGCAACTTCGGCACGAGACTCGAGGTGTTGGTGAACACGCCGCTCATGCGCTCGGTGAGTGCGTACACGCAGGCG
>FTEM01001836.1_pt1 | contig 17567 bp, 11 predicted proteins | sample 1640201 | NCBI WGS metagenome assembly FTEM01 (sample SAMEA3914816, study PRJEB12502) | metagenome | biome: forest; material: soil | place: USA | collected 2011-09-16 | depth 0.3 m | reverse complement strand
TTGCGCAAGTGTTTCTGCGTGAGTAGCACGCGTGGCCTCGCGTCTTCGATCATGTAAGACAGGCGCTCCGCGGGATACGAGGGATCGAGCGGTACGTACGCGCCGCCCGCCTTCAGGATCGCCAGCAGGCCAACGATGTGTTCAATGCTGCGTTCGGCGCAGACTGCGACCAGAACATCCGGTCCCACCCCGCGATCTCGCAGCTCATTCGACAACGCGTTGGCCCGATTGTTGAGCTCGGAAAACGTCACCGATTTCCCGGACGTCTGGACCGCGCACGCATCGGGTGTGCGCGCGACCTGCTCCTCGAATACTTCGTGCACCAGCTTTTCTTGCGGGTATGCCGCCCCCGTCGCGTTGAAAGATCGGATCACCGCCTGCTCTTCACTTTCCGGCAGCACCGACAGTGCCAGCGCGCGCGTCTGCGGCGCACTCTCCAGGCTTTCGAGCAGCGAGCTCACCGCGGCCTCGAAATAGCCCAGCAGTCGCGCGGGATCGAGTTGCGGGTCGGTCTTCGCCCCAAGCACGAACCCTGTGCCGAGGTCATCGATGGACACGGTGATCGGATAGTTCGTCCATTCGAGGACGCTGAGCACTTGCATGGCCGAAAGCGGCGCGGTGGGTCTGCTGTGGCGATAGTTGAGAAGCGACGTGAAAAGTGGCACTGACGCTGCCACGCCGCTGCAGCGTTGTGCCACAGCGAGCGAACTCTGCTCATGTTCGAGCAATTCACCGAGTCCTCGATGCGTTTGAGTGAGGAGATCCTGAGACGTGACGTCCTGCAGGCGTACCCTGAGTGGGAGAGTGTTCATGAACATCCCGAGCGCGCCCTGCCCTCCAGCACTGCCGCGCAGCCGGCCCAGGAGCAGAGTGCCGAAGACGACGTCGTCTCGCCCGCAACAACGCGCCACTACCAGGGCCCACGCGGCGTGAAAGAGCGCCGCGGGACTCACTCCGAGCCTGCGAGCCTGCGCCCGCATCCGCTCGGCCAGATTGCCGTCGAGCGACCGTTCGAGAACTCGCCGATCCAGCGCCCGGTGCACGTCGATCAGATCGAACGGTGCCGTGGGCTCTTCGACATCATCGAGCTCGCTGCGAAAGTAAGCCTCGGTCTGCTCGGGCCGCAATCCGTCGATCACTTGCGCAACATGGTCCCGATACTGTTGTGCCGGTGGCAGCTCTCGGCCCTCCAGGCAATCGTTCACCTCATCGAAGAGCATATCGAGTGCTTCGTGATCGCAAATGACGTGGTGCAGGTGTAGCAAGGCGTAACCGCGACTGTCGCCGGGATGAACAGCCAGCTGGAGCCGCATCAGCGGTGGCGCCCGCAGATCGAGACGTATTTTTCCCGGCCCTGCGAGTGCGTTGAGTTGCTCGACGGCATCGCGCTCCGGATCCAGCCTGAGCGTCTCCACGGACAGGCGCGCACGCCGACAGACCACCTGCAGTGGTTGCGGAAGTTCTTCCCAGAGAATCAGCGTGCGCAGAACGTCGTGGCGATCGATCGCTTTATGGAACGCTGCGACGAGATCCTGGAGACGTTCGGCGGTAGCAACGGACAGCAACGCTGTCACGACGTAGGCGTCTCCCACGCGCTCGTCGAGCAGGTTGTGAAAGAGCATGCCCTCCTGCAGTGGAGCGAGCGGATAGACGTCCTGCACGTTCTCCGCCCCGCCAGGCACCGCCTGCACGAGGCTGTCGATCTGCTCCGGCGTCAGCGCCGCCATCGTCAGCATCTCTGGCGTGATAGTCGTGCAATGGAGAGGAATCCGGTTCGCTGGAGTCTCGTCGTTCGCCGGCCGCGCGAGGGTTCGCGCGAAGTCCGACAGCCTGGGTCGCTCGAAGACCTGGCGTGCATCGAGGGTCCACCCGACTCGACGCAGACGCTCCATTACCTGCACGAGCAGTAGCGAATCGCCACCGAGCTCAAAGAAGTTGTCGTCGCGACCGACCTGCTCCACGTGGAGCACCTCGCTCCAAATGCTCGCAAGCAGTTCTTCAATCGCACCTTGGGGCGCCTCGTAAGGCGTGGTGCGTTCGATCGCCTGAGCAGGAGCCGGCAACACCCGGCGATTGAGCTTCCCGCTGGGCGTGAGCGGCATTTGATCGAGCACCACGAACGCGCTCGGCACCATGTGAGCAGGCAGCAGCGCTTGCAGATGCACTCGCAGTTGTTCAGGATGCGGCGCGCCCTCCCCCCGTGCCGTGACGTAAGCCACCAGCCGCCTCGCGCCGGGAAGATCCTCGCGCGCGACCACCGCCGCCTCGCGAACCAGCGCGTGCTGCGCGAGACACGACTCGATTTCGCCGAGCTCGATGCGGAAGCCGCGAATTTTTACCTGATCGTCGTTGCGGCCGAGGTAGTCGATCGTGCCGTCATCGCGACAGCGACCGAGGTCGCCGGTGCGATACAGGCGGACGTTCTCGCTGCCGTTCAGCGATGCAACGATGAAGCGCTCGGCCGTCAGCGCGGGCCGGCCGAGGTAGCCTCGCGCGAGATTTGCACCGCCAATGTAGATCTCGCCGATCTCCCCGTCCGCCACAGGCTGCCGTCGTTCGTCGAGCAGGTGGATCTGCGTATTCGCGATCGGCCGACCGATACTCGGGAACGTTGGCCACGCGGCGGGATCGCCCTCCAGCGTCAACGCCGTCACGACATGAGTCTCCGTCGGACCATAGTGGTTGTGGAGACGGCACGCCGGCAGCCGCTTGAAGAGGCTCCGGATCTCAGCACTGACGCGCAACTGCTCGCCAGCCGTGATCACCTCCTCGAGATTCGAAGGCACGTGGGATGCGGAACGGCACACCTCGGCCAGGCTCTGGAGCATGAGCGGCGGAAGGAACAATCGGTCGATCCGCTCGCGATCGAGAAGCTGCGTCAGAGCGCGAGCGTCTCGTCGGATCCATTCGGAAAGCAGCACGAGTGTGCCGCCCGTGCAGAGTGTCGAGAAAATCTCCTGGAAAGCCACGTCGAAGCTGAGCGCCGCGAATTGCAGCACGCGATGTCCGGCGCCCGGGCCGAACGTCTGCCGATGCCATTCAATGAGATTCGCCATCGCCCCGTGAGGCATCGCCGTTCCCTTGGGGCGTCCGGTGGATCCGGATGTATAGATGACGTACAGCAGGCTCTGCGGCGTGAGAGCCGGCCCGCTCGCCGGATCATCGGTCGCGGACTGGGCTCCCGCCTCGCTCGCTCCATCAAGCTCCATGAGCTTCGCGCCCCACTGTGGGAGCAGGGGCACCAACGCCTTCTGGATCAACACGACCGTCGGCGCCGCATCCTCGATCATGTATCGCAGTCGATCCGGCGGATAGCTCGGGTCGAGCGGCAGGTATGCGCCGCCTGCCTTCAGGATTGCGAGCACGCCAACCACCATCTCCAGACTTCGCTCGGCACACAGTCCGACCGGTTGATCGCAATCCACGCCGCACGCGCGCAGGCGAATCGCGAGCCGGGTTGCCCGGGCGTTCAGTTCCGCATAAGTGAGCGAGCGGCCTTCGAACGTGACCGCGACGAGTCCTGGTGTCGCGCTCGCGTGGGCTTCGAAGAGCGCGTGAATCAGTTGCTTCGAGCGGTCGTGCGTCGATGCGGGAAATTCCATTTCCGTAGCAAGTCGTTCCATTGACTTTCCTCTGGCGTAAAGGCACCTGCAGCGCGCCGGCGTGTCAGCGCCCTGACCGGTGCGACTCGAGTGGTAAGAGGCAGTTTCTGTCTGCCCGGCCCCTCGTCCCTGATTTTAAAAAAACGTCCTGTCCTATCGGGGCGGCAAAGTTGGCGCAGACCGCGCGAATGCGTCAAGCGAGGCCATATGCACCGTGTGCCTGCACGATTTCGGTACCGCCGCACCGTCGCGATGCGCTAGCACCGAACGTGCCCGTTCACGAACGACTGCATATCAAGCTATTTTTCGAAACAAGCACGAACCTGAGCGACGCGCCGGCAGGATCCCCCAGGCAACACGACGCTGCTTCGCGGCGTCAACGTTTGGATTGCGTGGAATATTTCTGTCGCGTGCTAACTCGACGCGGCCATTTGCATCAGCAACCTGCACGCAGCGAGATCTTCAACGGCGCTGCCCACCGACTTGAACAGGATCGTCTCATCCCGTGTAGCACGCCCCTGCACTCTTCCCCGTATCAGATCCGCAAGCTCGCCTTCGATCTGCTCGCGCCGGATGACACCCCGCGCCAGCGGATCGAGCAGATCCCCGGCTTCGCCGAGCGCACCTTCGAAGGTGTCGACGAAAATTCGGGATCGACGCACCGCCTCGTCATCCGCCTCGCGCCGGTGCGGCGAGAAACTCCCGACGAGGTCGACAAACGTTCCGGGCCTGAGCCACGCTCCAGCCAGAACCGGCGTCGCGGCACTGGTGCAGCAGGACACAATGTCCGCATCCCTCACGGCCTCTTCGATCGACGACGCCACTAGCACGTCGAGCTCCCGTTTCAGCAAGGAACGGATGCTCGCGACAGTTCTCGAAGCGCGCTCGGGCGAGCGCCCATACACACTGACGGTATGAATCGGCCGCGCTTCACAGTGCGCCCAGGCCATGTAGGGCGCAAGCGCGCCAGTGCCCACGATGACGAGGCGCTCGCTGTCCTCGCGCGACAGATAGCGCGAAGCAAGCGCGGAAGTCGCGCCGGTACGCAGACGTGTCACGAGTGTGCCGTCGAGAAGCGCCGTGGGTACGCCGCGCTCCGAGAAAACCACGATGGTTGCGTGAATCGTGGGCACGCCGTGCGCCGGGTTGTCCGGGAAGACGGTGGCGACTTTTACCGCTGCGCCCCCGTCGGCAGTGAATGCGGGCATCGTGAGCATGAGCCGATCACCTGCACCCCCCGGCACGGTAAGCAGTTGTCGCGGCGGCGCCGTGGCTCCGCTACCGAAAGCCGCGCGCAAGGCTTCGATGAGCGGCTGCATCGAAGCGACTGCGCCGATACGCTCGGAGGTCAGGATCTGCATGCTCGATGCTCCGCGATGCGCTCTAGTGGAAGCGACTGAATGAATACGGCGCCGGATCGATCGCCGTCGCGTTGCCATCGATCAGATCAGCCAGCAATCGCGCTGATCCGGCGGCCAGCGTCCAGCCGAGATGGCCGTGCCCGGTGCTGACGAACAGATTGGAGAGTGGCGTGGCGCCGATGATCGGCACGCCATCTACCGACATCGGCCGCAGGCCGCACCAGGGCCGCGAGTGCGCACGATCCACTTTCGCTCGAGGGAGAACCTGATTGAGGAGCCGCAGCAGGTTCTGCACACGAGGCATCGAAAGCGTGAGGTCGAAGCCTGCGAACTCGGCGGTTCCGGCAACTCGAATCGCGCCTGTGAAAGGCACGACGGCTGCGTGGAAGTCGTCGTCGACAAGAGGAACCCGAAGCGCTCCATCGCTCGACTCGAGATCGAGGGTCACCGAGTATCCCTTGGCAGGTTCCACGGGCACGCGAATGCCAATCGAGCGGAGCAACGGCGTGCTGTAGACGCCAGCAGCTACGATGTAGCGCGCTGCCGTCAATCGCTCATCGTGGACGCGAACGGCGGCGACCTTGCCCCTTTCGACTTCGAGCGCCAGAGCCTGCGCGCCGAAACGAAACTGCACTCCGGCCACGCGCGCCCGCTCCGCCAGCTCGAGGCAAAAGCGATACGCATCGCCAATCTCGTCGTTGAGGAAGTGCACCGCGCCTGCAAGCTTGCCCTCGATCGGCGCGAGCGCCGGCTCGAGCGCTACGGTCTGCGCGGCAGTCAGCACACACGAGCGCAGACCGACCGCGCTCAACCGCGTCGCCTCGCGCGCCGCCTGCTCGAGCGATTCGGGGCTGCGGAAGATCTTGAGCGCACCTGGAGCCGCCCCCGCGTAGTCGATCGCAGTCGCTTCCGTCAGCGAGCGCATCTCCTGCAACGAGTACAGCGCGAGACGCAGGTTGCTCGAGGCATTTCGTTCGACAATCGCCGCAGCGGAATTGCGGAGGAATCGCATCCCCCAGCCAAAAAGATGCGGCAAGCGACGCGCCCGGAGCTGCAGCGGCGCATCGGATCGCAGCAGCGATCCCAGAAGCACACGCCACGTCCCGGGACCATTCCACGGTTGAGACATACTGGGTGTCAGCAGCCCGCCGTTGGCACGACTTGCTTCCTGGCCCGGCCCTTCCCGGCGATCGAGGACGATGACCTCATGGCCGCGTGTGGCCAGAAAATACGCGGCCGTGAGGCCGATGAGCCCACTGCCGACGATGAGGATCCGCGCCGACATCAGCGCCAGACACGGGACGCAACACGCAGCCAGTTCTCGCCCAACACGCCGCGAATCTGATCATCAGTCAGGTTCCGTCGGGCGAGACCTTCGGCGATCGCATCGAAAGCTTCCGGCGCCACCATCGCCATGCCACCGGTGATGTCCGTAGCGGGCGGAAAGAGCGCGGGATTCGCGCGTACGCAGGCATCGAGCTCTGCGCGATCAAATACGTAATCGAGGCCCAATCCCACATGTTCGGCGCCGATCAGATCGATCGCGTAGTGCAGTTGTTGCAGCAGCCGTTCGACCAGATTGGCGCTGCTGCCGAGAAACGGCCCTATGCCACTCAGACCGACCACGCCCCCTTTGCGCGCGCAGGCACGCATGAGATCGTCCGAGATGTTGCGCGGGTGCGGCGTGTCCGCGTACGGATTGGAGTGCGAGAAGATGAGCGGATTGCGCGCGTACTCCATCGCTTCCGCGGCTGTGCGCGAGCCTGTGTGGCTCAGGCACAGTACCATCCCCACGCGTTGCATTTCGTCGATGATCGCGCGGCCCACCGATGTCAGGCCGCCGTCCTCGTCGAGGCGTCCGCCACCCGCGGCGTTGTTGCGGTTGTAGGCGATCAGCATCCAGCGCACGCCCAGCTCGTAGAACGTCTGAACCAGGCTCAGGTCATTCAGGACCGGACCCATGCCTTCGATATCGAAGACGATGCCCAGCCTGCCGTCAGCCTTGCAGCGCTGGATATCCTGCACCGATGCGACAAGCGCGAATGCGTCGTCGTGCATCGTGATCCAGCGGCGCATGAAAGAAAGCACCCGGAGATGCTCTGCCCAGGGCATCTCGGCAAATCCGATATTCAACGACACGACGTTCACGCCCGCTTTTCTGTAGCGCTCGAGCTCGGGCAGGAATGCATCGTCGGCGCGCAACGGCATGCAGCCATGGTTGTCCCACACGATGCCGGAACGCATCAGGCGTCGACTCTGCGCGTCAGACACGACCGCGACCCTCCGATGCTCGACACAGGCGCACGTGCGAGGGATTTGCGGGGCCGTGGTAGATCCGCTGCCTCGCGCGAATCGGCGTTCCGGGACTGCCGCCGAGATTGGCGTTGCGATCGAAGCGGGGGAAGTCTGCCGACGAAATATCCACGCGCAATCGATGTCCGCTCCTGAACCGGTTGGCCGTCGCCCACAGGTCGATCTCGAAACGGTAAATCCGGTCCGGCTCGAGCAGCGACGGAGTCTCCTCCCGATGGCGGGCGCGCAGGATTCCGTTTTGAAGCTGAATTGCGCGTCCGTCCGGGAAGACGTCACTCAATCGGGCGCAGAAGTCGGTGTCTGCCGCGCTCGAGCTCGCATAGAGGATGACGCGCACTGGCCCGACGATATCGAGGTCGTAATCCAGAGGCCCGCTGGAGTAGGTCAGCACATCCTCGCGCAGGCTGAGCTCTCGAACATCTACGCTGCCGGGCCGGTAGACCGCCGAAACGATGCTGCCGCCGAGAGTCGGTGTCGGATCGTGCGGATCGTATACGTAGCTGCGTGGAGCCGAGTCCTCGCTCGGTGGATCGGTCGTGAGCGAGCCGGTGGGACGGAGGTACCACGCCATCTCTTCGACATCGTGCGGCGGCCAGTCGTCGGCGACACGCCACTCGTTGGCTCCCATCAGGTAGTAGATGACGCGCGGCCAGGATTCGGCGGCGCTCGCTCGAACCCCCTCGTACCAGCGAAGCAGCAGCCCCACGTGGCTCGCGGTCCGATGATTCCTCTGAAGCTCGGGATGACTCTCGGCCTCTTCGTGATAGCCCGGCTCGCTGTGTGCCGCAGGCGTAATGACCAGCCGGCTTGCCGAGCGCACGGGTTCGGGTGCCTCGCGACGGAGCGTCGTCCACGTCGCGAGCGCGTCGTTGAGCCCCCAGTCGTACCAGCCCGTGATCATCAGGGCTGGCGCGCGCAGCTTGCGACAGAGCGCCTGCGCGCTCGGTTGCGGGACCGTGTGGGCATCGTGCGCGATGCGATGACCGAAAAAGCTCGAGGACGCTTCCATTTCGAGGATGGTGATATTCGGCTGACCGGTGGCGCGCTTCAGCAGATCCGCACGCTCGCGGCCGGAAAGCGTGCAGTACTGCTCCCATAACACGCGCTGTGCCTGAGCTTGCGGTAGCGCGCGCAGAGGCGGGTACTGCTCGAGCAAGGCTTCGGGCCACGGCGCCCACAACGGATCGTTGAAGTAACCGCCGGCCAGTGTCTCATGAAGCATTTGACGCTCCAGATCCTGGTAGCGGACGGGGATCTTGTTCGGGCCCCGCCCTACCGAACGAGCGTAGGCGCTCAATCCCATGTACAGATGCGCCGTATTGATCGCGAAGCCAAGACCGCTGACCTCGGGCACGATCGTTGTCGTGCTCGGGTGAAGCGCCATGCACCACTGCGTCTGAGCGGCATAGGATCCCCCGAAGGCGCCGAGGAAACCGTCGAACCATTCCTGCTTGCGAATCCATTCCACCAGATCGATGCCGTCGTCGGCCTCGTAGACATAGTAGTCCCAATTCTCGGGCTCGCTATCGCCCGTCCCACGGCAATCCTGCGACACCACGGCGTAACCCGCGCGCGCGAAGCGTTGCAGGACTACCGCCAGTTTGCCGTCCGCGCGCCCATAGGGCGTGCGAGTAACGATCACGGGCGCTGGCGTGGCCAACGGCAGGTACAGATCGGTCGCCAGCCGCACGCCATCACGCGTGGGCATCCATACCGTCTGGCGACGGAACTCGCAGCTGTGCGCGTCTGACTCGGGATCGCCCCCGTGAGTGAGCAGGCGATTCAGATCAGGTACCAGGTCCCTCAGCGTCATGCATGAAGCTCCCTCTAGTCCTCGGCGTCTCCCCGCATGTAGCGAGCCGCGCGCAGCAGAAACCAGCCACAAGGCACGAGCACGCCCATCAACAGGATCAGCGAATAACGAAGCCCTTCCGCCGCGCCGTAAGTCGCGCTGAAGGCATCGCTCAACGCTCCGGCGATCACCGGGCCCAGACCGAGTCCGATGAGGTTCGCGAAAAGGTAGGTCAAGGCCACAGCGAGTGCGCGGCGCGCCGAACCACACACCGTATGCAATGCAGAGAATACTGGCGGGATGGCCGCGTTCACGATCACTGCGCCCGCGAAGAGCAGCGGCACCATGACGATCACGCTCGGTGAATAGAACGCGAACGCGTAGAACGGAATAGCGAGTATGACGCCCCACCCACCCATTCGCGCGAGCCAGCGGATATCGCGTGCCGCCAGCCGATCCGCCAGCGCTCCGCCACCGAAACTGCCGACAACCGCGCCGATCGCGAAGACGACGCCGAAGAGCGTCCCGGCCTGCGCAACACTCATCCCATGCGCGCGGATCATGAGCGAGACCACGAACACGAGCGCGCCGTAGGCCATCATGTAGTAGAGAACGATCGCCGCGAGGATATTGCGATAAGCGCGTTTGGCCAGAAGCGCGCGAATGGCGGCGATGGCTGTTTCACCGGACTGCGGTGACGCCGCGCGACGCATCACGCGCGGTTCCTTGAGAAGCAGCCGCACCGGAGGCAGAAGCAGGAAGCCGACGAGGCCGAACGTGATGAAAGCCGCGCGCCAGCCGAAGTTCTCCGCGATGATTCCACCTCCGACGAGGCCGAGCGCATAACCCGCCGATGATGACATCAGGAAAATGCCGATCGCGCGCGCACGCTCGGTAGGAGCGAAGTAGTCGGCGATCAGGCTCTGCGCAGGCGGTACCGCGCCCGCCTCGCCCGCGCCCACACCGAACCGGGCCGCCACGAGCTGCCAGAAAGGGCCGGCCAGGCCGCACAGCATCGTCGTGAAACTCCATATCGCGAGCGACCAGCTGATCACGAGCTTGCGGTCGCCGCGATCGGCCCATCGCGCGACGGGGATGCCCAGGGTCGCGTACAGCAGCGCGAACGAAATGCCGCTCACCAGGCCGAGCATCGTGTCCGACGCGTGATACTCGTTCTTGATCTGCTCGAGCAGCACGCTGATGAGATTGCGGTCGAGGTAGTTCGAGGTCCCGACGAGGAACAGCACGACGAGGAACAGCCGCCGATCCGCGCCGGTATACAACTCCCACGACCGGGGTGCGTACACGACGCTCAGGTCGCAGCTTCCAGAAGAGAGTTGAGCGCGATGAGGCCGCTGCCGAGCTGCACGCGCGCGAGCGTATCGCAATCGATCACCCGGAATGTGCGGAAGTCGACGTACCGATCGAGCTCGGCAAGTGCCTGCGCATACACGTGCTCGAGGCGCTCGATCGCGTGGCGTACAGCGGGGGTTGGGCGCGATTCCTTCAGGAGACGCACGAGCTGATAGCTGAAGAACAGAAAGAACAAGCCTCCGTCCGCGATACAGGCGTTGAGCCGATCGTCTTCCGTCATCGTCCTGCTGTACTCGGGATTGAAGAGAAGGTCGCGCGTCGGATAGCGCGACAGGGGCATCGGTCCCTCCGCAAGTTTGTCCGGCAAGGGGAAGACGCGGCCGCTGATCACGGCTCGATAGAGGGAGTTGCTCTGATCGACGTCATTCCTCACTTTCTCCCACTCCTCGAGCAGAACCGTGCCCAGGTACTTGCTGTCCGCGTCGATCCTCAACTTGAAGTGGCGCAGATCCTGCCCGGTCGGCTTCTGCGATCCTTCGTGCGGGTGCAGGGCATAGCCGAGCTCGGCGACAAAAGTGATCGCCGACGGGTGAATCTGTGCGAGATAGTCCCAGCTCCCGGCACCGCAAGTGAGAACGCTCTCCGGCGCGAGTGGCGTTTTCTCCAGGCAATCGTAGTACTTTCGCACCGAGTAGAGCTCAACGACGCCTTCGGCAAACTGTGGACACACCTCTTTCCACATCGGTCGACGCTGCAAGGGAAATCGTTCCCGTTGCAGGAACCGGTAGAGGTTCTCGTAGCAGCCCGCGCCGATGTCGCGACTCACGAAGTAAAACGCGCCGCCGGTCCAGGCGTTGTGGAGCGAGAAGAAGAAGTCCGGCCGCACGCGATCGAGAATCCCCTGCAGAATGCCGGCCTCGCGCGAGGGCTGAGTCCACACGAGCTTCTTGTGCACGATGGGGAACGAGTTGTCGACCTGCTCGCTCCGCGCCTGAACGTAGTATCCCTTCACGAAGCTGTCGATACTGAACGGCTGCTGCGTCCAGCGTTCGTTCTGGATGGCTCCATCCGGATCGATGCAGGGGACGATGTGCCACTCGACATCCGCCGCGAGCAGCGCGGCGTTACGGCTCGCGAGCAGGCTCAGCACGCTGTAAACCGTCATGCCACCGATCGGCTCCATGCAATCGGGGAACGCCACGAGCAAAGCCTTCACTCGCCCACGGCCGAAGCGCACATGGTGAATCGGAACGCCGTTGACGCTCGTGCCCGCTACCGTGATCGTAAAGCGCTCATCGCCTCGCAACCGCTCCACCAGCGCGTGAAGCTTTTCTACCGAGCAGAACGTATCGAAGTGCGGCAGGTCCCGCAGAGCCTCATCAACGTCAATCGATCGCAACATCGTCGACCTAGAACTTCGTGAAGACCTCTACGCCGTAGGTGCGCGGCTGTAGAGTCGAGATGCCGATGGGACCCGTGCGGGGAAAGACGGAAATAGTCGGCGTCGTGAGCTGCGCGCGCTTGTCGAACAGGTTGTGGACGGTGAGCTGCAGAACGGTCTGCCCGAAAGTCATTCCGCCGCGCAGGTCCGCGACGGTATACGAAGGCAGGTGGAACTGCGGGCGCGGTGTGTTGGGTGGCACGCCGAACGTCGTCCAGCGATCGCCCACATAGCGCACGGTCATCCCGACCGTCGGATGAACATTGAAGGACGACAGGCCGTAATCGGCAGTGAAGCTCCCCGAGTAACGCGGCACGCCGGGCAGTCGCTCGCCCTTCTTCGCCAGCAGAATGGGCGTTGCTTCATTGAGGCGCGCATTCTGATACACCCCCGAGAGCGCCAGGGTGAGCGCTTCGATCGGCTTCGTTCCGAGCTTCAGCTCCGCACCCTTGATCGTCGCACCGCCCGGAGCATTGACCGTGACGCCGAACCCGCTGCGATTCACGATGGCCTGGATATTGCTCCAGTCGATGTAATACACCGAGACATCCGCATCGAAGCGGTGACCGGGCGTCTGAACCTTGTAACCGGCCTCATAGCTCTTCAGGCGATCCGAATCGAACGGCGTCGTGTTCGTCACGCCCGTGACCGGATCCTTCAGCCCCGGATTGGGACCGCCGGGTCGATACCCCGTCGCGTAGCGCGCGTAGCCCGTGGAGTCGGGCGTGAAGTGATACCGGGCGTTGGCAAGATAGGTCGTCACGCCCTCATCGGAGTGACTCAGCGGAGCCGACAGCCCCAGCAGACCCGATCCGTCCTGCTGCCAACGCTGCCGGTTCTTTGCGTAACGAACGCCGCCAGTCAGGTCGAACTTCGTTGTGAAGTGCCAGGTGAGATCGCCGAACGCGGCCGACTCCTGATAGCGCGATGGCGTCAGCAACGTGACGACGGTGTTCGGTACGGATACGCCAGCGGTATTGCGAAGCTGCAGCTGTGAAAGATCGCTCGAGCTTTCGCGCGTATAGAACGCGCCGACCAGCCACTCCAGGGTTTGCTGCCCCGTCGACGCGAGCCGCACTTCCTGCGTGAATTTGTTGGTGTCGGTATCGATCTGGAGAGCGACCGCGCTGAAGCCCAGCGGGCGCAACGAGTTCAGCAGAACCGGATAGTCCTCCAGGATATGCACGTTGCTCGTCTGATAGCTCGAGATCGAAGTGAGCGCAGCGGAACCGAAGTTGTAAGTGACCGTGGCGCTGCCGAGACGGAAGTGCTGATCGAATGCCTCATCGAACAGCCGACGTTGATCCAGATCGCCATCGACGGGAACTCCGGCCTGCGTGTAGTCGGCAAGCGGGTAGCCATCGCGCGCGATGTTTTGCGCGAAACCGGTGACGCGCACGCTGAGCGCCTCCACCGGGGTGAAGAGAAGATCGGCGCGGCCACCGTAGATGTCGGCACCGTCGACATTCTTGCGATTCAGGGCGACGTTATCGATGTAGCCATCATCGTGCGTATAGAACGCGCTCATGCGAAGTGCGGCCTTGTCGTCCACGAGTGGCACGTTGTAGCTGCCGCCGCCGTCGTAGTTGATACCTCCCCGCTCCGTGCTCGAGGCACCTCCGCGCGCAGTGCCGCCAGACGATGTGGTGCTCGGTTCCTCGGTTACATACTTGAGGAGTCCGCCCATCGTGCTCGCGCCGTAAAGAGTTCCCTGCGGACCGCGCAGCACTTCGATGCGCTCGATGTCGAACAACGCAGCGTCGTAGGCAAGTTGTCCGCCGCGGGCGAAACCGGTGCTCGCGCCGTACGGAACCTCATCGACATACACCGCGACGGTTGGCGAGGGATCGACACCGGTCGTCACGCCGCGCATGACGATCTGGTTATAGCCCGCACCCGCGGTGTTCAGGCTGAGCCCGGGCACCGTGTCCGCGTAATCGCGCATCTGCGTGGCGCCGAGTTTCTCGAGCTCTTCGGAGCCGAGCACTGTGATCGATTGCGGGGCGTCGATCAGTCGCTCGGCGCGCTTCGTCGCCGTCACGAGCACTTCCTGCAAGCTTCCTTCCGGACTGTTTGGATCGCGCTCCACCCGCTCGGTATCGGCCGCGGCAAGTCTCGTTTGAGTCGACTGATTCGGCGCGGATGCGGGCGATTCGGCGCGGCGTGCCGTCGCCTCGCTCGCGGCGGTTTCTGTGCTCGCGGTGCCGCCTTCGCGAGGCGCCACGAGCCGCACGGTCCGGTCGTTCACGAACTCGTAGCCGATGCCGGAGCCGTTCAGCAGGCGCCCGAGCGCTTCCTCAGTCGAATACATTCCCGCGATCCCGGGAGCGATGAGGGAATACAGAGAAACATCCTCATCTCGATGCAGGATCTGCAGATGGGCTTGCGTGGCAAAGATTCGCAGTGCAGCGGAAAGCGGCTGCTGCGCGATATCGAAGGTCACGCGCTCATTTGGCTTGGCCTGACTCACCGCCACTCCGGACAGTGCCGCCGCCGTCAACAGCAGAAGCGCGCATCGTAGTGCTCTCATCTGATCGACTCCCCTGTTTCCTTTGAAAGCCAGGTCGACGATCCGCTGTCACCTTGGTATCACGATAGTCGGCGTCAGGATCAAAAAGGTATATCTAAAGCCGGTGGCGTATTGAGGCCACGGAAAATCCTGTCCCGCCCGTCTTCTAATTCTTATCGTCGACGGACGTTGCGATTCTCACGGTGCGATTGTTGACGAACTCGTACTTGAGCTGGGTTCCCGACAAGATTCGCTTCAGGGCTTCCTCGGCCGAGTACTGCCCTGCTACTTCGGGTGCGATGAGTCCTGCGAGTGAGACTTCCTCGTCGCGCCGAAGAATCTGAACGTGGGCCTGTCGGGCGAACTCGTTGAGCGCATTCGTGAGAGGCTGGCTCTCGATCGAGAACGCGATCAGCGCGCCGCGCTCCGCGCCCCACGCACATCCGCACCCGATCAGCAGAATTGCCGCGGAAGTTGCCCAGCCGATCGCGCGCATCTCGACCCTCTTCGGTTCATCGCGGTCAGATAGTCGAAGCGAATCGGAAAAAGGTATATTTCGGCGCCCGCGCATTCCCACGGTCGCCGAAAAGCTCACAATGCGAACCATGGAGGTCTGGCCGCAATCCTATGCCTGAGGCGCAGCCGAAACCCGCGGAAGTACTCGAGACCCTCACGGCGGAGGCGCTCCGGTCGTACAGTCCGCGGCTGCATTACTACGTGCTGCGTTCGTTGCGACAGCGGCCCGATGACGTACCCGACGTCATTCAGGAAACCTATCTGCGATTTCTCCGCAAGCGCGACCGAACCGAGATCATTCGCAACCCACTGGCTTATCTGTGTCGAATCGCCTCCGGTGTGGTCGCCGAGACGGCGGAGCGCGAGTCCCAGGACGTCGTGAGGTTCGACTCGGAGCTGATGGACGAGGCGGTGCAAGGCATGACTTTCGCGGAGACGGACGAGTTCTCCCGTCGCATCGGAATGCGCGAAGCGCTCCTCGATGCGATCGAGCAGTTGCCCGATGGGCTGCGAGCCGCGCTGGTGCTGGTGGAAGGCGAAGACATGACGTGCAAGGAGGCCGCGCGTGCAACGGGCTACGCCCCGAACACCGTCAAACAATATCTGTGCGCGGCGCGCGCGAAGATGAAGCAGCTGCTGGGAGAGCGATGGAGCAAGGAGGATCTGCTCAAATGAGCGTTCAGAAGCAGATCGATCAACTGCTTTCCCAGCGCGCGGCAGAATGGCTGGAGCTGATGTCGAGCGACGAGGCCACTGCCGGGGACAATCAGGCTTTCGTCGCGTGGGCGTGCGAATCGCCGCGTCATATCGAGGAGATCTTCAAACACATCGGCGTCTCCCACGAGCTGCGTCGCGCGCTGCGTGGGCGCAAGTTCGAACGGGATGAGCTGCTCCTGGCGCTCACGCCCAAGATCACGCCGCTCGTGCCGAAGGAGCGGCACGCTTCAGCCGCCCCTGCATCCAGGAGCAAAGGTTACTGGTGGAGGAGACTCGCCGCAGTCTGTGTCGTGCTCGGTCTGGCAGCCCTCCTCGCTCAGTGGCAGTACCTCAGCGGAAAAAGCTATTCGACCGCCATCGGCGATCAGCGCACGGTCGAGCTGTCCGACGGCTCCGTGGTCTACCTCAACGGCAAGTCGAAAATTATTGCGCGGCTCGTCCGGGGAACGCGTGATATCGATCTGGAGGGAGAGGCGCTCTTCCGGGTGGCGCATGATTCGCGGCGGCCGTTCCGCGTGCACACACGAGATGCATTGGTGCAAGCGCTGGGCACTCAGTTCAACGTCGACACGCATCTCGGCGGCACACGCGTCGCAGTCCTCGAGGGGGTCGTGCAGGTTTCGACCGGCACCGCCGAACCGCCGCCACAGAGCGCGGACTTGCCAGTCAGCGCGCCGACGACCCGGCTCAAGGCAGGAGAGGCAGCGCGAGTTTCACGCGCCGGCGACATCGAGCGTCGGCCGGCGAGCGAGGCCGCCAGTGCGGCGACGTGGAGGCAGCGGCAGCTCGTCTTCGAGGGAATGCCGCTCGAAGAGGCCATCGAAGAGTTCAACCGCTATCGCAAGTCGATGCAGCTGCGCCTCGAAGGCGTGCCGCTCGGCTCACACCACTACAGCGGCACGTTCGACGCCGACGATCCGGAATCGTTTGCGGATCTGCTGGCGCGGGAGCGTGACCTGACCGTAGAGAAACACGAGAACGAGATCATCATTCGACCTCGTTAGGAAACGGGACCGGGTTGAAGGACGCCAAGGAGACCGCTCATGGATCAGGAAGATCGGAATACCTCGCCACTATTCTGGGAAGCATGCCAGTGGCTCGGCCGGATCGAGGCGTGCGCGCCCGAGGATCTGATCGCCTTCGACGAGTGGCTGTGCGCGAGCGCGCGGCACGTTCAGCAGGTGATCGAGCTGCAGGCGCTGATCTGTCAGTCGCGGCGCACGCTCGAGCAGGAGCCTCATCTGGCGCGAAGCCGCCAGCGCTCCGGTGACAAGTGTCTGGAAATCAGTACTTTGCGAAGTATTACCAAAGCTCTCTCTGAGCTAGCGGCTCGATCAAGGCCTCGTCGTCGTTCTTAGCTGAGTTGACCCTCGGGCTCACCGCCCAGGCCACCATCAGGTCGGCGGGATACCGCAGCAGCGCGGCCCGCGCCGCATCCATCGACCCCGACAACCAGGCTTCGTGATGCTCCTCCTTCAAGATCGCCGGCATCCGATGCCCCGTGTTGTGGATCTCCGTGAGCAGCTCGTTTGCCGGCATCGTAATGATGGTGCACGACTCGACCACCCCTTCCGGCCCCTGTGAGCGGTCCCATAGCCCTGCGAAGCCGAAAATCTCCCGATCCGCCGCCTTGATGAAATAAGGCTGCTTGCCACCCGTACGGGCCTGCCATTCATAGAAGCCCGCCGCCGGCAGAATGCATCTCTGGCCCCGGGCCCAGGGCCCGCGGAAGGACGCGGCGATCTCGATACGCTCCATGCGGGCGTTGAAGGTGGGGTTCTTCAGCGGTACCCCGCCGGCCCAGAACGGCACGAGCCCCCAGCGCAGCAGCACGCACTCATTGGGCGCGGCTGACCCGTACGCGGCGCTCTCGAACGCCGCGCGGCCCGCTCCAGCGCGCCGGATGACCGGCACCGTCGCCGTCGGCGCAACGTTGAAGCTGATAACCCACTTTGGAAGGCCGTGCACGCGCCAGTAGCGCTCCGCGGCTTCCTGCTCACGG
>FTEM01002097.1_pt1 | contig 17721 bp, 15 predicted proteins | sample 1640201 | NCBI WGS metagenome assembly FTEM01 (sample SAMEA3914816, study PRJEB12502) | metagenome | biome: forest; material: soil | place: USA | collected 2011-09-16 | depth 0.3 m | reverse complement strand
TCCCTGCCCGCGAGCCGCGCCGCCGGGCGTGGCGCCGGTGTTGGTGGCCGTGGCGTCGGTGTTGGTGGGGACGGCACCGGCAGGCGCGTTGAGGGCCGCGGTAGTGAGGGTGCACATCGGGGGTTGGAGCTTGCGGCGGCGCGGCTCGCGGGCAGGGAAGGGCTGGTCTTCATCGTATCGGATTTCCATTGGCCGCTGGAGCGCTTGGCAGCGACGCTGGATGTGTTGGTCAACGCGCTGGTCGTGCCACTGGTTGTATGGGATCGGGCTGAGACGGAGCCGCCGGCGGCAAACGGCTTTGCATTGGTGCGCGACGCCGAAACCGGCGCTCAGCGGACGTTGTGGTTGCGGCCAAGGCTCCGGACGCGCTGGCACGAGGTCGTGGCGGAGAGACGCGCGCAGCTCGATCGGATATTCGCTTCCAAGTCCGTTCGCCCCGTGTACCTGGAGGGCAAGTTCGACGCCGAGGTGCTGTCGAAGTATTTCCTGGAAGGGGGCGTATGACACCCGGCGCCGCGGCGATGGAGCAGCCGGGCGGGACGGTGGTTGCGCGACCGGCACCCGCCGTGGTCGAGCAGTCGACGGCCGCCGTGGTTGAGCAGCCGAGGCCATTCGGGTACGTCGTCGGCGACCTGATCGAGCAACGCGTTCTACTTCAATCGCAACACCACCGCTTCGAGCCTGCATCGCTGCCGCGGCCCGGTCGCATCGGTGTGTGGTTGGAGAGGCGCACTCCGAGCATCGTGTCGGATTCGCAGGGACAGCGTTGGCTCGTCCTCGACTATCAACTCGTCACCGCGCCGCAGGGACTCACTACCATCAACCTGCCGGCCTTGGACCTCGCTTCAACAAACGGTCAATCACTGAAAATTCCGCAATGGCCGGTCAGCGTCGGTCCCATGACCGCGCGAACCGTCATCGCTCAGGGAGGGTTGCAGGAACTGCGCGCAGACCGTCCCGCGCCTGCCATTCCCACCGAGCCTATCGTGCGGCAGATTGAGCTATGGTCGATTGCGCTCGTGGTGACTTTGGCCGCGTGGCTCGCATGGTTGCTATGGCGAAATTGGCGAGCGGCGATGAATCGTCCATTCGCGCGGGCGGCGCGCGAAATGCGCGCCGTCGGCGACGATGCGCCCGAGGCCTGGCGGGCGTTACATCGAGCGTTCGATCGTGCCGCGGGCCGTGTCGTCCAAAGCGCGACCTTGCCGGAGCTTTTCAGAACAGCGAGTTATCTTGAGCCACTACGCCCGCGCATCGAGAGCTTCTTCGCGCAGTCGGCCGATTATTTCTTCGGCAACGCCGCCGCCGCGCGTTCCATATCCGTCCACGGCCTCTGCAACGATCTGAGGCAGATCGAAAAGCGGTACGAGCGGTGAGCGCCTTGGACTTTGCTCATCCCTGGGCTTTGCTCCTGACGCCGCTGGCATTGCTGCCACTATTTCGCTCACGCACGGGGCGCTTGGCGTTTTCCTATGTTCCGCTGCTTCCGCCAGACCGGATGGGGCGTCTCGCGGCAGTTCTGTGGCGCGGACTCGCGGTACTCGCGATGTTGGGGATCGTTCTTTCACTCAGCGGTCCCGGCATGCCCCAGACGGAGGTTACCCGTACCGGTCACGGAGCCGAGATCCTGGTGCTGATCGATCGGAGCCGCAGCATGGACCTGCGCATGCTGCCGGCGGACTGGCGCAAGATCGATCCGCTGATCCGCACGCAACAGGCCTGGAACAACGGTCCGCAGAAGAGCAAGACGGCGCGGGATCTGCTCGCGAAGTTCGTCGCAGAGCGCCCCGATGACCGCTTTGCCCTGATGTTCTTCAGCACCGGCCCTTTGCCCGTCGTGCCGTTCACGCAGCACGATGAGATCGTCCAGGCGGGAATAACTGCCGGCGGCATCGGCCGCGGGCTGTCGGACACGGACGTTGGGCGCGCCATGCTTGCTGCGATCAAGGAGTTCGAGCAGCGCTCGTACTCCGGCAGCCGGATCATCCTGTTGGTTTCCGATGGTGGCGCGCAACTTGATCCGCCCACGCGGGCACGGATACAGGCCGGGCTGCTGCGCAACCGCATCGCGCTGTACTGGCTGTACCTGCGTTCGGTCAACAGCCCGAATCTCGAGACGCAGGACGTGGGCGCCGAAACGGTTCCCGAGATCGGTTTGCACCGCTTTTTTCAGACCTTGCACACTCCCTACCGCGCCTATCAGGCCGAAGAGAAGGGCGACCTGGAGCGTGCCGTGGCCGATGTCGGCAAGCAGCAGAATTTTCCACTGGACTTCACGGAGCAGGTGCCGCGCCGCGACTACAGCCGGGAATGCCTGGTAGTCGCGTTGTTCGCCTGCGCGCTGCTCCTGCTCCACAGAGCGGTACAGCTCCGGAGCTGGACATGAGGCGCAGATCCGTCCACTGGGTCTTTGGCATGGCCACAACGGCCTTTGTCGTGCTCGCCGGCTCGCAAATCGCGCGACTGATGCATGCGCGACATATCAACGCCGCGATAGCCGGCGCATCGATCACCGCGCTCGACAAGTCGGTCCCCGAGGCACAGTTTGCGCGTGCGCTCGCATTGAGCAGGGCAGGCGACTATGAAGGGTCCCTGCTGGCGTACAAGGTGTTGGTGCAAGGCAAGAGATCGGATCTGCGCCGCCTGGCGCTCTACAACCTCGGCAACCTGCACATGCGGGCGGCCCTGCAGAATCCGGGTGCTCCGTCTGACCAGGTGCTGCCGTTGGTCGAGCTCGCCAAACAAAGCTACCGCGATCTGCTGCGAGAAACTCCCGGAGACTGGGATGCCCGGTACAACCTGGAGCGAGCGTTGTACATGGCGCCGGAGGCGGCAGACGACCTCGCCGACAACGATCCGCCACCACCGAAGGAACATTCCGTCTCGACTGTGCGGGCAAAGATGGATCTGCCGTGAACGCGCGGCGACTCCTTCGTACCCCGTTCGAGAAGGGCTCGCGTGCGATCAGCGTCGCGCTGTTGCTCCTCTTGTGTGCTCTCGTCGTACCGCCGCTGACCCTTCCGCAAAAGACCTACAGCTACATCGTCGTTTTTGACATTACGCAGAGCATGAACGTTGAGGATTATGATCTCGACGGTGTACCCGCGAGCCGTCTTGACTTCGCGCGTGAGGGGGTTCGCAGGGCGCTTCGCGAATTGCCCTGCGGCTCGCGTGTTGGTTGGGGCGCATTCGCAGAATATCGGACGATACTCTTGCTTGCGCCCGTGGAAGTCTGCGCGAATTACAATGACCTGCTCGCCTCCTTGAATCGGATCGACGGCAGGATGCGCTGGGCCAACGCGAGTGAAGTGACCAAGGGCGTGTACTGGGCCATGCGTGCTGCGAAGGACGTCGGCGGCAAGCCCGACGTGCTGTTTCTCACCGATGGTCAAGAAGCACCGCCCGAAATCGGTCCGGGATTGCCCATGTTCGATGACCTGAAACGCGGCGAGCCACGGGGCTGGCTCATCGGCGTTGGAGGCTACACGCCACGACGAATTCCGCGAACAGATGACGACGGCAAGGTCATCGGTTTCTGGCACGCTGATGAAGTCGTCCAGCTCGATGAGGGGGCGCCCGGCGGGAACGCAAGCGCGGGGGGCGGCACAGGCTCGAAGCGCCGCGCTGCTCCGAGCCACGAGCAACTCTCCGAGGTGCGTGAGCCGCATTTGCGGGCCGTGGCGCGTGAGGTCGGGTTCGAATACACCCACCTGGACCGGCTGGAGACCGTCCGCGAGGCGATGCAGGATTCCCGCTTCGTCCGCCGCAGGCCGGCGCCTGCGGATGTCGGCTGGATACCGGCGCTGGCCGCGCTGCTGCTGCTCGCGGTTCGCTTCCGCTTCTGACCACGAGGTGGATTGGAAGTTGGAGGGCGGCGTCCTGCAGTGTCCGCTGTACGGGCCCGTGCCGTAACATCCCAACCGTCAACATTTTTTGAAATCTCACACCGGGAAGGAAGCGCCATGGCCGGAAAATTCCGCAAGATCGCCGTCGAAGAGGCCTTCTCCATCCCGGAAATAGCCAAGCAGTTGCAGCAGGTTGCGCGGGCGCCCAACGACATCCTCGACCTGCCGCTCATCAAGGGCGTGTACGACGGCGACCCGGGCTACGGCCGGCTGGGGTTTCTCGATGGCCTGCTCGATCTTGAGGAACGGCGGTTGCAGGACATGGATGAGAATGGAGTTGACATGCAACTCCTGCTGCTCACGGCACCCGGCGTGCAACTTTTCGACGCCGACACGGCGACGGAACTTGCCACGCTCGCAAACGATCGCCTGGCGGAATTGATCTCCCGGCATCCGACCCGCTTTGCGGGCCTCGCAAGCTTTGCTCCGCAATCGCCCAAGCGCGCTGCGAAGGAGATGGAGCGGGCGATGAGCAAACTGAAGCTGAATGGCTTCGTCGTCAACTCGCACACCCATGGGGAGTACCTGGACGACCCGAAGTACTGGCCGATCCTCGAAGCTGCGGAAGCGCTCAATGGCTGCATCTACATCCATCCGCGCGGGCCTGCCGAAGGCAAGGGGATGATGCAGTATTACGGCATGGATTCTGCGATGTGGGCGTACGGCGTCGAAGTCGGGACCCACGCCGTGCGCATGATGGCCTCCGGAGTCTTCGATCGCTTCCCCAAGCTGAAGATCTGCATCGGCCACATGGGCGAGGCGGTGCATTTCTGGCTGTGGCGCATCTCGTTCATGAACAGCCGCTCGCAAGGCACCGGCCGCGCGCCGAAGACCCAGCTCACCATCAACGATTACTTCAAGCGCAACTTCGTGATCACCACGAGCGGTGTTGAGGATCCCCTGGCCCTGGACTACTCGATCAAGAAGCTCGGCGCCGACAACGTGTTGTGGGCGATCGACTATCCATATCAGCCGTCCGCGCCGGCGGTGAAGTTCATGGACGACGCGCCGCTCTCAGACTCCGACAAGGCCAAGGTCTACGGCAAGAACGCGGAGCGGATTTTTCACATCAAGCCGTTGTAACGGGCAACCGGGCGTCGAGCCATTCGATCCAGTGCCTGACGGGCGTGTCGGTCCCGCCTTGCAGATGTGCAATGCAGCCGATGTTGGCGGATAGGATGACCTGCGGGGAACGCCGCTGCAGGTTTTCGAGCTTGCGCGTGCGCAGGTCTTGGGAAATATCCGTCTGCAGCAACGAGTAGGTTCCGGCGGAGCCGCAGCACAGGTGCGATTCCGCCACCGGCACCAGCTCTGCGCCCAACGCAGTCAGCAGTTTTTCGACCTCGCCGCGGATCTTGAGCCCGTGCTGCAGAGTGCACGGTGCCTGGAAAGCGACGCGAGGCGAGGTCCCCGGCCGCATTCGCTCTTTCAAGCCATCGAGCGAGCCGGCGAGTACTTCGACCGGATCACGCGTTAGCGCGACGATCCGGCTCGCCTTGTGCGAATACGCCGAGTCGTGACGCAGCAGGTCTGCATAGTCCTTGACCATCACGCCGCAACCGGAGGCATTGATGACGATGGCCTCGACAGTGGCGGATTCCACATACGGCCACCAGGCATCGATGTTGCGGCGCGCGTTGGCCATTGCACCGGCGCGATCGTCGAGATGATGGCGGATCGCTCCGCAGCAGCCCGATCGGGGTGCAACGATTGTTTGGATGCCTACTGCGTCGAGCACGCGGGACGTGGCGGCATCAATGGATGGCAACATCGAGGGTTGAGTGCAGCCGTTGAGGAGCAGCACCTTGCGGGCGTGTTGTGTTACGGGTCGCGGGCCTGCGGGGCGGCTCGTTCCCACCTTGTTGCGAACGGCAGGGGGGAGCGCCCAGGCGAGCGCTCGAGCCAGCCGCAAACTGCTCGCGAACAGCCATTTGCGCGTCAGTCCTTCGCGCAGGAGCCAGCGGGCCAGCCTTTCCCCCAGAGGTCTTGCAAGCTGTTCGTTGACGGCGGCGCGACCGATGTCCACGAGATGCCCGTACTCAACTCCCGACGGGCACGTCGTTTCGCAGCTACGGCATGTCAGGCATCGATCCAGATGCACCTGCGTCGCGCGTGTCGGCGCTGTGCCTTCGAGCACTTGTTTTATCTGGTAGATCCGGCCTCTCGGACTGTCCAATTCGTCCCCGAGCAATTGGTAAGTCGGGCAAGTCGCGAGGCAGAACCCGCAATGCACGCAGGCGCGCAGGATCTGCTCGGCCGCCGCGCCGTCGGGCGAATCTCGCAGCCATGCAGCGAGTCGGGTCTCCATGGTTACCAGCCTGCCACGAGGCGGCCGCGATTGAAGATGCCGCGGGGATCGAAGCTCTGTTTGAGGCGGCGGTGTATCTGCGCCACTGCGGGCGTCAGCGGATGAAATCGTCCGGCTGGCGCGTCGCCCCGCCAACGGAGCGCGGTTCCTCCATTGGCCGCTGCGGCGGCGCGGATGTTTGCCCCGCACGAGTCGCCAGCGTACCAGCGGAGCGCACCGCCCCAGTCGATCAGGAGATTTCCCGGCAGCTCGAGCGGTTCTGCATTCGACGGCAATGACACTCGCCAAAGCTCGTCCGCTGCGAAAAACGGATGGGTGAAATGCCGCAGGGCATTCCAAAAAGATGCCGCTGCCGCGTCCTCTACGGACTGCGCTCCGACCCGTTCCGCCGCAGACCGTACGGCAGACCGGGCTCCTGATAACCGTATCCAGGCAGCCCCGTCGAACCAGGCTGCGGCGGAGATGGGCAACGGGAGACTGCCCCAGCGATTGAAGACGCTGACAGCCTCGCGTGCCGGGAGCTTCAGTGTGAACGACTGTTCGCAACGGGGACGTGGCAGGACTTTCAGCGAGACTTCAGTGATGAGTCCCAGCACACCCAGCGAACCGCACAACAGGCGCGAGACGTCGAAACCGGCGACGTTCTTCATGACACGCCCGCCGAAACGCAACTCCTCTCCCGCAGCCGCGACAAGCTTCACCCCCAGGACGAAATCACGCGCGGCGCCAACCTGCATCCGCCTGGGCCCGGAAAGCCCCGCCGCGATTACGCCGCCGATCGTGGGATCGCCGCCGAAGCCCGGAGGCTCGAACGCGAGGAACTGGTCGTGTTCGGCCAGCGCAGTTTCGATCTCCGACAGTGGCGTGCCGCAGCGGACCGTGATCACCAGTTCCGAGGGCTCATAGTCAACGATACCTCGATGCCGTCGCAGATCCAGAACCTCTCCGTCGAGACACTCGCCATAGAAGTCCTTCGTACCGGCGCCACGCAGACGCAACGGGCGGCCGGATCGATGCGCGTCGCTGACACGCTCGCAGATCTCGCGCAGGGGTTCGGACGTAACGGAGTTCATGGCCGAAGATTTCGCTTCAGAAGCGGGGCAGATCAGGATGCGCCAGCGCTCCGTGCCGGACATGCATTTTCCCATATTCCGCGCAGCGCCTGAGCGTTGGAATCGCCTTGCCCGGGTTCAACAGCCCGAGACGGTCGAACGCCTTCTTTACCGCGAAGAAGGCGTTCCGCTCAGCCGGAGTGAACTGTACGCACATCGAATTGATCTTCTCGATTCCGACGCCATGCTCGCCGGTGATCGTTCCGCCGAGCTGCACGCACAACTCGAGAATCTCGGCGCCAAACAGGTCGGCGCGCGCCCATTCGCCGGGCAGGTTGGCATCGAACAGAATGAGGGGATGCAGATTGCCGTCGCCGGCATGGAAGACGTTCATGCAGCGCAGGCCGTGCCGCGCCTCCATCTGCTCGATGGCCTTGAGCATCTGTCCGAGGTTCTTGCGGGGAATCGTACCGTCCATGCAGTAATAGTCCGGCGATATACGGCCCGCCGCCGGGAAGGCGTTCTTGCGACCCGACCAGAAACGCTGCCGCTCGCTTTCCGAACCCGACACGGCAATGGCCGTCGCGCCGGCGGCGCGCAAGACCCTTTCGACCTCGGCCACTTCGTCCGCCACCTCTTCGGGGGTGCCGTCCGCCTCCGCCAGCAGGATCGCCGCAGCGGATAGATCGTAGCCGGCGTGGACGAAGGGCTCGACAGCAGCCGTCGCCTTGCGATCCATCATCTCGAGGCCCGCGGGAATGATCCCGGCGCCGATGATCTGCGCCACCGCCTCCCCGGCCTTGCCGACATCGCCGAACGAGGCCATGACCACCTGGGCCATCTGCGGCCGCGGCACGAGCTTCACCAGGACTTCGGTGACGACAAGCAGCAGGCCCTCGGAGCCGATCGCGAGCGCCAGCAGGTCCAGGCCCGGGCTGTCGAGCGAACCGCCGCCCAGCTCGATCGCTTCGCCGTCGATCGTGTAGCCCCGAATGCCGAGGACGTTGTGAACGGTGAGTCCATATTTCAGGCAATGCACGCCGCCGGAGTTCTCGGCGACGTTACCGCCGATCGTGCAGGCGAGCTGCGATGAGGGATCGGGGGCGTAAAAGAGGCCATACGGCGCTGCAGCCTCCGAAACTTCCAGATTGCGGACTCCGGGTTGCACACGTGCGGTGCGCGCTACAGGGTCTAAGTCGAGTATTCGATTGAGGCGGGCGAGCGAGAGCACGACGCTGCAGGAGTGCGGCATGGCTCCGCCGGACAGACCGGTCCCCGCGCCGCGAGCGACCACTGGAATGTCCAGTTTGTTGCAGACGAGGAGGACAGCGCGCACTTGCGCCTCCGTCTGCGGTAACGCCACCGCGACGGGAAGGCGGCGAAACGCGGTAAGTCCGTCGCATTCGTACGGGCGCAGCTCCTCTTCTTCAGACAGAACGCTCTCGGCGGGAAGTACGGCCCGCAGAGCGGCGACGATCTCGGCCGCTTTGCCGGGCGGCAGAATCCGGTGCGTGTCGCTCCAGGAAGGCTCGTCGGACTGCGATTCCGTGGTGCCCGAGGGCCGTTGCAAGACTTGGCTCATGGCGCGAATCGTAACCGGTTCTTCGGACAGCGCGGCACTTTCATGTCGGGGAAGCCGCTGCTATACAGGGCCACGAATTATTGAGGACGCACCGCAAGCCCATGCCGCCAGACAGCCGCAAGACCGTGGATTACATCGTGATCGGCGCCGGATCGGCCGGCTGCGTCGTCGCGAACCGGCTGAGCGAAGAGCCAGGCCGCTCGGTGCTGCTGCTGGAGGCGGGCGGCTCGGACGAGCATCTCTTGTTGAAAATGCCGCTCGCTTTTCTGAAAGCGATGTTTCAACCGCAGTTCGTCTGGAACTACCGCAGCGAGCCAGAGGCCAATCTCAACGGCCGCACCGTATGGCTGCCGCGCGGCAAGCTGCTCGGCGGCAGCTCATCGATCAACGGCATGTTTTACATGCGCGGCCACTCGAGCGATTTCGATGCATGGAAGGCGATGGGCTGCGAGGGATGGGGTTATCGGGATGTGCTGCCATACTTCAAGAAAATGGAGACCAGTTGGCGTGGCGCAAACGAGTTTCACGGCGACAGCGGCCCGCTGAGTGTCGTCGCGATCGACACGAGCCGTCTGCTGCACGATCCGCTCATGGAGTCCGCCGCTGCCGCAGGGTTTCGCGTATCTGAAGACCTGCACGGGGAAGTCGAAGAAGGATTTGCGCGCGGCGAAGTCACCATCGATCGCAAGGGACGGCGTGCGAGCACCTCGCGTGCATACCTCGATCCGATCATCGGACGCAAGAATCTGACTATAGAGACGCATGCACTGACCAATCGCGTGCTCATCGAGAACGGCCGTGCGGTGGGCGTCGAGTACGTGCAACACGGCCAGGTGCAACGTGTTTACGTGGACAGGGAGGTCATACTCTGCGCGGGCGCCTACAACTCTCCGCAACTATTGCTGTTGTCGGGCATCGGCCCGGCCGATGACTTGCGCCAACATGGAATCGTTCCCGTCGTCGACCTTCCAGGCGTCGGCGGAAACCTTTCCGAGCACGCGCGTGCGCCGGTCGAGTTCGAGGCGCGCCAGCCCGTCACGTTTCTGAACGAGTTGCGGTTGGATCGAGTGGCGCTCTCGGTGGCGCGCTGGGCGTTGTTCGGGTCCGGCGCGTTCGCAACCCAGATCAACAGTTGCAACGTCGTGGTCAGGACCTTGCCGGAGCTGACCCAACCGGACGTGCAGCTTATGTGCAATCCGATCCGAATGGACGCGAAGATGTGGTTTCCGGGAATCGGTGAGCGGCAGCAGCATCGCATCACATCCGATGTCGTGCTCCTGCACCCCCGTAGCCGCGGTCGGGTTACGTTGCGTTCCGCGGATCCGCGCGATGCGCCGCGTATCGAGTTGAATCTCTTCTCGGATCGAACCGACTTCGAGGCGCTCATCCGTGGCATCGCGGCGGCGCGGGACATCTACCACACGCAACCCCAGGCGCAGCTTACCGGTGCGGAGATCCGGCCCGGCGCTCAGCTCACCTCGCCAGCCCAGCTCGAAGGGTATATCCGGGACACTGCGGGCGTTACGCAACATCCTGTCGGAACCTGCTCGATGGGAATAGGGCGCGATGCGGTAGTGGACCCGCAGCTTCGCGTGCGCGGAGTGGAGCGTCTGCGCGTCGCCGATGCGTCGATCATGCCGACCGTCCCGGGCGGCAACACGAACGCCGCCTGCATCATGATCGGTGAGAAGGCCTCCGATCTCATCGTGAGCTGAGCCGCGACTGAGGAGCAGCAGTCGGTCGTTCGACCGTAGCGAGTCGTGCCGCCGTAGCACGCGTTCAACCGTAGCCAGTTCTGCCGCCGTAGCCAGTCGCGCCGCCGTAGCCAGTCGTGCGGTCGTAGCCAGTCGTGCGGTCGTAGCCGGTCGTGCGGCCGTAGCCGGTCGTGCGGCCGTAGCCGGTCGTGCGGCCGTAGCCGGGCGTTCCGGGACCGCGCGTTGCCATCAAAGCGTAACAATCGCGCCCGACCATGCTCGCGGGTTGCCTTACCTCAACAATAACCCTCGAGGCCTCGAAACATGAGAAAGACGCTGACACCGCTTGCGGTGCTATCTCTCTGTTCGCTCCCCGGTGCCCATGCCGCAGTCGAATTGATCGCGGTCGGAACCATAAGCGGCACTTATCAGGACCTGTCGACCGCCACCGCTCCCGCCTTGGAGAACGGAGTTGCGGGCAACCGCCTGGGCGGCATCGGGTCGGCCATCGCGTATGCCGGCGGCACGACCTTTCTCATGCTTCCGGATCGCGGACCGAACGCCGTTCCATTCGATTCCGCAATCGACGACACCGCCTCCTGGATCAACCGTTTTCAAACGTTCAACCTGGCACTCGCTCCGAGCGATGCAGGCTCATCCCTGCCGTTCGTGCTGACGCCGACGTTGCGCGCCACGACCTTGCTGTCCAGCCCTACGCCACTGTTCTACGGCTCGGGCAATGGCCTCGGAGTGCCGTCGGGAAGACCTGCGCTGAATTCCGAGCTGCACACGAATTTCTTCACCGGCCGGTCGGACAATTTCAATCCGTCGCGCCTGTCCACGGACCCGAACAACGCACGCCTGGATCCCGAGGGCATTCGCGTCTCCAATGACGGCGAGAGCGTGTTCATCACGGACGAATACGGTCCGTATGTGTATCAGTTCGAGCGCGCGACCGGCCGACGGGTGCGGTCTTTCAGTCTGCCGGCCTATTTTGCGGTCCCGCTGCAGAGCCCGGTGGGCAACACGGAGATTTCCGGGAACACGGTGGGTCGCGTTGCGAACAAAGGCATGGAAGGGCTTGCGATCACACCAGACGGCCGCACGATCGTTGGGATCATGCAGAGCCCGTTGCTCCAGGACGGCGGCACGAATGGCGCGACCACACGCATCGTCAAGATCGATATAGCCACCGGAGCCACGAAGCAGTACGCCTACCCGCTGACCAACATAGGCTCCGCCGCGAAACCGAAATTTCCGACGGTCAGCGAAATGGTCGCGATCAACAACCACGAGTTCCTGGTCGATGAGCGCGACGGCAACGGGCTTGCGGACGATTCAACTGCCTCGTTCAAGCGTCTCTATCATATTGACCTCAACGGCGCTGCCGAGGTCAGTGGCCTGAGCGGCGCTGCGAATCTGGCTCCCAAGGCAGTTGCCAAGACGCTGTTCCTGGACATCGTGGCTCAGTTGACGGCTTCCGGATATTCAGCGCAGGACATTCCCGCGAAACTGGAGGGAGTGGCCTTCGGCCCGGACGTCGTGGTGGCTGGCATCACCAAGCACACGCTGTACGTCTCGAATGACAACGACTTCCTGGCGACGATCACGGATAGCAATCACCCGTCGGGTTTCGACAACTCGAATCACATGTTTGTGTTTGCTGTCGATCCGGCGGACTTGCCGAGCTTCATGGCTCAGCACGTTGCGCCGTTTGCCATCTGCGACGACGACCGACGCGATGGCGACGATCACGACCGCGATCATGATCACGGACACGGATGGTAGGATATGGAGTTAACCGGGCTTCTTTGAAGAGCGACGCAAAAGGCCGTGCGCGCAGCCGCTGTGAAGCTGCGCGCACGGCTCGATTCGAATCGCGTTAGCGAAGTATCGCCAACCTGCCGAGGTTTGCCTGCACGACCGGATCGCGGCACGCCGCGTGCGCGTACCAGCGGCGAACGGCTTCGACAACGGACGAACAAATATCGACTGCATCGTTGCCTTCGGCATCCGATGAGCGGCCTCGTTGGGTCGCAAACCGGCTCGGCGGCGTACGAGCGAGGCGCCGCAACCGCAGACGGCGGAGTGCCTTCGCCGGCACACCTTCTTTGATCTGATCGGAATTGACGCGTTCCATCAAGGCTTGAGCGACGCGCTCGTGGTCCAGGCCACGGGAGTCGCCGTCAGTCTGCACTGGACGCACCCAATCGGCACACCATTTGCGAACGCCTTCGCCCGAGCTGCGCAGCCGCGGATCGGCGAGCGCCACGGCAATGTTCGGCAGATCGAGGGATTCACGAACCGCGGCTTCCCAGCTCTGCTCATCGAGCAGTTGCTCGATGTCCGCCAGGTAGGCCGTCAGCATTTTCGAGCTCGACGGGCGAACCCGTGAGCTCGAGATTAGAATGGCTGCGTTAGCAGGAGCGTCACGCTCTTGAGCGTGGGGATCTTGCATGCATTTTCCTCAACGTTTCGCTGACCGCTTGGCTCTGCGTGCGACTTTGCGTTTTGGACGCCGTGAGCGCCGTGCTTTCGTGGCGGATGCAACGGCATCTTTGCCACACGCTTTGCGCCGTACTCGTTTCCAGACCTTGCGTGTGGATGCAGCGAGCTTGCGTGCCCGCTTCGCCTCGCGCTTGGCTTCTTTCAATCGTCTGCGTGCGCGCTTGAGCTCTTCTTTGGCGATGCGAACACGCTGCTTGGCAACCTCTGCCTGCAGCCGTGCGCGCTCAATAGGCTCAGCCGGCGCATCCGATGCGTCCACTGCTTCTGCGGTCCGTTGCGGTTGATTTTCGCTGCCTGTCTTTTTCATTTGCAGCCCGAGAGCTCACGCGGTCGGGGGGAAGTCTCACACAGGCGCAAGCCCGTTGCCACCGTGCTCGACACCCGATCGCGACGCGTGCTGCGGCTGCGGCGTGGCACTTATCCACAGAAGGTGTGCATAAGTGTGTGTACAGATGCCTTCGGCTTGAACAAAGCCGTAACACAGGCAATGACTTGCGTCGAAGTGCTCGATCTTTCGCCAACCGCCGCCCGGCCTGGGCTCAGGTGGCTCCGCGCGCTGCCGCCGGCAGCATCGTGGCAGTTACCCTGTTGCGTCCGGTGTTCTTGCTGCGGTATAGGGCCGCGTCCGCGACTTTCAGGAGCTGATCCTGGATTTTTTTCTCGCTCGAAGGGACGCGGTCGAGGCCGCACAGTCCGAAACTTGCGGTCACTTCGATCTTGCGATTGTTGTAATCGAAATGCGTCGTGGCGACGGCGGCCCGCAGCTTGCGTGCGACATCGAGCGCCTGGTCGTAGCCCGTTTCCGGCAACACGATCGCGAATTCTTCGCCGCCGAGACGCGCGACCCAATCGACGCCGCGCCGCAGGGAAGCCTGTAAACGCGCACCGAACTGTTTCAACACTTCATCGCCGCCGGCGTGCCCGAGCGAGTCGTTGACGGATTTGAAAAAGTCGATGTCGCAGAGAATCAGCGAGAGCGCGCGTCCATAACGCGCGGCGCGCTCCACTTCGCGAGGAAAGTGTTTGCTGAAAAAGCGCCGGCTCGCAACGCGAGTGAGGTCATCGGTAGTGGAGAGCTCACGATTCTCGACCAACGCAATGCGCAGTACGGCTTCGAGCTCGGCGATCCGGCGGCCCGCCGCAATGCGCGCAGACATTTCGGCATCCGAAACACGGCGTCCGACGCACTCATCTGCACCGGCGATCAATCCTGCTTCGCGTTCGTCGGACTCATCGAGCTCGGAAACGTAGACGATGAACGGAGTGTGCTGCGGCTTGCGCGCGCGCAGGTTGCGAATGAGCTCGAGGCTGTCCGTGATGACGACGGGACAAAAATCGTTCTCGAAGCGCTTGAGAGCCTCACCGTCATCGGCAACGATCTCGATGTCGAGCACTTCCGCGGAAATATTTCTTTCGAGCCTGGCTTGCAGACCAAGGTCGGAGACCGATAGCAGACCGCGAGGCGGCGGCAATACGCGCAGCATCACGGCAATCGTGGCGGTCGTGTCCTCTTGGATCGCCGGCGGTTTTTGCGCTCGTCGTTCGAGCACCCGCTTGATGACGGTGGTTTGTCCCCCCGTGCGCATGAATCGACCCCGCAAGTCTCGGATCTGAAAGGCTACATCGAGCGCTACTGTACCTAAATCGCCGCCGCCGCTATTCGAGCCGGTCGGCTATTTGAGAACGCAGCGTTTCGGGTGGTGCACTGCAGCGTCGTGCACCGGAATTGGGCGGAGAACCGGCATGCTCCGCCCCCGGGGCGGCCATCCGGACCGTCACCAGCTCGATTCCAGGCGGCGGAAGGCTGTCGCGGACGGTTACCGTGGGTCCTGCCTGTACCGTGGTCGATTCGGAGGAGAAATCGCCCTCCGCGGAAATGAGACAGCGCGCAACGACATAAGGCTGTCCGGGCGATAGGCGCTCGATCGCCAGGTCGAAGCCGGCATTGTTTCTATAGACCAGGCTCCGGCGGGGCAGCAGCCGGACATCGAAAATCGGGGGCACGTGGAGGACGTCATCCGCCCGCCGGGGTCCGAGCTGCGCGGCCGGAATCTGGTAGTTGCTGATCAGCACCTGCACGACTTTTCCATCTTCCGACCGGCCGGCCTGGACCGCGAAACCACTCGAATCCGCGCCCTGAGTTTTCAGCCGCAGCGGTGTCGCCTTCATCCGCCCCAGCGCGATCAGCGCCTGCCCGGTCTTGTCCGGCGATACCCCGTCGGCACCGAAGACATTGTCCGCGCGGTAAAGCGTCGCTGCGTCAATCGGAGCGTCCTGCATGTAGATGAGGGAGCTGACGATGAAGCTCGCACGCACGAGCGGCGCAGGCGGGGTGTCGGACAGTCCGTAGTTCCACTCGGAGAGAATCGATTCGGTGCCCTGCAAGCCGTTCTGGTCGAGCCGTGCGCGCAAGTTCGTCGCGATGCGGACAAAATCGAGTGGATCGTCGGAGTCGGTGGCGTACCAGTGCCACGAGTAGAAATCGAGAGGCGTGTGCGTTTTGCTGACGTACCGCATGAACGCGTCCCGATAAGGCGAGTCGTCGTTTGGCCGTGCGATTGCAGGCCCCCCGACGCGCGCATCGGGATCCGCCTGCTTCACGGCACGCGCCATCTTCGAGTACAGATCGTAGTACTGCTCCGCCGTGCCGGCCCAGAAGACCTTGCCTAGGTCCGGCTCGTTCCAGATCTCCCAATAGCGGATTCCATACCGATAGCCGTGTGCCCAACCACGGTTGTAATGGAGCACTATGTGCTTCGCGATGTTCGCGTAACGGTCGAAGTTCGGTGGGGGTTGCGCGTCCGCACCTTCGCTGCGGCCGAGCCGGAAGATCACCCCCGCTCCCACTTGCACGATCGATCCGATCAGCTTGTCGGTCGGACCGAAGCGGTAGCTCGCGGGATCGTCGGGGTCCGCGTTTGGATTGGGGAAGAGGGTGAGTACGTCGCGCTTCGCGGAGATAAGCGCGCCGCCGGGCGCCTCGTTCGTCTCGAACTTCGAGTCGATGTCGCCCGGACCGTAAGCGTCGTGGGTGCGCACGAGATCGATTCGCGCGAGGCGATACCCCCGCGAGGCATCGATACTCTCCGGCATGTTCCAGCCCCCAAAGCGGAACTCCGCCGGCTTATGCATGCTCGGCGCCGGCGCGCCATTGACCCCTGCGAGCGATCGCAGTTTCCCCGCCGGTGCTGCGGCATCGACAGTGATTTTGCGCAGATCTGCGCCAACAGCGCAGCTCGCGCCGGACAAGCAGAGCAGCAGCGCAAGGATGGACGATCGGGTCATCACAAGAAGGATTCCATGCTTTCTTCAGGTCTGCGACAATTTCGTCATACATGAGCGAGCAAACCCCACGTCTCCCCACGCTGTACATCCCGCACGGTGGCGGCCCGTGCTTCTTCATGGAGGTGTCCCCCGGGCTCCCTCCCGACTTGTGGGACCGCCTGGCAGCCTATCTGCGCTCCCTGGATAGATCGCTCGGCGCGCGGCCGAAGGCCGTGCTGGTCGTGTCCGGCCATTGGGAAACAGAGCGTCCAACCGTGAACACGGGAGCACATCCGCCTTTGCTGTTCGACTATTACGGTTTTCCGCCTCATACATACCAGCTTACATACCCGGCGCCTGGGTCTCCGGAACTGGCAACGCGCGTACGCGAGCTGCTGGCCGCAGGTGGAATCGCCTCGACGGAGGATGCCCAGCGCGGACTTGACCATGGAGTCTTCGTCCCCTTCAAGCTGATCTACCCCGACGCCGACGTTCCGGTCGTCCAGATGTCGTTGAATCGGAATCTCGATGCCGCCACGCACCTGGCGGTCGGCCGGGCCCTCATTCCACTGCGCGACGAAGGGGTGCTCATCGTCGGCAGCGGCATGAGCTACCACAACCTTCGAGACTTCTACAGCTCTGCGCCCAACGCGGTAGCCGCCGCTGAGCAGTTCGATTCGTGGCTCAATGATGCGGTCACCGACCCGGATCTCGCGGCCCGCGACGACAAGTTGACGCGCTGGAACTCCGCCCCGGGGGCTCGAAGCGCGCACCCACGGCCTGAGCATTTGATTCCGCTGATGGTCGCCGCCGGAGCTGCGGGAACCGATGTTGCCAAGCGGTCGTTCCACGACCGCTTGCTTGGAAAATCGGTGTCGGGGTTTCAGTTCGGCTGATCCGGCCTACCGGCGCCGCCGCGGGCCCGGGACCCTTACGGCTCGCGAACGGTTGCGGTCCGTCGCGCATCGCGGCGCGCTGCACACTATCATTGCGGGATGGAACCGCCGGCCATCACCCGTCAACGACGTCCGTTTCTGTTGCCAGTCTGGCTGAGCATGCTGGCGGTGCTGATTGCGATCGGGGTCGCCGTGATGGTGTATCGCTCGGCGACAACCACTATCGTCGTGCTCGTGCGTCCGGTCGAAAAGGAAATCGGGGCAATCGATGACCCCCCGCTGACCGCGGAAGGTGAGGACCGCGCACAGCGGCTCGCGCGAATGTTTGGGCAGACCGTGGCGGCGGGGCGCCTGAGCGCGATTTACGTGAGCGAAGCCCGATTGGCGCAGCAAACTGCCGCGCCGCTGGCGGAACGCCTTGCGACGCATCCGGTCGTCGTGCCGGTGAACGATGTGAAGGGCACGGCGGCCCGTGTCCTTCGGGAGCACGAGGGTGGCACGGTGCTTATCAT
>FTEM01002071.1_pt1 | contig 17733 bp, 16 predicted proteins | sample 1640201 | NCBI WGS metagenome assembly FTEM01 (sample SAMEA3914816, study PRJEB12502) | metagenome | biome: forest; material: soil | place: USA | collected 2011-09-16 | depth 0.3 m | reverse complement strand
GGGCCGCTTCCGGCGGAATGCCGTACTTGGCCGGGAATTCATCGAGGTAGGGATTCATGCCGGGCAGGTGATGCGGCACCACTCCGACCGCGCGGTCGGTTTCGTTGACGGACTCGCAGGGCCACGGAGCCATCTGCTGCTGCGGATTGTAGACAAAGTCGACCGTCCGGATGAGAGGCTCCGACAGGTACACCGGATCGTACGTAATCACCGCCACCGTCAGGTAGTTGCCGTGCCGCATGAGATGCACGCTCGCGGTCCCCTGGTCGCTGCGCGGGATGCCGTTGAGCCCGAACCAGTTTTCCTTCAGGTGCGTCGTGGTGATGACGAGCGTGTCGCCGTCCCACTTGCCGGTCGAGAATCCTGCCCAGGTGTGGCGCGCGTACTCGGGAGGATGCGGCCTGCCATCCATCCAGATCGTCTGCTCAGCGCCGTATGCCGAAAGATGCGTGTGATACGCGATGACCTGCTGGGTGGTCTTGTCGACCTCTTTCCAGATGCGCAGGTTCGAGGGGCCGCGCCAGCCGTAGTCCGAGCCATGCGCCCGGCACTGATTCTCAGGCAGCTCCATCAGCGCTGCGTCCCAGCTCTCGGTGCGCAGCCGCCCCGCGGCGTTGATCGGGAGCCCGATGTGCTCGCCGATTTCAGGCCCTGCGATGCGTTCGACGCGATCCTCGTCGAAGCGCGGCGACCAATCGCCGGCCGGATCGATTTGCGCACGCGCGGCTGGGCTCGCCAGCGCGGCGAGCGCGAACAAAGCAGTCCAGGATGCGGCGCTCCGCCCTCGAGTGACCCTACGCATTCCACCCCCTCGAAGAGACGGCTCAACGGACACACCGCTGAGTCGCTAAGTACGTTTTACCACAAGAACAACATCGCACACACACGGCCGCTGGCGCGCCGCTGAGCGGTCAAAGCGCCTGGCCGCGCCACCGTCAGGCGGCTCGCCGCCCCGTTTGCGGTTGACAAATCAGCCGGAAAGAGTCAACTCCACCGTCACCAGACGTGTGGGGAGAGACCATGATCGATCGACGCAGGTTCATCGGCATTGGCACCGCGGCTGCAGGTTTCTTCACAGGTGGGGGAATCGCCACAGCCTTCGCCGCCGACGCGCAGCCAGTTCCGGGAGCCACGGTGGTCACGAACGCAGGCAAATTGCGCGGCACGGTGCAGGATAACGTTCAAGCGTTCAAGGGAGTCCCCTACGGCGCCAGCACCGCCGCGGAGCGACGTTTCATGCCGCCGGCGAAACCGCAGCCATGGACCGGTGTCCGCGACGCATTCGAACTGGGTCCGCGCTCCCCGCAACTCGTTTCGTCCTTCCGCGGACAAGTGATTCCCGAGTTCGAGCCCATGGATCGCGGCGAAGCCATGAGCGAGGACTGCCTGCGCCTGAATCTTTGGACCGCAGGCGTCGGCAGCTCCCGCAAGCGGCCCGTGATGGTCTGGCTGCACGGCGGCGGATACACCAGCGGCTCGGGTGGGTTCGTCTGTTACGACGGCACACGGCTCGCCGGGAAGCACGATGTCGTGGTCATTACCGTCAATCATCGGCTCGCCGCGTTGGGATACCTGTACCTGGCCGGACTTGGCGGCGAGAAGTACGCAGCTTCGAGCAACCTGGGAAACATGGACATCATCGCAGCGCTCGAATGGGTGCGCGACAACGTCGCCGCTTTCGGCGGCGATCCGGGCAACGTCACGATATTCGGCCAATCCGGCGGCGGCGGAAAGGTCAGCTCGCTGATGGCGATGCCGGCGGCGAAGGGGCTCTTTCACCGCGCGATCGTGCAAAGCGGCGCGGCCGTAAGGGGCGTGCCGCGCGATGTAGCCACGAAGTCGGCGGAAAGCTATCTCACCGCGCTCAATCTGCAGCCCAACCAGGTCGACAAGCTGCAAACGCTGCCCCTGGATCAGCTTCTCGCCGCCACCGCGCCCGGCAAAGGTCCGCCCCTGGCGCTTGCGCCTGTCGTGGATGGCCGCAGCCTGCCGACCGATCCTTTCGATCCGGTCGCGCCCGAATTGTCGGCAAACGTGCCGTTGCTCATCGGTACGGTCGAGACCGAGGTGACCTTTTTCCCCAACCAGGTTCTCGATCCGATCGATGACGCAAGCCTGCGCGCGCACGTGAAGCAGACGCTCCGCAAGGCAACCGATGCGCAGGTCGAGCAGGTGATCGCCGCGTACAAGGCAGGACGCCCAGGCGCTTCCAACACGGATCTGTATCTCATCATTGCCTCCGACGCGACGTTTCGCGCGGGCGTGTTCACGGAGGCGGAACGCAAGGCGGCGCAGGGCAAGGCCCCCGTCTATCAATACTATTTCACCTGGCGATCCCCGGTGCGCGAAGGCAAGCTGCGCACCTTTCACACGCTGGAAATTCCGTTCGTGTTCGACAATGTCGATGTGGCGCAGTCGATGACCGGCTCCGGCCAGGATCGCTACGCGCTTGCGACGCGGATGAGCAGCGCATGGGTCGCGTTCGCGCGCACCGGCAACCCGAGTTGCAAGGAGGTGCCGGGCTGGACAGCCTACGACGGCAAACGGCGCGCCACGATGATCTTCAACAACGACTGCAAGGTCGTGAACGACCCGAACGGCGCGGAGCAACAACTGCTACGTTCGATCCTGGCGAGCGCTTGATAGCGGGAGGACAAGGATGAAATCGACAGCAGCAGGACGTGTTGCCGCACCCGGAACGCACCTCGCGCGCACGGGCCTCGTCGCACGCACCAGCCGCTCCGCGCGCAGGCGCCTCGTCGCACGTACAGGCGTCATCGCGCTCATCGCACTCATCGGACTCATCGGGGCAATCGGACTCGCCACCGCGCAGCAGCTTGCCGGTGAACGGCCAGCCGCGGTCACCGAAATCCCCGGAGTGATCGCGGCCGGCGCGTCCTGGGAGCTGATCTGGGCCGATTTCAAGACTGCGGACGGAATCGTCGGAACGCCGGATGGCGGGCTGCTCTTTGCGCAGGAGCAAGGCGACACGATCCGCAAGCTCGACGCGAACAATCGCGAGTTCGTGTACCTCGCCGACAGTCATGGTGCAGGTGCGCTATCCCTTGATTCGCAGGGCCGGCTCTACGCCGTGCAACGCACGTGCACGGACCCGGGGCGTCCCTACAGCGCGAGCTGTCCGGAGCTCACGAGAGTCAGCATCGTGGCTCCCGAGCAAAGGGTGCTGGCGAACAGCTTCGGAGACGGCAGACCGCTTGGACGGCTGAACGATCTGATCGCTGACGGCAAAGGAGGCGCATATATCACCGTAGGTGGCGCCTACTACGTCAGTCCGAAGGGCGTGGTGAGCACGGTCGCCGACCAGGACATCCGCTCGAACGGAATCATGCTGAGCGCGGACGGCAAGATCCTGTACGTCACCAACGTCACGAGCGTGCTCGCTTTCGATGTCCAGGCCGACGGCACGACGCGCAACAGGCGCGAATTCGGCGCGATTGCAGGCGATACGGGAGCGGACGGAATGGCGATCGACGCCGCGGGCCGTCTCTACGTGACAGCCAGTATGGGCGTACACGTGTTGGGACCTGACGGCCGGCATCTGGGACTCATTCCGACACCACGCGTCCCGATCACCATCGCGTTCTCGGGGCCGGAGAAGAAGACCCTTTACGTTGGACAGATGGGCGCGGTCGGACCCGATGGCAAGCCCTGGGCAACGCCGCAGGGAGTGCGCAACACGGCGATGACGATTTACCGCATCCCCATGCTCGCAGAGGGTTTCAAGGGACGTCCCAAGTAACCGTCAGTTACGTCTCACCGCCATGCGCTTGGCCGTGCGCGCGTGCAATTCGCGTAGCACACGCAATTCCAGGTCCGTGGGTGCTGGAGTTTCCACTACCCTGCTCGAGAAACGAAGCGGCCACCCGCACGCCGCGCGTGCGCCCTCCTCCGTCACCCCGGGGTGCAGCGACACAACCAACAGCTCCCGTGTCTCAGGGTCCGGCTCCAGCACGCACAGGTCGGTGACGATGCGGGTCGGCCCTTTTGTCGTCAGTCCCAAAGCTTCACGCCCGCCCTTGCCGGCGCCGTGGCCGAACGAGGTGACGAACGACAGCCGCTCGACAAATGACTTCTGCGACATCGGCATCGTGATGAATATTTCGTGGCAACTCGAGGCAATCTCGGGCGCACCGCCCCCGCCTGGCAAGCGAACCTTCGGCTTTTCATACGAGCCGACGACGGTGGTATTCAGATTCGCATAGCGATCGATCTGTGCGCCCGCCAGAAATCCCACGGTGATGCGGCCACCCTGCAACCAATAGCGGAACATTTCCGGAACGGACACGGTCGTCAGTGCCGTCTCGCACAGCTCACCGTCGCCGATTGAAAGTGGCAAGACGGTTGGACGCGTGCCGATGGTTCCAGACTCGTAGATCAGTGTGATGTCGGGTGCATGTGTCAGCCGCGCAAGATTGCAGGCCGCCGAAGGCGCGCCGATACCGACGAAGCAAACATCACTGTTTCGCAATGCCCGTGCGGCAACGACAGTCATTATTTCGTTTGCGCTGAACGAGCCTGCGACTGGTGTGGCCATATGAGTCTTCAGACGCCCACGGAACGGTGCGCAAGAAATGCGTCGGGACTGCTGTTCAAGACGTTGTCGCGCATCCAGGCCTGGAATTTTTCACGGTCGCGGGCGATAGGATCCCACGCGAGATAAAAGCTGTTGGCGCGCCGATAGTAGCCTTGCGCGTAAGACGGATAGGCGCCCCCCGGCACGACTGCGATTGCGGCAATCGTCCACGCCGGAAGAATGACGGCATTGAGGCCGGGCGCGTTCAGCTCGTCGACCATTTCCTCGACGGTGACGACGGCGCGTTTTGCTGCCAACACGGCCTGCTTCTGGACACCGATGATTCCATCCAACAGCACGTTGCCGGCACGGTCCGCGCGTTGCGCATGAATGATGGTGACGTCAGGGCGAATAGCCGGCACGGCGGCGAGGACTTCTCCGGTGAACGGGCACTCGACCGAGCGGATCTTCGGATTCACTTTCGGCAGGTCGACGCCTTTATAGCCGCGAAAGACCGCGAACGGCAGGTTGGCAGCGCCCGCCTCGTACGCATTTGCCATGGCGGCGTGAGAATGCTCTTCGATCGCAAGCGCTTGGGGCCAGCCATTCTCGACCGCATCACGCAGGCGATGCAAAGAGCCCACGCCGGGGTTGCCGCCCCACGAAAAGACGAGCCGGTCTGCGACTCCCATGCCGATCAATTGATCGTAGATGAGGTCGGGAGTCATCCGGATGAGGGTCAGGTGCTTGCGTCCCTGGCGGATGACCTCGTGGCCGGCGGCGAAGGGAATCAAATGCGTGAAGCCCTCCATTGCGACCGTGTCGCCATCCTGTACGTTCCGTGCGATCGCCTCTTGGAGCGAACAGAAGGCGGTCATTCGGGCCTCGCACCTTCGTAAGCGGCCGCCAGCAGCGACTGAATGGCGGGTCTTTCCAGCGGCCGCGGGTTCCAATAAGGATTTGCAAGGGACGCCTCGGTGGCCGCGGCGATGCCACTGTGCGGCATGCCGAATTCACGCAGCGCCATCGTCGCCCCCAACGACTTGGCGAGGTCGTACAGCGCGGTCGCGGGATCCAACACCCCTAAAGCGCTCGCGACTGCCTGCATGGCCAGCGGAGCGGACTCGCGATTGTATGCGACCGCATGAGGCAGAACGGCCGTGTGGGTCTCGGCATGTGGCAGGTCAAACATGCCACCGAGGGTATGGCAGAGTTTGTGATGCAGCGCCATTCCGACCGACCCCAGGCAGATGCCCGCAAGCCATGCGCCGTACAACGCCTGTGAGCGCGCGGCGCGGTCGTGAGGATCTGCAGCGATACCCGGCAACCCTCCAGAGAGGGCGGCGATAGAGCTCTGCGCCATCATAGAGATGAGCGGATTCGCCTCCCGCGCATACAGCGCCTCGACCGCGTGGGCGATGGCGTTGATTCCGCTGGTCACGGATTGAGCGACCGGAAGGGTGAATGTCAGATCGACATCGTAGATCACGACTTCGGGCAAAATCTTTGGCGAGACCTGCGTCACCTTGCGGCCGCCCTGCGTCTCGCCAAGGATCGGGGTCATTTCAGAGCCGGCGTACGTGGTCGGAGCCACGATCTGCGGTAGATCCGTGCGCAGCGCTATCGCCTTTGCGAGCCCTGTTGTCGATCCGCCGCCGACCGCCACGAGTCCATCGATGCGCTGCGCAGCAACGACCGCCATCGCGCGATCCGTCACCTCGACAGGCGTATGCATGCGCGCGTCCGCGAATACTCCCGCAGAGCGTTCGCCGATTCGCCGCGCGAGATCTTGAGCGTAGGATTCCTGAACGGGTGTTGCCAACACCAGCACGCGCGAAAGCCCAAGCCGCTCGACCTCGGCGGGGAGCCTGGACAAGGTCCCCCCGCCGAAGATGACGCGTCCGGGGTTGGCGTTATAGACGAACGCGTCCATCAGCAAGCCATCACGCCGGCAACAGACTCGCCCGCTTTAGTAATTGAGCGGCTCGATCTTATCCAGCAGCTCCTGGCGACGGTTCGCAAAGAACGGCGGGATCTGCATTGCGGTACCGAGATTCTCGTAGGTCTCATCGACCAGGAACCCCTCGGGCTTGGAGACGGTCGCCTCGAACAGCGCACCGCCCGGCGTGCGCACATAGACGGAATCGAAATAGCCGCGGTCCTTCATCTCGGAAACGTCGGTGAAGCCGAGACCCTCGAGATGAAATTTCACCTTGGTCTGCGCGTCGTGGTTATCGACTTCGAAAGCGCAATGGTGCGGCACGCCCTCGCCGTACGCCCAGCTCCCCGCCGGGAGATTCGGATCGATGCGGAACTCTACGACGGCGCCGCTGCCGCCTGCGCCTACCTCGTAACGAACGTAACGGCCGTCGGTACGGCGCTGTTTTCCGTTCCAACCGGACTGCATGAACTCATCCGAGTTCTCGCCGTCGCGCACTGAGACGACGATTCCATGGGTGCCACGGATGCCGTGCTCGGTCGGCAGCGCGCCGTTGGAAAAGGGCTTGCGGGAGTCGTTTGCGGCGCCCACCAGCTCGTATTCGATGCCGCAGGGATGGTTGAAGGCCAGCAGGCGCTCGCCGAAGCGCTCTTTCGCCTGCACCTCGAAGCCACGCTCCTTGAGGCGCTTCTCCCAGAATCCCAGCGAGCCATCGGCCACCGACAGCGAGACGGAGCAGATCTGGCCGCTGCCCTTGCGGGCCTTGCGGCCGGAGTGACGCATCGGGAAGCAGGTGATCAGCCGGCTGACATCGCCGGTGTCGTTACCGTAATAGAGGTGCAGGATCGGCTCGTCGCCATCATACAGAGCGGTCTTCTTGACGCTCTTCAGGCCTAGGACCTTCGTGTGAAAGTCGTAGTCCTCCTGGGCATTGCCGACGCTGAGAGTCAGGTGGTGGTGCCGGTTGATAAACTGATTCGCGCTCATCTTGAAGATCCTCCTGCTTGGATCGTGCGCCAGGACGGAAAATGTCGTCCGCTCGTGCAAACAGCATGATAGACCCGGCGGCCGACAATGGACGAGTAAACCTTAGCCTCCCCGCTGAGTGGACAATCTTAGCCGCACCTAAGGGGATTCCGGCAGCGCATCCAGGTATGCGGCCAGCTCGGCGTCGAAGCGCTCCGGCGCTTCCCAGAAAGGGGTATGGCCGACCCCGGCGTAGATCGACGCTCGCGCGTTGGGACAAGTGCGTGCCGTGTATTGAGCCATCGCCGGCAGGCTGATGCGATCCTCGGCGCCGTGAATTGCCAGGACCGGAACGCTCAAAGTGCCCAGCAGAGCGTGGTAGTCCGCCTGCCTGCCTCCCATGGCCGCCCGGACCTCGGCCGGCACCAGCAGGTTGTAAGCCAGCATCAGTTCAAGCTCTGCGGCCGGCAGTGGCCCGGCAACGCAACTGCGCAGGAATTCGCGGGTCGCCGCGACGTTCTGCGCCATATCGGTCACGGCTGCCATGCGCTCCAGCAGCAGCGCGTCCGTCCCGAACATCGATCGGTCGCCGCGGGTAGTTCCGGAAATCAGTACGAGCCCGGCGATTGCATCGCCGCCCGCCCTCTGCAGGAAGTCGAGCGCTACGCGCCCGGCGTACGACCACGCGACGATGACAGGTCGCACCAGACCCGCCGCTGCGATCACCGCCTGCACCTCGCCAGCCCAAAGGGCGCCATCCTGGTAGGACTCCCGTGACAGCGGTTTGTCCGAGCCGCCATGGCCGCGAAGATCGTATGAGACGAATCGAAACCGATCCCGGAGCGGACCGCAGAGCTGCTTGTACCAACACAGGTGCGACTGGGAAATGCCGTGAATCAGTAATATGTCGCCTCGCACGGTCGCGCCGCCGTCCTCGGGCCGCCACTCCTGGGCTGCAATTCGCAGGCCGTCCGGGGTGCGTACCGCGAGCGGCCGATAGCGCAGGCGGTGTCCGAGTATCTCGACCGGGACGAGCTCGCTACCGGCGGTCAGGGCCAGAACTTCCGGCTGGCGATCGCAGCGCCCTGGGCCAGCGACTCGAGCTTGGCCCAGACGACATCGGGATCGACGCCGCCAGAGCCGACATGGATGCTGAAACCGCAGTCGACCGCGGCCATCACGTTGTCGCGGCCGACGAGGTTGGCATAGCGCCCGATCCGTTGCGCCACGAGATCGGGATGCTCGATGTAGTTGGATTGGCATTCGATGACGCCGGGAACCAGCACCTTGCCCTCGGGAACCTTCGCCTTCTCGAACAACGCCCACTCGTGGGCATGACGCGGATTGGCGGCCTCGAACAGCACGGCGTGCGGCTTCGCCTTCCAGACGACGTCGACGATGTCGGCGAGCGGCACGTCGCAATGATGCGGGCCCGGATAGTTACCCCAACATAGATGCATGCGCACCCGCTCGGCGGGAATGTTGACCAGCGCGCGATTGAGCGCCTCGACGTGCAGCTCCATCTTGGCGCGAAACTCCTTGAGCCCGAGGTTGGCAAACTGGGTGTGGCGGCCCATCGCCAGATCCGGGCAGTCGATCTGCAGCATCATGCCGGCGGCGACGATGGCCTCGTATTCGTGACGCAGCGCCTCTGCAACCGCGAACACGTAGTCTTCGTGACTCGGATAGAAATCGTTCCGGAAGAAGAAGGTCGTCACGCCGGGAGAGGCCGAGCTCAGGAACATGCCCGTAGGTGGATTTCTCTTGACCGCCTCTTTCAAGCGCTGCGCATCGCGGCGCGGGGCTTCGACATCGCGCATGCTCACCGGCCCGTTGCAGGCCGGCGTCTTGCGGTGCTTGCGGCCGGGATCGGCGAACACCCGCGCCTTGGTATTCGGATAAGCCTCGATGTCCTGAAACATGAAGCTGTTGCCGGTGCCGCCGAAGCCGTTCAGGCGGTCCTTGACGTAGGTGGCGTAGCTCGGCTTGGACATTTCCCCGTCGTTGACGATGTCGATGCCGGCTTTGATCTGGCGGGCGGCGATGTACTCGACCGCGCTGACGACTTTCGCCTCGACTGCGGCCGGGTCCAGCGGAATTCCGTCCTCGCGGGCGAACATGATCTGCATCAGCTCTTCCTGGCGCGGCAGGCTGCCGATGTGCGTAGTCAGAAAGCGGTTGTGTGTGGCCATTCCCGGTCCTCGTTTGCGTTCCACGCGGCGGCCGACCCTGATGAGTTCCGGCGCTCCGAGCAACGAACTCTACACCGCCCCGGGTCACGCCCGCACTTTGCTACGGGACAGACTACCGGATAAGAGCGAGCGAAGTTTTTCGCGTGCGAACTCGGCGAAGGCGGATACCGCGCGGGGAATCTGGCGGCGGCTCACATAAACGGCATACAGATCGGCACCCTCACGTCGATAGCGAGGTAGCACCCGGACGAGGCGCCCCGCCTCGATCTCGGGAGCTGTGACCGACATCGGCAGCAGCGCAACACCGAGGCCGGCAACGGCTGCTCGCAGAAGCACTCGTGACGTGTTGGCCGAGAATCTTCCCGACACCTCGATATCGCTCGATCCGTCCGGCCCCTGCAGGTGCCAGATGACAGGACCGGAGCGATTCGATTGCGGCAGGCAGTCGTGCGCAGTCAAGGATTGCGGCTTGGTCGGCGCGCCCCGAGCCGCGATGTAGGCAGGGCTCGCGACCAGTCCAAAATGGGTCTCGATGAGCTTGTGGCCGACATGCCTGGCATCCACGAGGTGGCCGGCGCGAAAGGCAACATCGATGCTGGCCGCGATCAAGTCGGCCTTCGCGTCATCGAGCGCGAACTCCATGCGCAACCGCGGATAGGCGGCGAGGAATTCCGCAATCCATTCCAGCCGGAACACATCGAAGAAATCGGTGGGCGCCGCAACTCGCACCAGCCCGCTCGGCAGTTTGTTGCCATCGACCGACTCCTGCCCGGCCAACGCAAGCTCTGCAACGGAGGCAGCGCAGCGGTCGAAGAACGCCCGGCCGGCGGCCGTCAAAGTGAGCTTGCGGGTCGAGCGGTGGATGAGGCGGCTGCCCAGATCTGTCTCGAGCTGCTGGATCTTGCGGCTGACGGAGTTCGCCGGCACTCCCACCCGCCGCCCCGCCTGGGCGAAGCTGCCTGCGCGCACGACTTCGACGAACAGGAAGACCTGGTTCAGATCGAGCCGCACATTACTGCCATTTTTGGATTTCATCCGTCCCATTATGCCGCCTAGTCGAGTAATCGATCCAGGCCTATGCTGAGTTGAAATCCCGCCAGCGGAAGATTTCCCATGCCTGAAGTTCTAGTGCTCTATTACTCCTCCTACGGCCACATCGAGACGATGGCGGCCGCCATCGCTGAAGGAGCACGCTCGACCGGCGCGACGGTAGATGTGAAACGGGTGCCGGAGACCGCGCCGTTGGAGCTGGCCAAAGCGTCGTACTTCAAACTCGACCAGGCCGCGCCCATTGCGACCATCGATGAGCTTGCCAACTATGACGCCATCATCATCGGTGCGCCGACGCGCTTCGGCCGCATGCCATCCCAGATGGCCTCCTTTCTTGACCAGGCGGGCGCGCTGTGGATGCGCGGCGCGCTGAATGGCAAGGTCGGTGGGGCGTTTACGTCCACCGCCAGTCAGCACGGCGGGCAGGAGGTCACGCTGTTTTCGATCATCACCAACCTGCTGCACTTCGGCATGACGATCGTAGGCCTGCCCTACAGCTTCCCCGGTCAGATGACGTTGGATGAGATCGTCGGCGGCAGCCCTTACGGCTCCTCGACCATCGCCGGCAGTCAGGGTCAGCGGCAGCCCAGCGCGATCGAGTTGGACGGCGCGCGCTTCCAGGGCAAACTGATTGCCGCGACGGCCGGTAAACTGTTTGCCAGGTAGCAGCGGCGGTCCACACCGAGTTATACGATAAAACTGCGAGGTCATGAGTATGTCGAATCGTGACGCGAACGCAGCAGAGGAAGCGCCTGTACTGATCGCAGGCGGCGGCATGGTTGGTTTGTGTGCCGCCGCGTTTCTGGCGCAACGGGGAATTCGTTCCATTGCGATCGAGCGCCTCAAGGCCAGCTCGCCGCTGCCGCGCGCCGCGTTCTTCCATATGCGAACACTGGAGATGTTCCGTTCCCTGGGGATCGAGAACGTCGTGCGTGAAAAGTCTTCCAAGGACTTCGTTCCGGAAGGGGCAATCGTCGCGATGGACGCCGTGTCCGGCCGCAAGCTCGGCGACATCATGGCCAGCCTGAATGAGGGCGTGGAGCTCTTGAGTCCGTGTCGCCGGCTCTACCTGAATCAACCGAGCCTGGAACCCCTGCTCCGCGAGCGCGCGTTAGCGGCCGGAGCGACACTCATACAAGGGGCGGAGATCACTGCCGTTAGTCAGGACGCTGACGGAGTTACGGTCGGTATGAAGGATCTCGACAGTGGGCACGCGCGGGAACTGCGGGGCAAATATCTGATCGCCGCAGACGGCGGCCACTCGAAGGTGCGGGAGCTCCTCGGCATCCAGTACGAAGGGCGCGGCGCCTTTTCCAACTCTCTGACGATCTACTTCACCGCAGACCTGTCGCCGTGGATTGGCAACAATGCCTGGAGCATCATTTATGTGAGCAACCCGGCGTTGGGCGGATTCTTCCGCATGAATCGGACCAACCAGGCCGGGTTCCTCGCCATCAACATCGTGGGCGATCCCAAAATCGATCCGCAGGCCGCGTCGAATGCAGCAGCGGATGTGAGCGAAGGCCGGTTGATCGAGCTGGTTCGCGCGGGCGTCGGAGTGCCGGATCTGCCGGTGAAGATCGACGGCCTCACCCGGTGGCGGGCAACCGCCTGCGTGGCGCAGAGATTCCAGGATCGGCGCATTTTCATCGTCGGCGATGCCGCGCACCTCATGCCGCCCAATGGCGGGTTTGGCGGCAACACGGGCATTCACGACGCGCACAACCTTGCCTGGAAGCTCGCCCTGGTGCTGAAGGGTCATGCGTCAACACAACTCCTCGAAACCTACGCCAGTGAGCGCAAGCCAGTGGCGGAATTCACGGTAGAGCAGGCGTTTTCGCGGTACGTCGCGCGCACCGCCCCGTGGCTGCAGGCCACTCACAAGACCGACCCGGTCGTGCATGATTTCCAGATCGAACTGGGATACCTGTATGGAGCGGACGCCGAGTTACATGCCGACCCGCACAAGACACGCGGGATGCCCGGCTCCCGCGCACCGCACTTGTGGTTGACCCGGGCGGGTGAGCGCGTCTCGACGCTCGACCTGTTTGGAAACTATGTGCTGTTCGCAGGCCCGGATGGCGCAGAGTGGACTCGCGCCGCCGCGAGCGCTGCAAACGGATTCAGTGGGCTGCCTCTCGATGCGTATTGCATGGGGAAGGATCTCGGCGATGCAGGGGCACGCTTTGCCGAAACCTACGGCGTTTCAAGTGCGGGAGCATCGTTGGTGCGGCCGGACGGATTCGTCGCCTGGCGCAGCCACGGCGCAGCTCCCGATCCAGTGGGCGCGTTGCGAGAGGCATTGGCAGCCAGCCTCGGGACCTGAATTGAATTGATGGGCGTCAAGGACTAGCCGCTGCGATGGCGCTACTTAGAACGCCATCATGCAGTGCATCCCCCTCACCAATCGGCGCGCGAACTGTGCGGTCCTGAGCGGGCTCACATGGCTGCTCACAGGTCCGCTTGCGTTAGCCGCGGACCTGTCCTTTTCAGTCGGCCTCACCCCACCCGCTCCAGTCGTTGAATCCATACCGCCACCGCCCGCGCCGGGCAACGTTTGGACACCCGGCTATTGGAGTTGGGATGGCAGCAAATACGTCTGGGTACCCGGGCAATACGTCGTGGCGCCGTTTCCGGGCGCCGTATGGGTCGGAGGCAGGTGGGTGCATCGCGGACATCATTGGACGTGGGTGGACGGACGTTGGCGTCACAAGTGAGGAATGCCATGCAAATGCGCGTGCACAGGTCATTGACCTTCATGATGCTCGGGATACTCCTTGGCGCGGTGGTGGCGGGGTGCAAGAGCAGCGGCCAGGGAATGGGCAAATCGCGCTCGGGCGACGTGACGGTGAGCTTCACGTGGGAGCAATCGGAACCTTCCTCAGGAACCCTCAGGGCCGTATTGACCAAGCCAGGCGCACCGGAAGAGATGTACGAGGGAAAGTTCTATCAAATCACCCGCGACACGCGCGTCGAGACGATCGGCCCACTATGGGAGCCCTGGTATCCGGGGTGGTACGGCTGGGCGAATTGGGGGCCCGGACCGGAGAGCTCCTTCATAACGCACTACACCGGGCACGTCGTTGCCAATCTTGCGGGACCCAACGGCCAGCGCATGCGCTGCCAATTTCGCCTGCTGAATTCCGCGGAAGGCATGAAGGGCGGCGGCCAGGGCCAGTGTCAACTCCCCACGGGACAGACGATCAACGCTGAGTTTCCGCCTGCCTGAATAAGCGGCCTGGACGGTGTCACGGAAACGCAATGGAGCCTGTGTCTTTCGCGCGCCGTGCTGCTGCTCGATGCCGCCCATGCGCAGCCGGCAAGCGCACGACAAACTCACTGCCGCACCCGGGCCCTTCGCTATAGGCGCAGACGGTCCCGCCATGTAGCTGAACGACGTGCCGGGCAAGCGCCAGGCCGAGGCCCAGACCGACGTTCGATCCGCGGGATCCGGGCTCGGCCTGAACATATGGATCGAATACGCGCAGCAACATATCGCGACGGATACCGATGCCTGAATCGCGCACCTTGACCAGCGCCCAAGCGGGCTTGCGCTCCACCAAAACGCTGATTCGACCGTTCTGGTCGGTGAATTTCGCGGCGTTTACCAGCAGGTTGGTAAAGACTTGGGTCAATCGCCCCGCGTCCCCGTCCACGACCGTGGCGCCACGCGGTGTCACGACAGTGAGCTGATGACCACGCGAGGCGATCAGCGGCTGCACGGCCTCGACGGCGACCGCGACGGGCGCTTCAAGAGCGATCAGATCGCGGTGCAGCGGGATGCGAGCCGTTTGGGAACGGGCCAGATCGAAGAGATCCTCGACCAGCCGCACGAGCTGCGCAACCTGGCGCGCCATGGTCGCGCACGACTGATTGACCACCAGCGGCTCATCCCTGTGCTGCACCAACAGCTTCAAGGCACTGGAGATCGGCGCCAGCGGACTGCGCATTTCATGCGCGACCAAGGCAAGAAACTTATCCTTGCGCTCGATCGCGCGGCATAGTTGCGAGATGCGGCGCTCATTTTCGTCCGCATCCGTTGCGACGATGACCCACCCTTCGGTTTTCCCGGCGCCATTGCGAATCGGCTTGCCCCATTCGAGCTGACGAACGTAATCGCCCTCCGGTTTGAAACGAATACGCCGCTCCAACGCGTATGGCTCCCCGCAGGAGACGGCGTGCCCCCACGCCTGGAGCCACTGCGATCGATCTTCCGGGTGCAGGGCCGGAAGGTAGGTGTCGAGAAAATCCGCGCCCTCGCCGACCGCAGTGAACGCACGCCACGCGGAATTGCAATACGAGAGCCGCCCTGCAGCATCCACGGCCCAGACGAGCCGCGTGAGAGAATCCGCCAGCCAATCAAAGTGTGTCTCGGGAACCTGCACGGTAGGACGTTCAGTGCTGGGGATGATGCGGTTGTCGACCATCGTGAGATCATGGTGCACCCAAGCGTAGCTGCCTTGATCAGTGTCAATTTGCCGGAGCGTGCGCATTCGCTTCGGGCGCCTGGGCCCTGACATCGGGGAGCGGTGAGCGAACTGCGTCCGTGAGGCCATCCGCAACCTCTTCCAGTGCATCACGATTGCAGATTCGTACTTGGCGCACGCCCCGAAATGCGATCGTGTGCCGTCCACGCAGCTCTGTCAGAGCGCGGCTGACGGTCTCGACCGCCATGGCGAGGTAGTCGGCGATGTCGTAACGGGACATAGGAAGAAATACCGCGTTTGCCGGCACTGTATGGCTGCGGTCAGCCATTTCCAACAGGAAGGCACTTACCTTCTCGAGCGCGCTGCTGCGTCCGAGAGTCACCATACGCCGTTGCAAGCGGCCGATCGATGCGAAGGCTACCTTGCGAATGTTGCCTGCAAGCTGCGGGTCGGAATCGGCGAGCCGCTCCGCGCAGCGACGCGGATAACGCGCCACCAAGGTCCCGGGCACTATCGCCTCGACACAAAAATCGCGGCCGCGGGTGGTGCCGAAGCCGAACAAATCCCCGGGAAAGATGAATTCCACGATATGCCGCCGCCCGTCGCCGGTCACGGCGCTCTTGCGCGCAGCGCCCCCTACGACCCGATACCAGTGCTCGCTGGGATCGTTGTAGCGGTAGATCGACTCGCCGATTTCGTATCGCGCGACCGTCGCCAGGCGCTCCAGCACCGGGAAAGCGGTGTCTGCAGAAATCCCTTCCATGAACTGGCGGGCCGGCTCTGCGGGCGTAGTTTTCACTCGGCGCTCCTGGCTTTGCCCGAATACGTCGCACGACCTCGTACGGTAGGAGCAAACGCAGGCGAGAGCCAGTACACCTTGGGAGTAATGACGACACCCTTGCGGGTGCGTGTGTCGTCAGCTCGAGCGCTGAGCCTCGAACGCAGCCTGCACCAGGCGCGCCAGTTCCGCAGAATCGAATGGCTTGGGCAGTACCGCCACCGCGCCCGCCAGGGTCATCTGCGCGCGCAGTTGCCCGCGTTCGTCGACCTCCGCGGTCGTGAAAATGGTCGGGATTGCCAAGCCCTGCATCCGCAACTGCCGTTGCAGCTCGAGGCCGGTCATGCCCGGAAGCCGCATGTCGAGCACGAGACAGCCTGCCTTGCAGCCATCCTTCGAGCGCAGGAAGTGCTCCGCGCTGGAAAAGCCCCGGGTGCGGAAGCCGTTCGAGTTGAGCAGGTCCTGGGTCGCGCTGCGCAATCCGGCGTCATCGTCGACTACCGCAACGAAGAATTGTCGTTTCCTTTTGACCATCGCCTCGTCAGGATCGTTTCCTTGAAGAAGCGAACGTACGCGTCCGCGCGTACAGGATCGGCTCGAGATGGAGTCCGAGTCTTTGATGTACCCCACGGTTTAACCGAGTCGTTCGATCATCTGCACCAGCTCAGCAAAACTCGAGGCCCCCATTTTTTCCATAATCCGGCGCCGATGCACCTTGATGGTGTTTTCACTGAGAGCAAGCTCCGCGGCAATCTGCTTGTTGAGCGTGCCTTCGACGATCCGCGTCATGATCTGGTGCTGCCTGGCCGTAAGCCGCGCATATCTGCCTCTGATTCCAGCGAGCTCGGCGCGCCGCACGAGTGCCGATTTATCGCGGACGAGGGCTTGCCGGATGGCATCCAGCAGATCCTCGTCGCGGAAGGGCTTGGGAAGGAATTCGATCGCCCCGGCTTTCATGGCCCGCACCGCCATCGGTATGTCGCCGTGGCCGGAGATGAAGACGATCGGAATCTGACGCTCCGCTTGCGCCAACTCGCGCTGCAGGTCGAGGCCGCTCAGCCCCGGCATGCGCACGTCGAGCACGAGGCAGGACGGAGCGTCGCTCATTCGGCGCCGGAGAAATTCCTGCGGTGATGCGAAACACTCCACCTGCAAGGCAACCGAGCCGATGAGGCTGGCCAGCGCCTCCCGGACGGCAACATCGTCATCGACGACGAACACGATGGAGTTTGCCGGCTTCACTGCGCATGGGCTCCCTCAGATGGCAATCTGAATTGGAACGTTGCACCGGCGAGCGTGTTGCGCTGCGCCCAGAGGCTGCCGCCATGCGCTTCGATGATGGAACGGCAGATCGCCAGGCCGATTCCCATGCCTCGCGCCTTGGTCGTGTAGAAAGGTTCGAAGACGCGCTCGAGCATCTGTTCACCGAGTCCACTGCCGCTGTCCTGGATGGTAAGTGTGACCGCGCCGTCGTCTGCGGCGGTGGCGATCGCGAGCAGCCTCGGCCGAGTCCTGACAGCGCTCATCGCCTCGATGGCATTCGTGATCAGATTCAGCAGAACCTGCTGCAGATGGACACGATCACCCTGAATCGGCGGAAGATTCCCCTCCAGATCGGCGCGCACGGTGATGTTGTTCCGGCGCAGCTCGGTCCGCAGCAGAACGAACACTTCCCGGACGATCGAGTTCAGATCCAGCTCGGTGCGCTCCGCGCCCGAGATCTTGACCAGGGATCGAATACGCGCGATCACTTGGGTCGCGCGATTCCCGTCTCTAACGATGCGCGACAGCGCCTGTTGCGCTTTGTCGATTCGCGGTACGCCGGCCGCCAGCCAGCGCATGGCAGC
>FTEM01002284.1_pt1 | contig 17987 bp, 15 predicted proteins | sample 1640201 | NCBI WGS metagenome assembly FTEM01 (sample SAMEA3914816, study PRJEB12502) | metagenome | biome: forest; material: soil | place: USA | collected 2011-09-16 | depth 0.3 m | reverse complement strand
GGCACGCCGCAAGCCTGTGTCAAATACTGCCTCGCGGCGAGCAGGGCGTCGCCGGCGCCCGCAGCGCCAGCCCAGCCGAACAGATTCAGCATGCGACGGAAAACCTCGTGATCGGAGGCGTTATAATCGGCTCCCCGAAGGGAGGAAAACCTTGACGGCGGTCCCAGGTCCGCGGTCTCGAATGGGCTATTCTGCCCGGCCTTTCGGCACAGCATAACCATTGGGGATTATAGGCGAGCGTCCGGCCCTGTGCGCTGAACGCTCGAACGCAGGTAGACGCCATTCATGACGGATATAGACCGCATTCGCACCATTCTGGGCGATGCCCTCCAGCTCGGTCCACGCGCGGCAACGCTGCGCGAAGACACGCGCCTGCTCGGCGGGCTGCCCGAATTCGATTCCATGGCCGTCGTCAGCATCATCACGATGATCGAGGAAGAGTTCGGAATCACGATCGATGACGACGAGCTGTCGGGCGATGTGTTCGAAACCGTCGGCTCGCTAACCAGTTTCGTCGCGGGAAAGGCGAGTCGTTGAGTGGCGGTGTCCTCACGCCACGATTCCTCGATAGCGGTCGCGGGCGCATCTTCGTATTGATGCGCCGTCCGCGAACCGGTGCGAGCGGCTCTGTGCTCATCGTCCCGCCGTTCGCCGAGGAAATGAACAAGTCCCGCAAGCTTCTGACCGATGTGTCCCAAGGGCTTGCCGCACGCGGTGTGGCAACGCTCCTGCCGGATCTCTACGGAACCGGCGACAGCGAAGGCGAGTTTGTCGAGGCTGATTGCGATGGCTGGATCGACGATCTCACTCGCACTGTTACGTGGGCTGCCGCGGAGGGTGTGCCCGTTGTTGCAATGCTGTGCGTCCGCAGCGGTTGTCTACTCGGAGCGCGAATTGCACGGCAGTTGGAATCTTCGTTGCGGCGCACGGTTTTTTGGCAGCCCGTCACCGACGGCGAGAGATTTCTCACGCAATTTCTGCGCCTGCGCGTCGCCGCAACAATGATGGATGAAGCGCGCAAAGAGAGCGCGGCGGATCTGCGTAAACGCCTGCAGTCGGGCGAGTCGCTGGAGGTTGCGGGCTATGAGTTGTCGGGACGCCTCGCGGAACAGCTTGCGGCGCTGCGCCTTGCACCGGATCTGACAGCATCGCTCGGCAAACTCGAATGGCTGGAAATTGTGCGCAACACCGAAGCTTCACTGTCCGGAGCCGCGCAGGAAATCGTCGCCACCGCGATTCAGGCCGGCGTTGCAGTCACCACTGGCACGGTGGTCGGCGAGCCATTCTGGTCGTCGACCGAAATCGTGCGGGTGCCGCAGCTCGTGGCCCGCACTCTCGACTCTTTGGCGCCTTTGCAATGAGCACGAGCCGCGAACAAGTCGTCGTGTTCGAATGCCGTTCTGAGCAACTGGTCGGCATCGTTCACAACGCGCGTGCCGTTGGTGCCCCGGGCGTCGCCGGTGCCGCCGGCGCGGCGGGTCCGGCGGGTGCGGTGGGTGTGGTGGGTGCGGTGGGCACCGTGGGCACTGTGGGCGCGGTCGGTGCCGCGGAGCCGCGCATCGGCCTGCTCGTTATCGTCGGTGGGCCGCAGTATCGCGTCGGCAGTCATCGCCAGTTCACCCTGATGGCGCGAGCGCTCGCGGCGGAAGGCTTCCCCGTATTGCGTTTCGACTATCGGGGAATGGGCGACAGCGACGGTGAGTTCGCAGGTTTCGAGTCCACAGGCGATGACATTCGCGCAGCGCTCGATGCCTTCGTACGCGCCGTGCCGTCTCTTGTCGGCGTCGTGCTGTGGGGCCTGTGTGATGGCGCATCTGCGGCACTCATGAACGGGTGCATCGATCCACGGGTTCGCGGTTTGATTCTCGTCAATCCCTGGGTGCGCACACAAACGGGAGAGGCGCAGACGTATCTGCGTCACTACTACGGCGGCAGGCTGTTGCAGCTTTCGTTCTGGAGAAAGGTGTTGTCGGGCGGGGTCAATCCGTTCAACTCGCTGCGCGGTCTGTTCCAGACGGCGCGCGTCGCGCGTGCGGCACAGACCGATGTGACTGCCCCGGCCGGCTCGTTCATCGAGCGCATGTTGCGCGGCTTCGGCGCGTTCAAGGGCTCGGTGCTGCTGCTCATCAGCGGGCGGGACCTGGTTGCACAGGAGTTCATGGATCTGTGCGCCGCCTCACCCGGGTGGCAGGCGGGCTTGAAAAAGCCGGCTGTCCAGGTGATCCGGCTCGAGGCCGCCGATCACACGTTTTCGCAGCGCGCAGCGCTGGAGAGTGCGATCGGCCACTGCCGCCAGGCGCTGGCCGACCTATCGCAGCCCGGTACGGGACGGCCATGAGCCCGGCACGCACCGTACTGCTCATCGCATATCACTTTCCGCCGGTGAAAGGCAGCAGTGGCGTGCAGCGCACGCTGCGCTTCGCCCGGCACCTGCCGTCATTCGGCTGGCGCCCGATCGTTCTGACCATCGATCCGAGCGCCTATGAGGCCGTTTCCCTGGCGACCGGCAACGAGATTCCTCCGGGCCTCGAAGTCCACCGCGCCTTCGGCATGGACGCAGCCAGGAGACTGAGCCTGTTCGGACGCTACCCGCGCGCATTCGCGCTGCCGGATCGCTGGGCGAGTTGGAAATGGTGGGCAGTGCGCAAAGCGCGGCAGATCGTCCGCACCGCACGGGTCGATGCACTGTGCTCGACATTTCCGCTGGCAACGACGCACGCGATCGGGCTGGAGGTGGCGCGCCGCACCGGCCTGCCGTGGGTCGCGGAGTTTCGCGATCCGATGTGGCAGGGCGACTATCCGCCCGACCCGCACATGAACAAGGCGTGGCAGGGGCTCGAGCGCGAGATCTTCGCCCGCGCCGATGCGGCCATCGTCACCACCCCGGGGGCCGTCGCTACCTACCAGGAGCGATTCCCATCATTCGCCGCCTCGCGTCTGTCCCTGATCGAGAACGGCTACGACGAGGAGACCTTTCAGCGGGCGCGAGCCGCGCTGTCGGCATCGAGCGATTCCGCCGATTCCGCCGCGGCGGGCAAACGACCCGTGAAGCTGCTTCACAGCGGGCTGATCTATCCGAGCGAGCGCGACCCCACGCAGCTCTTCGCAGCGATCGAGGCTCTCAAGCGGTCCGGACGAATCGACGCTGCGGCATTACAGATCGTGTTGCGAGCCAGCGGCAACGAGGCCGTCTTCCGCCGCGAGCTTCAGACACGCGATATTGCCGATATAGTGAAATTGGAGCCGGCGATCGACTACCTGCCGGCGCTGCAGGAGATGCTGACTGCCGACGGCCTGATGATCCTTCAGGCCGCCAACTGCAATGCGCAGGTGCCCGCGAAGCTCTATGAGTATCTGCGCGCCGAACGGCCTATCCTGGCGCTGACCGATGCCGCCGGAGATACGGCGCGGACGCTCGAGGCGGCCGGGGCTGCGCTCATCGCGCCACTGGATTCGGCCGCGGCCATCGAAGTTGCGCTGCCGCTTTTTCTGCAGCAGATCCAGGATGATAGCTGGCGCCGCCCGACGCCGGCGAGCCTCGCGCGCTACTCCCGGGAATCGCAGGCCGGACAATTTGCCCGACTCCTCGACGAGGTGGCGGGCAGGAGCAAGGCGCATGGTTGAGATCGCCACTTTCAGCAGCTTCTCGCAGGGGTTTCCCGCTGCGTGGCAGCAGTTCGTGGAAGCTACGGCCGCCACGTTCGACCAGACCCTGCCGTGGTACGTGGAATTCGAGCGCCGGCTGCTGGAGCCCGCGCAGCGGCTCCAGATCGTTGCCGCAGCGGCTGCCGACGGCACACCGCTTGCGCTTCTGCCGCTCCGCACCGACCGCGTGCCCCTCGCCGGACCCATTGCAGCCAGCGGCGTGACCGCCTTGTCAAATTACTACACCGCGCTGTATGCGCCGTTGGCGCTCCCGGGACGCGATCAGGAGCTGGCACACGCATTGGTGCAGGGCATCATCGACCTGTCGGCTGACACCTCGGTCATCGATCTGAACCCGTTGGCAGGGGATGCGGCGCTGACGGACGCGGTGGCCGCCGATCTACGCCAGCGTGGCTACTCCATCGAGCGTTACTTCCGTTTCGGCAACTGGTACCTGGAAGTCGGGGAACGCTCGAGCAGCGAATACTTCAAGACTCTGCCGGGCCAGGTCCGGTCGACACTCGAGCGCAAGGGCAAGAAGTTGCGCGCGCGACCGGATGTCCGCATCCGGGTTGTAACGGACGCCGCGGAAGTGGATGCGGCGATGGATGCGTACGAGGCGGTCTACCGCAGTAGCTGGAAGACCGACGAGCCGCACAAGGATTTCATCCGCGCCATCGTCAAGGAATTTGCGCAACGTAACTGGTTGCGGCTCGGAGTCACCGAGATCGGCTCGGTGCCCGCGGCCGCGCAGATCTGGTTCGTCTACCGTGGCACCGCATCGATTTTCAAACTCGCGTACGACGCCCAGTTCACCAACCTGTCCGTCGGCAGCGCGATGACGATGACGCTGATGCAACATGTCATCGACGCGGACAAGGTCGCTGTTGTTGATTACCTGTGCGGCGATGATCCTTACAAGCGCGACTGGATGTCGGCGCGGCGCGAGCGGATCGGTTTGCGGGCCGTACGGCGTGCCTCGTGGCCCGGTGCAGTCACGGCGCTCAAGTCCGTAGCGCGGCGCATTCGCGGACCGAGGCCAAACACGTCTCAGTCCTGAACGGCGGCACACGCCGTTCCTGCGGTCTTGTGACACAGTGCCTTGTGGGACCACACGCTGCAGCGGCCCCATGCTGCTGTAGCCGTGCGGAGACAATTGCAAGTGTGTGGTGCGCCGGGGTTAAATCGTGTGCGCGCAAGGTTCTACAGACGTCAGCCTCGCTACTACCGGGTGATCAATGAGACGCAGAGAATTCCTGATTTCATCGTCGAGCCTGCTGGGTGCGGGAGCCGCGATCCCCTCGCTGCTCAGCGCCCAGACGAAGCCCTGCCCGCCACCGACCGTCGGCGTCAGCGGCGGTGCGACGGTCAGTACACCCTGCGTGGCGGGCAACGCCCTCGCGGATTGGAATTCGCGCTCGACGGGAGCGGGAGTTGTCTGGGCGCAGCGTTTCACGCAGCTCTCGGACGTGCAACGCTACCTCATCGCGGGGGATCTGAACCAGGCGAAGCTGTATTGCAACTTCGTCGCCAACGACGGAATCATCGGCGACGGCTGTCTGAGCCTCGACACGCCCGCGGGCCAGGCGCAGGTGGGTAGCTGGGGACGGCCGATGCGTCCCATCACCGGCGACGTCAACAAGGCCGGCCTTCCCGTGTACGCGCAGACTCTCGACAGCGCCTCCACCACGGTGAACGTGTTTTCCAACATGAAGGGCGGTTTCTTCGGCAACGCCGACTACAAGAACGCGGCCCCCAACGATTTCGTCGGCACCGACTTCTATCTGCAGTTCCGCGTGAAGTTCTCCGCGAACCGCTTCAAGTCGAACGAGCCCAACGGCAAGATGCTGATGTTGGTGACCGGCTACCAGACGCCGGACCAGGAGCTCGTCCTGCAGGCGCGCACCGATTACGGCGGCGCCTGGTACACGATGTACACCAACACGAGCACGGGCTTCAACAGCAGCCTGAACAACCCGCAGTCCGCTTCGGGCACGCAGGGCTCGAGCCTCGAGCCGGGCGGCCCGTACGACTCGACCTGCATCGAGGGCACGGCTCCCGATGGCACCAACAAGTGCTTCCTGTGGCCGACGAATGAATGGTTGACGGTGCTCATCCACGTCATCCCGGGACACCAGTACACCGTCGCTGACATCAACAGCACGGCGAACAAGAAGGACACCGGCCTCGAAGTGTGGATCGCACGCGCCGGCGCCACGACCTACACCAAGATCTGGTCGAAGCTCGACTATGTCTGGCAGTACGGCGTGTCGTACCAGGACGGGACCCCCCAACCGAACGGCTGGAACTGGCTCAACCTGACGGCCTTCACCGGTGGCAACGCCGGCGTGCCGTCGGTGAATGGCTACTACCATCGCCACGACCAGCTCATCTTCTCCACCCAGTTCATTCCCTGTCCGCAGGTCTGAGCGTTCGTTCTTAGGAGTCGCCGTGAAGCGAAGAGACTTCCTCATTGTGTCTGGAGGAATCGCGGCTGCGGTCGCGTCCAGGTACAGCGCTGCGCAGAACAAGCCGTGTCCGCCGCCATCACTCGGAGTTGCCGGCGGCTCGTCCGTCTCAACCACGTGCCTTGCGAACGGCAATGCGCCGGCATGGTTCATCGCAATGTCCGACAGGCACTGGGCGCAGCCCGTCACCAACTGGCTCGGCGCCGTGAAGGATCCGCTGATGGATTCCACCAACGCCGGCAACTCGGAAGGGGCGATAGTGCGCGCGTTTTCGGGCATGGGGACCGACCGCGTTCATCGTGAAATTTTCTTGATGGGTAACGGAGGTCACTCCGACTACCACGGCAACGAGGTCTACTCCTGCGATCTGAGCGTCGCCGCGCCGGCATGGCAGCGTCGCCGCAACGCCTCGGTTCACAGCGGCTCGGGAGACGTTACGAAATACTCCGACGGCCGCAAGTCGTCCGATCACACTGGCGACCTGACGATGGAATGCGGCGGGCGCTGGTTCACGCCCGGCATGGGAGGCACCGATTACAACGGCGACGCCGCCCAGGGACAATGGTGGGAGTTCGATCGGAACGCCAACGACTACATCGACCGGGGAGGCAATCACCCGTCGAACAACGGCGGCACCACGTCCGTGTCCGCCGTATCTGACGCCGCAAACGGCCAGTTTCTGGTCGTGCACTCGGGCAACGGGACGCCCTCCATTGAGTTCATCCGCTTGTCGGATCTTGCGCAGACATCGGTCAACAACAACGGCCTGCCCACGGGCGGTGGCGCTCCCGCCGCGCTGGATACGACCAACCGGATTCTGCTGGTCAAGGACGACAACGCCTCGACCAAGTATTGGTGGGTGAATATCGGCAAGAATCCCACGGCGGCGTGGACTGCCTTGAACGCGAGCGGAGCCGGAATTCCCAATACGCAGGCATTTCACTGGCATGAGCCTTCGGGCGCGTTCCTTACCTGGGACCGCGGTGGCGGCCTGATAAAGGGCACCCCGACACTCGGCGGAGGCGGCTACAGCAGCCTGGTGTGGTCGACGGTAGCCAGTGCCGGGGGCACGGCCCCCGTATTCGATAGCCTGATTGCGGGCATGCACAACAAGGTCGGCCTGATCCCGGACATGGGCAACGGGCAAGCCTGCCTGGTGGTCGTCCCCCAGTGGGGCACCCCGGATGTGCACATCTTCAAGATCCCCGTAGCGGGGGTGTAAGGGCCGCAGCCCGGCATGGCGCCCGGTTCGAGACGGACGTCACGCGGCGGGCCGGCCGGACCGGCTCCGAGTCGGCTATACTCTGCTGCCCATGCGCGCCTCACTTCATCGCCATTTCCGGCAGTTTCTTCGCTCGGCGGCACTGTGTGCCGTGGCCGCTCTGGTGTCCGGGACGGCTGACGCCGGCGACAAGCCCACGACAGCAAAGCAGCAGCCGTCGGATCAGACGATCGTGTGCGCGTTCTATTTTGCCGGTGACCACTTCAACACGGCGGACTACCGGCTGCGGGACTCGACCGCGAACTACAAGATGGAGTTCGCGATCAACTGGGAACACCATACCGGCCCGGCTCAGAAGCGCGTGCATGCGGGCGATCTGACCTCGATCGTCATGGCCGACCTCGATTTCACGCTCAAGCGCTGGCCCAATCACCGCGACGCCATCCGGACGTTGATCGAATACGATCTGGCAGGCGGCAAATCCTACGGCTACGCTCCCACCGAGTGCTGGTTGCGCCATGCCCACGAATACGCGCCGGACGATGTGGACGTGATCCTCGCGGAAGCCTACTTCCACCAGCGCAAGGGCGACCGCGAGGTTGCCAAGAGCCAGTACGAGGAAGCGCTTGCGCAAGGCTCGAAGTCGCCGGAAGTGCATTACAACCTCGGCCTGCTGTACTTCGATCTGGCCGACTTCCCGCATGCCCAGGAACAGGCCCGGATTGCCTATGCAGACGGCTATCCACTGCCCGGCCTGCGCAACAAGCTGAAGAAAGCGGGCTATTGGACCGAGGACGACGATTCCGTGCCATCACGGCCGACCGCGTCGCAGCCGCCTCCGGCCCAGTGACTCCCCGGCTGGCGCCGTCGGCCTAGAGATTCTCCTCGATGAAGTAGCGCGGCCGGCGCTTCGCCTCGAAATACAGCTTGGCCACGTACTCTCCGAGCACACCGATACTCAGCAACTGGATGCCGCCGAGGAAGTAAATCGGAATGACCGATGACGCCCAGCCGGGCAGGGCGGCGGTCGTGAACATCTTTATCCACAGCACCCAGAACATCATCCCCAGGCTCAGCACGGAGACGATGATGCCCAGGAACGCGATGAGCCGCAGCGGCATCGCGGTGAACGAGGTAACGCCGTCGAATGCGAGCGCCAGCATCTTGCGCAGCGGGTATTTCGATTCACCTGCGAAGCGTTCGGCCCGATCGTAGTACACGGTCGTGGAGCGGTATCCCAGCAGCGGCACGATGCCACGCAGGAACAGATTGACCTCGGAGTATTCCTTCAAGGACTCCAACGCGCGGCGACTCAACAGTCGAAAATCGGCGTGGTTGTGGACGATCTTCACGCCCAGCATCGCCAACACGCGGTAGTACGACTCAGCCGTCGATCTCTTGAATGCGGTGTCGACACCGCGGCTCTGGCGCACGCCGTAGACCACTTCGTGTCCGGCGTGATAGGCCGCAACCATTCCTTCAATCGCCGAGACATCGTCCTGCAGGTCGGCGTCGATGCTGACGATGGCGTCCCCTTCGGCCGCGAACAATCCTGCGAGCAGCGCTGTCTGGTGTCCGCGGTTGCCGGAAAGCTTGACGCCGCGAATGCGTGCATCCTGGCCGTTGAAGTGTCGGATCAGCTCCCACGTCCGATCCTTGCTGCCGTCATCGACGAAGATGATCTGACTGTCGGCATCGATCTGGCCGCCGGCCGTCATGTGATCCAGAAGCGCGGTGAGGCGCTTCACGGTCTCGGGCAGCACTTCCTCTTCGTTGTAACAGGGAACGACGATCGACAGGTGTCTGCCGGCTGCCAACGCGGGCAACGCATCGGCCTTTACAGGCAATGCAGGGCGTGCGGTCTCTTGCTCCATCGCCATCTCCGTCATTCTCCGGCTACGATGCGCACGATCCGGCGTGCGTCGTCCGTCGTATCTTCACCGTGCATGCCGGGAAACCCGCTGCCGTAAACGGTCTCCCACATGTCCTCGAACACGCGCAGCCGATAGCCTGCGCCCGCCCAGAGCTTCTCGTAATGCCGCGGCCGCCACAACTTGTCGGTACTGTTGACGGGCAGGCCGCCCTCACTCAGCGCGGCGGCTGCGACGAACTCATCCGGCGTGGCATTCAGCTCCGGCAGGGCGTAAAGGTCATACCCCAGGTGCCCCACGTTTCCCACGTATAGATCGCGAATCATGGTCAGCATGGCGCCGCGCTGCCAGGCGGGCAAGGCCGCCCAGCGCTGCTCGCCCAGGCGCTTGCTGAAATAGTCGTTCTCGTACTTCGTGAGCAGTGCCTGGGCGCGCGTGGCGAAATCGAAATTTCGCAGCGTCATGTAAAAGGCGGCCCGCGTGAAGCGCTTCAGATCCTCACGATGCGCCGAGTAGTAAGCCGCATCGAGCGGCGGGCGCGAATAGTTCTCCTCGTAGGGAGCGACCATGGCGCTGTCACGCAGGATCTGGAACGACTCGAACAATGCCTGCTCCACCGGATCGCGCTGCGGATTGGCAAAGACGTCGGGAAAGGCCTCCGGGTATTCCCGCAGCACCAGAAAGATATCCGAATACGTGTTCAGGGCGTACGGCGAGATGGAGACGTCGAGCGTCGCTTTGTGGAATGCGTAGCGCAGCTTGAAGCCGAAGTTCGCGCCGAACACTTTTTCAAGGATGGTCGAGGTGGTCAGCCAGCGTCGCAGCGGGTTTTCGATGAACCAGCCCGGCAGGTGCGACTGCACGAAATCGCGGATCGTCTCAGGCGTCATGGCGCGCAGGAACGGCGCGGGGCCGGACGCCGATTCGCCGTACCAGCTATCGATGTAGTTCAGATAAAACAGGATCGCCGGGTCCACGCGGTACTCTGCAGCGTACTTATCGATCGTTGCGCCGATCGGATGCGTGGCGTACACCCCGGGGTTGTTGATGCGGATGCGCTCGTACATCACCCGCAGCTTTTCGACCGAGCTGGGATCACTGACGCCGCGAACCAGCGAGAAGCTCGAGAAGTCGCGTTCGATCGCACCGTTGAGCTGCAGTGGACGGTTGTCGCGCGTGAGCAGTGTCAGACGCGCGGTCACCGGACTTTCCATGTACAGGTATTCGAGCGCCCAGAACAACAACACGGCGCCGACGGCGAGGACGATATTGCCGAGCACACGCAACGGCTGGGGACGTCTCCGTAATGCAAAGACGAGGCGCATGAGCAGCGTGAGCAGGGCAATGTTGATACCGGCGATGACGCTGACGCCTTTCCAGCCCACGAGGTCGAGGATCGCGCCGAATTCGTAGTCACGCAGGTCGGCAACGCCACACAGCTCGGCGATGACGAATGCAGCGATACCGGCTGCCAGCAGGATCTGAAGGTTGCGCACGAGCCGGGAAGCCGTCCGAATGGGTCGGTGTGCCGATTGTGCTGTCTGGAGGGCGTCCACGGCCTGCCTTCGTGATTTTTAAGTGTTTTCTTTCAGACGGCTTACAGCCGGCCGGCTTCCAGGGAGACGGCCCGCAGCGCCCGAAGTATACGGTATCGGACACGATCAGGATTTGACGCGTGTCCCAGTCGGCTCCTGCGACGAGGTCCGCAACCGCCGACAACGGCCGCATCCACCCGGGCGGCCTGTGGCAGAATCCGGGCGTCAAGCAATGCACCATAATCGAGGTTGAGCCGCGTGGGATTGACCGGCGCCCTGTTCGTTCTCGCCTTCCTGGTCGGCGCGTTCTACGCATTCGCCCGGCATCCGATTTACGGCTTGATGACGTACGTGGCGGTCTATTACCTGCACCCGCCTGCACGCTGGTGGGGTCAGCCGATCGCCTCTTACCGGTGGTCCCTGCTCGCGGCCGGCATCACGCTGATCGCAGTGTTCGCCAGCCGGAAAAGGCGGGTGAAGCCCGGCGTCCCGGTCCTGCGCCACAAAGTGATGGTCGGGCTCACCCTGTTTTTCGTGTACCTGGTCATCCAGAACGCCTGGGCCATGGATCCGAAGATGCATCAGGACATGACGACGCTGTTTGCTAAGTACGTGCTCCTCGTGGGCCTGATCTACGTGTGCGTCGACTCCGAGAAGCACCTGAAGCTGTTTCTGTGGACGCACGTGCTCGGCTGCGTCTACCTCGGCTGGATCGCCTATACAACCTACGACGGCGGACGTTTCGAGGGCTTCGGCGGACCGGACATCAACGAGGCCAACGCTGGCGCGCTGCAGATCGTCACCGGCATTTTCTGCGCCTCGGTGTTGATTCTGTCGGGCACCATCAAGCAGCGTGTCGCGATTTTCAGCGGCTTGCCGCTGATCGTCAACGCGCTGGTCGCTACCGTGAGCCGCAGCGGCTTTCTCGAGCTGGCCTGCGGTGGCCTGATGTTCAATATCTTCACGCCGCCCCGGTTCAAGAAGATCGTCAAGATTCTTTCCATCGTCGCGGTCGTGGGCTTCCTGCTGATCACCAACCCGCTGTACTGGATGCGCATGAGCTCCATGAAATACGCAGGCGAAGAGGTCCAGGGCGTCGACACGGGCGGTGGACGCCTCGTCCTCATCGCGGCTCAATGGCAGATGTTCCAGCAGCATCCACTCGGTTGCGGACATCGTTGCACGGCCGTCCTGAGCCCGAAATTTCTGGATGACAGCCGCTTGACGGGCGAGGGCGCACAGCGTGCGCGTTCGTCACACAACAGCGTCATGACCATGCTCGTCGAGCACGGAGTGCTCGGCGGCGTAGCCTACTTCGCGCTGCTGATCTGGATCCTGCGCACTCTGCGCGAGTTGGCGCGCAAGCTGAAGGGGCGAGAAGGATTCCTGCCCGTGTTCCTCCCGGCCATTGCCTCCATTCTCATCGCCATCGCCATCGGCGACTGCTTCGTCGACTACGTCCTGCAGGAAGTCAGGATCTGGTTCGTAGGAATTCTGATGGCGATGGTCGCACTGGCGAACGCTCTTCCGCCAGCCCCGCAGACCCCTGTACCCGTGGGTCGAGGCCAGCGTGCCGCCAACAGGCCGCCGCAGCGTGCTAAGGCCGCCCCGGCGACGGTCGAACGCCGTCGGGCCTGAGCGCTGCGTCGTCGCGCCCGCGTCAGCGGCTCACTGCGCGTGCGGCGGCGGGATCTGACGTGTCTGCCGCGTTGAGCAACGGCTGAATTTCCTGGGCAAGAATCCGCGCGAAGGTGTGCGCACCCTCGTCCGTGAAGTGCGTGTAGTCGGTGAAATAGCGCGGGCCGCCCGGCATGCGGGTGGCCGCGTCGATGAGCATTACACCGTTCGCGGCTGCAAATCGACGAGCCGCATCGTTCAGCCGCTCATCCATGTCAAGAAGCCCGGCCTCCGACACCAGGGGATAGAACTTCCGCCACGCGATCAACATGTCCTTACGGAAAGGATCATTTCGGTCGCTGAAACGGTTTGCATGGGTGACGATGACCGGCTCGACACCGCGCGACCGAAGCAGCGTCACGGATTCCCTCAGATCCTCCGTTAGTGTTGCCAGCCGGTCCTCGGGTGTGCGCTCCATGAGGGTGCGCGTGCCGACATAGTGGTTCATCCACTTTGCTTTCACCCAGTTCTGCAATCCTTGCGGCAGGATCGAGTGCGCGAGGTCGTTCAGTTTGTCGAAGAGTCGCGGCGCAAACCACGGTGAGTCGAGGGTTTCCGGCCGTGGATGCGCGGGCCGCGGAGCGACATACCCGCCGTAGGTCAGGTAGATGATGGCTATGCGCGGATGGACCGTGTCGACTATCCCCGGCAGCAACGCGTTTGCCGTCGGGAGCTTGAGACCGAAGTAGCTCAGGTTGATCACATCGTAGCGTGGCCTGCCAGCCAGATTGTTCAGCGTGCTCTGTAGCTGCCGCGGGTACTCCAGTCCGTCCGACTCGAGCATGCCGAAGGTTTCTGACGCTCCGATGCAGAGGATCCGTACGCTTCCGGGCCGCAGTTCCGGACCCCGCAGTCCCATGCTGTTGAGCTGCCATTTCTTGTAGCGGCCGAACGGTTTGCCACGGATCCGGTTTCCGTCGAGCTCGTAGAGATTGTCCACGCTGTAAGACGAGAAGAGCGGGGCCCTGAACGCCAGCCAATCATCCATGCGCGCACAGATCTCCAGTGTCACCAGGATCGCGAGCAGGCTGCCGATGATTCGCAGTGGTTTCATGGCAAGTCAGAATTGGAAGTAGATGAACGCCTGGGGAGCGGCTGCCTGGAACGCCACCATGTACATCAGCGCCGAGTAGCAGGCGGTCTTCAGCTCCACCGGCAGGCGTAGCCGCTTCATGAAGAGCAGCTCGCCGGAAAAATATTGATAGAGCTGCACGAGCATCAGGGGCAGAGCGTATACGGCGATGTGACCGATCCGATCCCAGTCGAACGTGTCGAGCGGATGCGCGAGCGAGGCTGTCATCGTCACGATCTGATGCAGGGAGTTGGCCCGGAACAGCAGCCAGCCGTAGCACGTGAACTGGAACATCACGATGATCTTCAGCCACGTCCAGCGGCGCGGATGATCGCTGCGCCAGGACGCGGGCCAGTTTTCGTGGGCGAGGCGATGCACGACGAGGAGCATTCCCTGGTAGAGGCCCCACAGGATGAAGTTCCACGCCGCGCCATGCCACAAACCGCCGAGGATCATTGTCAGCAGCAGATTGCGGTACGTCCTGAGCGGGCCGTCGCGATTGCCGCCGAGCGGGAAGTACAGGTAGCTGCGCAGCCAGTTCGACAGGCTGATGTGCCACCGGCCCCAGAAGTCCTGTGGACTGACGGCGAAGTAAGGCAGGTTGAAATTCAGCGTCAGCTCGAAGCCCATCAGCTTTGCCACGCCGCGGGCGATGTCCGTGTAGCCGGAGAAATCGCAATAGATCTGGAACGCAAACGCGACGGTCGCGCTCAAGGTGTCGAAGCCCGACTGCGTCGCTGCGTTGAAAGTGGTGTTGACGAGCGGCGCGAGCCCATCAGCGACCACGACCTTCTTCCACAATCCCCAGATCATCAGGTGAATGCCGTCGACGATCTGCTGGCGGCTGACACGGCGCGCGCTCTCGATCTGCGGCAGCAGGTCGACGGCCCGCATGATCGGGCCGGCCACGAGGTGCGGGAAGAAACTGACGAACAGCGCGAAGTTCCAGAAATCCCGCGTCGGCTTGAGCTCGCCCCGGTAGACGTCGATCGTGTAGCTCATCGACTGGAACGTGAAGAACGAGATGCCGACGGGCAGCACGATGGCGAGCACGTGCGGCTCGAAGGGCACGTGCAGCGTGTGCAGCAGGTTCTGCATGCTGCCTATGAAGAAGTTGAAATACTTGAAGAAGCCGAGCATCGCGAGGTTGCAGGCCATGCTGATCGCGAGAACCCGCTTGCGCACCGTCTCCGGCGCGCCCCGCTCCTGCAGCCGCTCCAGATGCGCGGCCACGAGGAAGTCCACGATCATCGTGATGAACAGAAGCGACAGGAAACGCCAGTCCCAGCACGCGTAGAAGAACAGGCTGGCGGCGAGCAGCCAGCGATTCTGCCCCTTGTGGCCGAGGGGGTAATAGATGGCCAGCACGATGGGGAGGAAAAGAGCAAAGGCGAGCGAGTTGAACAGCATGATGTGAGCTTCTAGTTACTCACACGACCAGCTCGAGCGGCGGCGGATGGCTCAGGAAGCCCTGCGGGCTTGCGGTGAATCCGTATGCGCCGCTCTGCAGGACTACGACCAGGTCGCCTTCGTCCGCACGCGGAAGCTCCATGCGATCCGCAAGAAGATCGAGCGGAGTACACAGCGGCCCGACTACCGACACCGTCTCGCGCTCCGTGCCTTGCATGCGGTTGCCGATTACGACGGGGTAGTTCTTTCGGATGACCTGCCCGAAATTTCCGGACGCCGCCAGATGGTGATGCAGTCCGCCGTCCGTGATCAGGAAGACATGGCCGCGCGATATCTTGCGGTCAAGAATGCGGCACACGTACAAGCCTGCCTCGCCGACCAGGTAACGTCCAAGCTCGATGACCACCTGCGCATCCGGCATCTGCCGTTTCGTGTCGGCCACGACGTCTCGCATCGCAGCCGCGATCGGCTCGAGATCGAGCGGCCGCTCTCCGGGGAAGTACGGGATGCCGAAGCCGCCGCCGATGTTGAGTACTCGCACGGGCGATGGCGCGTCGGCTGCCAGTCGCGCCGCCAGCGCCACCGATTTCTGCTGGGCCTCGACGATCGCCTCCGAGCGCAGATTCTGCGAGCCGCTGTAAATGTGAAATCCCACGAACTCGAGCGGCGCGCCGCGCAAGTCTGCGAGCACTTGCGGCACCCGCTCTGCATCGATGCCGAATTGCTTCGGGCCACCGCCCATCTTCATGCCCGAAGTCTTCAGCTCGAAATCGGGATTGACGCGGATGGCGATGCGCGGTCTGGCCCCAACGCGGCGGGCGATGGCGGTGAGCCGCGCGATTTCACCCTCCGACTCCACGTTGAGCACGATTCCGCAGGTTGCGGCGTATTGCAGCTCATCGTTGCTTTTTCCCGGGCCCGCAAAGCTGATCTGTTCGGGTGCGGCGCCCGCTGCAAGCGCGGTGCGCAATTCGAGCCCCGAAGCGACATCCAGTCCGTCGACGCGGCTCGCCATGTGCCGCACGATGGCCGGCATCGGGTTCGCCTTCATCGCATAGTGAATATGAACTTCGCGCGGCAGTGTACGGCGCAAATGCGCAACCCTTTCCGACATGTACTGCGTCGCGTACACGTAGAAGGGCGTACGCCCGGCGCGTGCGGCCAGGTCAACGAGCGATTCCCCGCTGATGGTAAGGCAATCGCCGGCAACACCGAAAAACGGATGGCAGCCGTGTTGGCCGAGTCCTTCGATACTCACGGGCTTTTCTGCCCGGAAAACAACTCCCGCATCTCGGCTGCGAGTTTCGGGCGGTCATACTTGCCGTTGGCGTTGCGGGGCAGGGAGTCTCGCCACTGGATGTGTTGCGGAACCATGAACAATGGGATTTCCTTGCGGCACGCCAGCAGTAGCTGTTCGGTGTCGGCAGCCTTGCCCTGCGCGGCTGTCGCGATCACCACGATTGCCTGTCCGAGCGTCGGATGCGGCACTCCCACCGCCGCTGCGTCTGATACCCAACCGGTCGCGAACACGGCTTCCTCCACCTCGCTCGGGCTTACACGGTACCCCGACGTCTTGATCATCTCGTCGCGGCGCCCGACGAAGTACAGAAAGCCCTCTTCGTCCCGGCGTACGGTGTCGCCCGACCAGACGGCCATTTCGGTGAGCACGAGGCCGGGGTCGTGGCCGGGAGCGGGCTTGAAGCGCTCGCCTGTCTTGACCGGGTCGTTCCAGTACCCCAGCGACACGAGGGAGCCGCGATGCACGAGCTCGCCCGGCTCGTTGGGCGCGCAGGCGGAGCCATCGGGTCGCACGACGAGAATCTCGGCATTCGGGATCGCCTTGCCCATCGACTCGGGCCGCCGGTCCAGCTCCGCGGGTGGCAGAAACGTCGAGCGGAATGCCTCGGTCAGTCCATACATCAGGAAAGGCTGAGTCTGCGGCAGCGAATTGCGGAGCTTACGCAGCGTCGTCACGGGCATTGCGCCACCGGAGTTCGTAATGTAGCGCAGCGACTCGCGCACTTCAGCGGGCCATTCCAGATCGGCCAGTTGAATCCACAAAGGGGGCACGCCGGCCAGTCCCGTCGCCTTCGAGCGCGCGGCCTGCGTAATGACGTCCCGCGGCAGCAGATAGTCCATCAAGACGACACTGGCGCCAACACTGAAGGCGGTCGAGAGCTGGCTGAATCCGTAGTCGAAACCGAACGGGAGCACCGCAAGCAGTCTGTCCTGCGCGTGGTTGCCGAGATACTGCGCAACACTGTGTGCGCCGGTCACCATATTGCAATGTGACAGCACGACACCCTTGGGCTTGCCGGTGCTGCCCGAGGTGTAGAAGATCGAGACGACGTCCGCGTCGATCACACGATGCAGGCTCGATTCCGGACTACCCTCGAGCACGCTGTCCCACACGTGCACGTTGAGGTCGGCAAGCGGTGTCGCAAGCCCCGCCGAGTCGGCCGGTCCGACGAGAATCACGTGGCGCAGATCGGGGCACTGGGCCAGTTCTTCTGCCAGCGGCGCAAGCCGTTCCGGCGCAGTCACCAGCACGCGCACGTTGCAGTCCCGCAGGATATGGGCCACCTGCGGCGGTTTGAGCAAGGGGTTGATCGGAACGAAGACGCATCCTGCGCGCGCGGCGCCGAACATCGCGACGACGTTTTCGGGTTGTTTGGGCAGATAGACGCCGATGCGCTCGAGTTTCCCCGTGCCCAGGTGTGTTAGGGCTGCGGCGAAGCGCTGCGTCTGTTGCACCAACCATTCATAGTCGTACGCACGTCCCTTGTGAGACAGTGCCGGGGCCGCGGGGGCGCGCCCGGCCGCTTGCAGCGGCAGTTCGTACAAAAGTTCACTCATGGCGCTATGCGGCGTTCGTGGGCCTGTTTTGCGCATCTTAGCAGGCGCGGCCGAACGCACGCGGAACGGGTTCAAGCTGTCGCCTCATCGAGGCGCTCGCGGACCTTGTTGCGCAAGGATTCGTGCGCGCCGCATGCGTGTGATGCGATTCACACTCCGGGATGCCGGCTCGGGTCGCTTGCGGTAGGCTGTGGCAGACTTTCTGCATAACAATCCGTCCCCGGGCCGGCG
>FTEM01002353.1_pt1 | contig 18054 bp, 11 predicted proteins | sample 1640201 | NCBI WGS metagenome assembly FTEM01 (sample SAMEA3914816, study PRJEB12502) | metagenome | biome: forest; material: soil | place: USA | collected 2011-09-16 | depth 0.3 m | reverse complement strand
TGGCAGGAGCCAGGGCGCGAGACTCTGACCCAGGAGCGCCGCGAAGAAGTTCTGCATGATCCCGGCGTTCACGCCACGCCGACTCGGGGACGACTCGACCGCCATGATGGCGAGACACACCGGTAGGAACGGACCCTCCACCGCACCCATGATCGCGCGGGAGATGAGCAGCACCGGAAACGACCGTGCGAGACCTGAAAGAATCGAGCACGCGGAGAAGATGACCAGAAAGGCAAGCAGGAAGGGCTTGCGGTTACCTCTCGAATCCGACCAGCGAGCGATCAAATAGGCGCCGAGCGCCCACATGACGGACAGAACCGAGTTGATGAGAGCCGCTTGAGTGTTGGTGAGCCCGAGGTCCTTCGCCATGTAGGGGATGAGGACGCTCGCGGAGTTGCGATCGAAGAACGCGAAGCCGAACGAGACGCCCAATAGGATGAGCAGCCCGTTCTCGTAGTTGAATATCGCGTGACGGTCGCTCTGGTGCAGTCGAGTCATTGCAGGATGCCTCCGAAAGCCCTACGGAGCCGACGCGGCACCCGGGAACTTCATCTGGATCGAGCCGCGGCGCTCGAGAATCTTCCAAACGCCCTTCTCACGCACATAGCGATCTTGGAATTCGCCGAAGTACACCGGCCCGGTCGAAACGAATGGCGGTTTCCCATCGGTGGGCGGCGTGGTCGCGATCATGGTGAGACACGAGATACCGCGGGCCGAATCCCGGCTCTCGACGTCAATCATCACATTGGTCGCCAGGTGCTTGGTCAACAGCGTCTTCGGGCGCGTCAGCAACGCAGCGCGGACCGCCTCCCGGCCCTGAATCACCTGGTCCGGAGCCATCGGCCGCGCCATCGAACCGTTTTCTGCAAAGAGATCCGCAGCCGCGTTCATGTCGCCCAGGTCGAGCGCGCGCGAATACGCGTAGACGATGCGTTCGCAGGACCGTTCGATTTCAATCTGCTCTGCTGCGCTCAGGGTCTCGGCCATTTATCTCTCCCGTTGGATATGCGTTCGCATCTTCCGCAGACCATTGCAGCCTAAAGCGCTCTCGCGCTCAGCTCCGCCGCGTGCGCGCCAATCGTAGCGGGCGCCAGCGCCGGGCGCCCCAGAATCATGTCTGCCGCCTTCTCTGCGACCATGACGACTGCCGCATTCGTGTTGCCCCCGATCAGGGACGGGAACACCGAGGCATCCGCAACGCGGACGCCTTCCAGCCCAATGACCCGCAACTGCGGATCGACTACCGCCATCGGATCGGCGCCCATCCGGCAGGTGCTGACCGGATGATGGACCGTGTAAGCCTGGGCGCGGATGTAATCGATCAGGTCGGCATCGCTTTCTGCGGACATTCCCGGGGCGGTCTCGCGAGCTTGATACGATTCGAATGCGGGTGCTCTGAAGATCCGCCTGGCCAGGCGAATGCCGCGTATGAGCGGCATCACATCCTCCGGGTCAGCAAGCAGATTGGGGTCGATCAGCGGCGCTGCAAACGGGTCCGGGCTCGCGAGCGTGACGCGCCCCCGGCTGCGTGGATACAGTCCAACCGGACTGATCGCGCAGCCGTGGCCGAGCGGAAACGGAAAACCGGGCGGCGGCCGCTTCGCCGACTGAAACACGAGCTGCACGTCCGGCCTGTCGAGGTCCGGCGCCGTCTTGACGAACGCGGCCGATTCAAAGACGTTGTTGGCGAGCGGTCCACTTCTGAACAACACATACTCCGCGAAATTCAGCATATTTCGCGGCGTGGAGCGCAGGGAAATACCGTAGGAAACCGCGCGGTCCGTACTCATGAGAACTGGACTCGCCAGGTGATCGTGAAGATTCCGGCCGACGCCCGGAAGGTCGTGCTGAACTTCGATGCCGACGGACGCGAGATGCTCCCCGTCACCGATTCCAGAGAGCATCAGTAGTTGAGGCGATTGGATCGAGCCCGCAGTCAATATGACTTCCCGACGCGCTCGCACGAGAACGGAACCTTGCCGCGACTGCGCCCTCACCGCCACCGCGCGTCGCCCCTTGAGAATCACTTGTGTCGCCTGAGCGCCCGTCAGTACGGTCAAATTCGAGCGTCGCAGCGCTGGATACAGAAGTGCGCTTGCCGTCGTCTCTCGGAAGCCACCGCGAATGGCAACCTGTCGTAAAGCCATTCCCTCGGAATCCGCACCATTCAAGTCCGCGCGAGCTTGAATCCCCAAGCCGGCCAGAGCGTCGAAGAAGGCGAAATTGAGCGGGTTCGGCCGGGTGACGGTACGGATACGCATCGCCCCGCCGCGGCCGTGAAACTCCGAGGGCGCAAAGTTTTCGTTGTCCTCGCTCTTGCGGAAATAGGGCAACACTTCACGATAACTCCACCCGGTCGCGCCGGCTTTCGCCCAGTCATCGTAATCGCGCGGATGCCCTCTGAAGTAGACCATGCCGTTGATCAGCGCAGAGCCTCCGAGACCGCGCCCGCGGGGGACCGGAATGCGGCGGCCGTTGAGCTGTGCCTGCGGTACCGACTGGAATCGCCAGTTGAGTGCAGCGGAGCGTTGCGCCAGGGCGATGGCCCCCGGGATACGAACAGCGAGACTTCTGCCGGTCCCGCCAGCCTCGATCAGGCATACGTTGTGACTCGTATCCTCCGACAAGCGTGCCGCCAACGCACAGCCAGCGGTCCCACCGCCAACCACAACGAAGTCGAAGGCATCCCCCAGATCAGTCGTCGGCAACACGCCCCCCCAGTACGCTCCCCTGAAGATCCGTCCGCAACTCTATAGACTATAGCCCGCGCGGCACCAACGCCCCTAAATTGCGCGGCTCGAGCCGTAAGGCGGACATGAACCTTCACTTCGCGCAGTACCTCGGGACGGCGTATTTCGTGTCGGAACTCGGGCTGCAGATGTTCAGGCGCGCGAGTCGGGCTCAGGCGCAGGGCACGGATGCAGGCTCGTCGCGCCTGCTGTGGTGGGTGGTCGGCCCCAGCGTCGGCATCGCATGGTGGCTGGCCTTTGCATGGCCCGCCGCCCGCTTCGGCTACACGGTCGGCGCCGGAATTGTCGGCGTCGCGGTCTTCATCGCGGGTTTGGCACTGCGCTGGTACTCGATCTTCTATCTCGGCCGGTTTTTCACGGTGAACGTTGCCATTGCGAGCGACCATCGGCTGATCGACACCGGACCGTATCGCTACATCCGCCACCCCTCCTACACCGGCGCGCTTCTCGCTTTCCTCGGCCTGGGCCTGTGTTTCTACAACTGGGCATCGGTGCTCGTGCTGATGACCGGCACGCTGCTGGCCTTTGGATACCGCATCCACGTCGAGGAAGCGGCCCTCGCGCAAGGACTGGGAGAGGACTATCGCGAGTACATGCGGCGTACCAAGCGGCTGCTGCCCGGAGTGTATTGATCAGCCGGCCGTGATCAGCGCGGTTTCGGTGGTGAGTTTGAGTACGACGCTGCGGCCGATACGTTCATAGCGGGTACGGTTTCGGACCCAAGTCGCCATCCGGCAGAACAACGTCACTCCGCCTGTGTGCTCTGCTCGGCGGGTCCGTTATAGCGCAACCCTGAGTCCCACCCACGCGCCGCGCGGCTGCGCCGGGCTCAGGAAGCGCGGATTCTCGAAGTCGGGGAACACGTCGGTCGCATCTCCCAACACCCCGAACGTGTAGTAGCGGCGGTCGAAGACGTTGTCGACGCGGCCGAAGATGCTGAAGTGGGAGTTAATTGTATACACCGCCCTCAAGTTGACCACGGTGTAACCTGAGATCTGCCCCAGCAGGTTGGCTTCATCGGTGCGCAGATACTGGCTGGAGTTGTTGATGACGTCGCCCCCGATGCTCAGGCGGCCCCACAACGTGTAGTCCGCTCCGATCTTGAAGCTGTTCTTCGGCAGGCTCGGAATGTGATCTCCCTTCTGGACGCTGATGATTCCATTCTCGTCGGCATCGGGATGATTCGCGCTGACCTCGAGGAAACTCGACAGGTAGGTGGCATCCAGGTAAGTGTAGTTGACATACCAGTGAAGGGACTTCGCGAACAGCGTGCCGTCAAGTGTGAGCTCGACCCCCTGACGCCGGGTGTCACCGACATTGGCAAAGAAGCCCTCATTGGAGCTCGCGCCGCCGGTGACCTGGAAGAGGATATCGTTCGTGTTGGTCGTCCGGAAAAGTCCTGCGTGCCACGTAGTGCGATCCCCGCCACCCGATGAAAGCGCGCCGCGCACGCCCAGCTCCCAGCTCTTGGCCACGACCTGCTTCAAGTCCGGGTCGGCCAGGAACTGGTTGGGTAACTTGCACGGCGCATCGTCGTCGGCACACGTCAGCTCGACAGGGGTCGGCGCACGCGTGGACTCACTGTATCCCCCGTATATATTGACGGTAGGCGTGAGCTGGTAGGCGAGACCCGCTGCAGGATTGAAGCGGGAGAAGGAATGCCGGCCGTCCAGATCCGGATTGTCGCCGCTCAGGTCCTGAATATTCGTGTGCGTCTGATTCCAGCGTCCGGAGAGGGTCAGCGCGAGCTGCGGCGTCAGCGACAACGTGTCGGTCGCGAACAGCCCGGTCGTATTGGAATCCGTGCCGACATTGAGAGCCTGGTCTGGAATGAAGATCCCGGTGTTCGCGACCGTCTGCAGGTTGTCCTGAAGCGAGGACGCCTCCACCGCGGAATCGAACCGCAGGCGGCCGCGAAGGTACTCGGCGCCTACCACGAACTGGTTCTGCATGCTCCCCAGCGGGTCGCTCACCACGAACTGCACGGTGCCCCCATCGGCTCTCTGGTGGCGATGACTGATGTTGTTGATGGCATTGTTGTCGGAGGAGATCGGATCGCCGTTCTGGTCCAACTCCGGATTACCATCCTCGTCACAGAGGATATCGTCATCTTCGTCGCATGCCTCGGCGTCCGTGGTGTCCCCGTTGTACGACATGGTGTTGACGACACGGTGGTAGGCGTTGAACGCGAGCTTGCGCGTCTTGGTGAAGCTCACACTGCCCTGCAGACTCACGACGGTCATCGCATTCGCCGTCTGATCGGGTGCGGTGAAGATGCCGGAGTAGTGTTGTGCAAGCTCCTCAACGGGGGCTGCGCCGTTGCCGACGAGATTCGTGTTCCCACGACCGGCGTGCAGATCGAGCGATGCATTATCCCCGCGCCACGACAAGGTGCCGTAGAGATTGGCGGCGCGGGACGGTGACAGATCGCGCCACCCGTCCTCGTCGAAGTAATTCCCCATGACATACCAGCCCCATTGGCCTGCATGGCCGCCGGATTCAATCATTGACTGCCTGCGGCCGAAGGAGCCGCCGTAATATTCTCCGCGCGTGCCGGGATCGCTGAACCCCGTCTTCGTCTGGATGGAGACGGCGCCGCCGAGCGTATTGAGGCCGAAGATGGGATTCGCGCCGGACAGCAGGCTCATGCGCTCGATGGCATCCTCAGGTATCAGATCCCAGTTGACCGTATCGCCGAACACCTCGTTCACCCTGACACCATCGACGTACACCGAAACGCCTTCCGATCCGCCGAGCAACGGCGTCGCCGTGAATCCGCGGAACTGCAGGTCGGGCTGCAGCGGATTGCCCTGCGCCTGGTTGAGAGTCACCCCTGCGAGATTGCGGTTCATGAAATCGCTGACGTCGACGGCCTGCGCGCGCCGCAGCGAATCGTCGTTTGCCGACTGTGAGGCGTACGGCAGCTTCTGCGCCGAAATGTCGGTGCCTGTGAGGGGAGTGATGCCGATGACCGTCACGAGGTCCAGCGAATCGACATCTTCCGGATTCGCTTTGCCGGTGGTCTGCGTCTGGGCGGCCACCGGGAGAATGGCCGACAGGAGCAGTACCACCGACAGAATCTGCGCGGCAGGGCCGACACGGCCCGGGTTCGTGCACGTAGATTTCGCAATGGTCATTTAAGCTCCGTCTATCCCCCGGGCAGCACGGCCCGTTATCGTTTTTCAGCGCGCGTGAAAGCTTCGGGGGTGAGCGGAACAAAGGCGAGGGAGGGTCTCCCGAAAACGTCGGGAAAAACTCCCGACGGTTTGCGTTGACTCGCAGTCGGACAATCGTGTCCTCTTGACGACACAGTTGCCTTACAAATTGCACCCGGTTTGCGGGGTCGCCCGCCGAGCGCACGGCGCATTCACATCATGTAGATCCGGCGGCGCGTCGACCGCTGAAATTCTAGCGGCACTCGAAATCATCCGGACCGGTCGGGTGACAGAAATCGCCCCAATTGCCGCTCGCCCGCCAGAAGTCGACGAGTTTCAGCTCGCGCACCAGCGCCTTGAATTGCGGCAGCCGCCGCAAATGCGCGAATTCCGGCCGCCAGATGAAGTAGGTCGCCAGCGATGGGCCGAAATTCCCCATCGCCTGCAAGGCCAGCTCGTCATCGCCGAACCAATTGGCCCATTCGGCGGTCTGACGCATGGCGAAAGAGCGATGCCGCACAGCCGGATTCACGTAGTAGTCCCGGTAGAATTGCCGTGCGTGCGCGGCGGCGGCCGGATCATCCAGTGCTTTGACCAACACGTCGTCTTTACCGACGCGCGCCAGCAGCGAGGCTCGCATCGCCTGCGTGTCGTGACGCTCGAATGCACGCAGGCTCGATGGCAGTGTCGCGAAGTAAGGGTCGCCGATCAGACCTGAAAGCTTCTCGAACTCGAGTTGCGCCTGCTGCGCGTCACCGGCGATGTCATAGGCGAATTGCAGGCGCACGGCTGGAGCGAGAAACAGCGGCTCCGCGCGGCTGGCCCGCTGGAAGTATTGGATCGATTCGCGCGCGCGGCCCACGTTGAGCAGGAACAAGGCGTACTGACTGTTCGCCTCGTAATCCTCGACGTTGCTTTGTGCCAGTTGCGAGCGCAGGAGCTGCCCGGCCTCGAGCCAACGCTGCTCCAGCATTGCGAGTGCTGCCATGGCGTCGAGCGCCGCGGCGGAATTTGGTGCCAACTCGTGTGCCCGTGCGGCGGCTCGTGAAACGTCCTGGTGCCACACAGATTCGTCGCCGACCTGCACGAGCGAGGGATCCGAATCGGGCAGGTTCGCGTACGCGGTAGCGAGCCGCGACCAGGCGAGAGAAAACTGCGAGTCAAGCTCCACTGAGCGCTGCAATCTGGCGATGGCGGACCGCAGGTCAAGGCTGCCCAGCGTGTTCAACAGAGTGGTGGCCGACAAGTACGCCTCGTACGCCGCGACGGTAACCTTGCGTCCGTCCTTCGATTGGGCCTCGGGCGATGGCTGTGCGTGCGTGTCGTCTTGCAACTTCGCACTGATCTCATTCGCGACGGCCTCGGAGATCTGCTGCTGAACCGCGAATACATCCTCGAGTTTGCGTTCGTAGACCTGCGACCAGAGGCGTGAGCCGTTCGCCGAATCCACCAGCTCGGCGGTGATGCGCAACTCGTTGCCCACCCTGCGCACACTGCCTTCCAGAATGTGATCGACGCCGAGAGCGGTGCCGATCAGACGCAGGTCCTCGTTCTTGCCTTTGAACGCGAACGCCGAGGCACGCCCGACAACCCGCAAGCCGCGTAGCTGCCCGAGCTGCGTCGCGAGTTCCTCGGTCAGCCCGTCGGAGAAGTAATCCTGAGCGGTGTCGGCGCTCATATTGACGAAGGGGAGAACGGCGATCGAGGGTTCGTGTCCCGTGCTGGAAGCGGGTTGCTGTGTAGAGGGATTCGCGGCGGCGAGTTCATGTGTGGCGCGGTGGCGGATCCAGTAGTAGCCGCCGAGAGCCAGTACCGCCGTAGACAGCACCGCAACCGGCCAGACCCAGTACGCCCTCGCCCGCGACGGCGTCTCCTCGGCCGCAGTGTTCCTTGAATCGATTGCCATCTCCGGCGCATCGATTGCCACGTCAGTTGCCGCCGTCGCCTTGGCAGGTTCCGGGGTCACTGCGAGGAGCCGCACCGGATCGGGCGCCGGGCCCTCCGAAGTAATCGGTTGCGCGCCAGCCAAAGCTTCCGCAAGCGAACTACGCTGAGTGACGGTCGGCACAAATCGAAATCCCCGGCCCGGCACCGTGACGACAAAGCGGTGTTCCCCCGGGGTCTCTCCCAATGCGCGGCGCACGATCGAGATGTTCTGGTTGAGATTGTTCTCTTCGACGATGACGTTGGGCCAGACGGCCTTCATGAGCGTCTGCTTGTCGACGAGCTGGTTGGGGTGCTCCACCAAAAATAGCAACGTGTCGAAGGCGCGCGCGCTCAGAGGCACCGGTTCGCCTTCGGGCCCGAACAGCAGGCGCTGTCTCGGATCCAAGTAAAATCCTGCAAATACAAAGACTTCTGTCCCAGGCAGGGTACTCATGACCGCCATTCACACTTTCTCATGACACCTCATGGCTCACCCAAAGCTTCTTCATCGGCCGGCGCGCAAATCTACCCCCACGCCGCAGGACGGGGTAACCCACACACGGCGCAGTACCGAAAACCACCTGATCCTGGAGTACAGTCGCCATGAACACCAAACTCAGCTCTGCCTTGCTCGCCGCCGCCCTCGCCACCGCCTTTGCGCTCAGCGGTACCGCCTACGCCCAGACAGCGAGTGATGCCGCCTCGGCCTCGCCCAGCAAGGTCGTGAGCTACTCCGATCTCGACCTCTCGAGCCCGGCGGGTATCCGCACACTATATGGTCGCATCCAGAACGCCGCTTGGCGCGTCTGCCTCCAGATCATCCCCGTTCACAGCGGTATCGAGACCACGAAGTGCCGGGACACTCTCGTCCAGGCGGCCGTCGAGCAAGTGAACACGCCCGCCCTGACTGCTATGCATACGGGCAAGAGCTCTGACAACCGGACTGCTCGCCGCTAACCCCCGTTTCGCGGCTGCGGTGGACACGACGGGCGCCCTTGGCCCGCCGTGTCCCTTTGTGCAGGTTGGAGGCCGTCGGCGCAAGAGCCTCAGGCGCTACCCGATTCGCCGCCGACTTCGTTCCAGATCTCCATCTTGTGAGTCTGCTCCCGCAGGCCGATCAAGCTCACGACGACGCCGAGCGCCGCAACACCCATGGGATACAGCAAGCCCGTCAAGGCGACGCCCGTTGCCGAAGCGATCAGGCCACCGATGAAAGGCACGCCACCGCCGAAAACGCCGTTGCCGATGTGATAAGGCAGTGACATCGAGGTGTAGCGGATGCGAGCCGGGAATAGTTCGACGAGGAAGGCGGCAATCGGCCCGTAGACCATGGTGGTCAGGATCACCATGTAAAAGACGAGCAGTGTCAGGATGAGCGGTTGGTCCTTGAAGGCCCCAAGCCAGGTGAAGACCGGCCAATAGCTGATGACGGCCAGCGCAAAGCCCAGCGTCATGATATTGCGCCGCCCGATCCGGTCCGAAAGCGCGCCGAACACCACGAAGAACGGCGCGCCCAGAACCAGCGCAACCATCATGACGACATAGACGGTCGTGTAGCTCACTTTGAGTACCGTCGTGAGATAAAAGAGCGCGTAGAACTGGCTCGTGTACCAAACGACGCCCTCGGGGGCGGTCGCGCCAAACAGCGCAAGGAGCATCACCCCCCAGTTGCGACGGTTGCCGAGACTTTCCCGTGCCGGATTCGTCGACGCCTTGCCCTGCTGCTTGAGCCGCGCAAATAGCGGCGATTCCGCGAGCTTCAGGCGGATGTAGCCGGCGACGACCACGAGGAACGCGGAAATCAGAAAGGGAATGCGCCAACCCCAGGCGGCGAATGTCTGATCCCCCAGAGTTCCCCGGCAAAGCAGAATGACCAGCAGCGCGGCAACGATACCCAGAGTTCCGGTCGTCTGAATCCAGGCAGTGTAGAAACCGCGTCGCCCATCGGGTGCGTGCTCGGCAATGTAGGTCGCGGCACCTCCGTATTCGCCCCCGAGCGCGAGACCCTGCACCACTCGCAGGACTACGAGCAGCACCGGCGCGAGGACCCCGATCGTCTGATAGTCCGGCAGCAGTCCGATGATGAACGTTGCCGACCCCATCAGGCCCAGTGTCAGCATGAAGGTGAATTTGCGTCCCACGAGATCGCCCAGGTGGCCGAAGACGATCGCGCCGAATGGACGCACCACGAAGCCCGTCCAGAAGATGCCGAGACTGGCAAGGAGCGCCGCGTTCGCGTTACCGGCCGGAAAGAAGTGCTGGCTGAAGAAAACCGCCAGTACGCCGTAGATGTAAAAGTCGTACCACTCGATCAGGGTACCGACCGCGGACGCGCCGATGATGAATGGGAGATTCTTCGGCACGGGGACTGTTCGATCCCCTGCCGTCACTTGCGTCGCGGCCATTTTTGCCCCCTGTGACATTGCGATGCGCGCCCCAGACTATTATCGGCTGTTCAGTCGGGAACGTAGGCAAGGAAGACGCTCCGGTAGGCACCGGCAAGGAATGCGGCCGGATCACCGAATTCGGCTTCGTGCTCCTTCAGCGGCCGTGCGGCGACGACGTCTTCCGGGCCGAAGCCCTTGTTCAGATAGACGAAGAGCTGCTTGAAGAGTTGCTCATACATGTCGCGGTGACGCGCAATGTCCGCGCCCATGAGCATGCGACCGTTCGCCGGGACGATGCGCGTGTCGGGCCTGACGAGCGCCGCGAGCGTTTCGTGAGCACGCACCAGGCCTCCGATCCACCCGCCATTGCGGATGTCGAGAATGGGCCAACTCTCGGCGGACACTGGACCGCCTGCCACGAGGAGGTTTCGTTCGGGAAAGTGGATGTAGAGGTCACCATCTGTGTGGGCTGCCGGGAGGTAGGCGTAGTCGATGTGCTGACCGGCGAACTCCAGCGAGCCTTTGTCGCGTGTCGTCTTTGTCGGCCGTGCCTTTTCGGGCAGCGGCCCGTACGTGCCTTCATAGTCGACTGAGGTGGCGGCGCGGCTCAAGTACAGCCGCGTCGTTTCGTGCGCAATGATTGCGCCGCCGTCGCGACCAACGCCCTCGTTAGAACCGGTCTGCGGCGGATGCCAGTGTGTATTGATGAGCGTGTTGACTCGGCGATTGCCCGTCGCCGCTGCGGCAGCGGTGAGCAGCGCACGCGAATTCGTCGCAAGGCCGCCGTCAATCAGGAGCGAGCCCTCTGGACCACTCATCGCGACAACGTTGCAGCCAGCTCCGTCCAGCAGACTAAGGCTTCCCATCCCCTGCGGAGTAAGCTGCGTTGCGGAGATTCGAGGAGCACGAGCCGCCCGCGCTGGAGCCCCGGCCGCACAGATCGACGCGACGCCGAGCACGTTGAGGCCGGTGCGCAGAAACCCCCGCCGCGAGAGTGGATTCATTGAGGTCTCATACGCAGGTCACAGCGGCCAGATGGTCGCTTCGTATCCGATCGGTGGACCTACCGGTGGCCAATCCGGCGTCTTGTCGAGTTCGATCGTCGCGCCCGAGTCGCGCAAAAGCTTCGCGAGATCCGGACGTGCCGGTTGCCTCTGCTGCAGAAACGGCACATAACCCCGCGCCATCGCATAGTCGAGCGCCGTGAGTCCATCCGGGTCCCTGGCATTGACGTCCGCTCCATACGACACGAGCTCCGCGATCGCCTTTTTCAAACCGAGGCGCGTCGCGACGTGGAGCGCAGTTCCGCCGCGCGTCCGCTGGAGATGGTGAGCCTTAGCGATGACGTTCACGTCCGCGCCGGCGGCATGCAGCACGCGCAGCAACTCGACAACGTTATCCTCACCGCCACGACGTGCACCCAGCGCCATCATGATAGCCGTCTCGCCGTCAGCCTGATCGAGATTGACCAGGGCACCGCGCGAAAGCAGCAGTTTCACGACATCGACGTCTCCGCCCGCACATGCGCGGAGGAAAGGCGTTGTACCCCGAGAACCGTTCGAGACCGATCCCGGGGCGCGAGGCGCGCGAAAGAACATCTGCTGGTTCGGATTCGCCCCACGCTCGATGAGCATGCGGATCACTTCCTTCGCATCCGCCTCGTTCGGCGGATCGATCGACGCACCCCGCAGGCCGGGACCGAAGCCGCCGCCCGGAACCGCATTTTCCATCTCCACCGCGACATGCAGCGGCGCCATTCCGTAGATGTCCCACTGGTTGACGTCGGCGCCGGCGGAAACCAACCGCTTCGCGATGTCCCAGTTTCCGTTCATCAGCGCGATCGTCAACGGACTTACCCCGTCGGGATCCGCCAGATTGATGTCGACGTGATGCTCCAGCAGCGCGTTTACACACCCGAGGCAGTTCTCGCGTGCGGCATACATCAGCGGGGTGAGCCCGCCGGTGTTTGTGTCCTTCGCCCGGCCCTCGGCGGTGATGTGGCGCTGCCAGTTGCGCACGATCGAGCGAGCGTTGACATTGGCGTCCTTCGACAGCAGCAGACTCACCATCTGCGGATGCCGACGCGCGGCAGCCCACATGAGTGCGGTCTGCCCGCCGAACTGCTCGACTGCATTCACCTTAGCGCCGCGTTTGAGCAGGAGCTTTGCGGCTTCAACGTTTCCGGTTCGGGCGACCGACATCAGCGCCGTCTGCCCTTCCGCGTTGGGTGTATCGGGATCCGCGCCCGCCTCGAGCAAGAGTTTCAGGATCGCGACGTCGCCGGTCTCGGCAGCGAGCTGCATGGGTGTGGCGCCGTAGTCGTTTGCCTCCGAGACATTTGCCCCGGCACGCAGCAGCCGCTTCACTTCTTCCGAATCACTCTTGAACACCGCCCATTGCAACGGTGTGCTCCCGTCGGGTCCCCGTTGTTCAACACTGGCAGGCAGTGCGTGCGCGGGCGATGCAATCGAGACGCTCGTCGCACACAGAAGGCTGACTATCAGAGACGCAGCCAGGGTACCTGTTGGTGCAGGGAGGCGCAGCATACTCAGACTTCCGAGAAAGATCCGGTGCTGTCGGCGATCTTTTCCACCGGCACTCCGGCACGTTGCAGCATCGTGACCAGCAGGTTCGCGTGAGGAGTGTCCTGGGGATAGTGCAGATGCTGGCCACCCTTGATGCGGCCGCAGCCACGCCCGATCAGCGCCTCCGGCAGCGGATCGTTATTGTGCCGATCGCTGTTGCTCATATTGCTGCCGAACAGAATGATTGCGCTGTCGAGAAGTGTGCCCTCGCCCTCCTTCATACCCTGCAGGCGCTTCGCAAATTTCGCCAGGCGCTCGGTGTGGTAGCTCTGGATGCGCACCAGTTTCGTGAACTTCTCGGGATCTTCCCCGTGGTGGGACAGCGGGTGGAAGGCCTCGGTCACATTAACCATGTTGTAGACGCGCATGGTTGCCTCCTTGGCCAACCTCAACGTGGTCACGCGCGTCTGATTCGTTTGCCAAGCCAAGGCCATCATCTCGAACTGCACGTCGAGCAACTCGGTGAAGTCATCAGGCGCGCCGAGCGGAGCATTCGGGAGGTCGCCCATGGACTCCTGGCTCGCTTTCAGCTTGTTCACGCGGCGCTCGATCTCGCGCACCGAGTCCAGATAATCGTTCACGAGCGCGCGGTCGCTCGCATCGAGCTTGCGGTTTAGGCTCGCGGAGGTCTCCTTTACATAGTCGAGCAAGCTCCCCGTCGTGCTCAGAATGCCGCGGCGCTCCTCGTTGGTGTCGCCCTGGCCGAACATCTGATAGAACGTTTTTCGTGGATTGCCCTCCATCGGCAACTGCTGTTGCGGCGTGCGGTAGGAAAGCGAGCTGTAGCCGCCGGGCTCGCCGCAGATCTCCAGCGATGGCAAAGGCGTGTCCTGCCCGATGTGCCGCGCAGCGAGCTGATCGGCCGTCACGCCGCGGTCGCCTGTTGCTTCCCGGCCGCCGGGGCCAACGCAGGAAAGCCAGCTCATCTCGATGATGCCGTGTGGGTCCGAGCTTTCCCCACCCTTGTTGCGCAGGCCACTGACGACGGTGACGTAATCGCGCAGCGGCTCGAGTGGCTTGAGGATCGGCGAGAACTGGAAATCCTTGCCCGTTTGCGTGGGCGTCCAGAACTGCATCACCGCTCCATGAGGAAAGTACACGAACCCGAGCCGCGGTTTCGGTGCGGCTGCCGTGTTCGCAAGCGCCGTGTGCGCAGGGATCATGGCATCCAGCAACGGCAGCGCGATCGAAACGCCCGCACCCTTGAGGACAGTACGACGCGATAGATGCTTCTTGGTCAGGAACATGGCCTAGGGATCTCCGGTCTGCAACGACGTCGTCCGGATCGACGCAGTTTTCAGGTCGGGCGCAGGAGTGGGTGTCGCGGCTTCCCGCTTGCGGAACGCATCACCAGCCACTATCTGCAGCACGATGGATGAAAAACGGTATTGGTCGTGTGCCGCGCCGCGCACGATTTTGCGCACCGCAGGCATGTCGCGATAGTCGATGGCGCGACCCAAGGCATACGTCATCAGCTTCTCGGTGAGCGTCTCCACGAACTGGTCAGGCCGCGCAGCCAAAGCTCGCCGGAGGTCATCGAGGCCCTTGAGCTGCGTGCCATCCGGCATGCTTCCCGAAGTATCTACTGCAGTCTTGGTGAGAGGATCCCGCGCACGGAATTGCCCAACGGTGTCAAAGCTCTCCAGCGTGAACCCGAGCGGATCCATCACACCATGGCAGGCGTGACAGCTCGGGTTACGGCTGTGTTGGGCCATTCGCTCGCGCATCGTGAGGACGCGCTTTCCACGTCCGCTGTCCGGCAGCGCGTTGACGTTTGGTGGCGGCGCGTCAGGAGGCGTCCCCAGAATGCGTTCCAGGATCCAAGCACCTCGCAGCACCGGCGCGGTACGGTCCGGGTTGGCCGTAAGCATCAGGATGGCTCCCTTGCCCAACAGGCCGTAGCGCTCGGACCTGTCGAGAGTTACGCGGCGGAACTGGCCTCCCTTTATGTTCTCGACGCCATACAACATGGCGAGCGGCTCGTTGAGGAAGGTGTAGTCAGCCGTCAGCAGCTCGGTGACAGGTTGATCGCTGCGCAGCACGCTGTCGAGAAACAACTCCAGCTCTTCGCGGAACAGGGGACGTGGATCGAGAAAACCGCTCGCCTGGGGAAACAGGCTTCGTTCCGGAACGATCTCATCCAGGCGCGCAACGTTCAACCACTGGAAAGCGAAATCGTCGACCAGCGCCTTGGCCTTCGGATCGACGAGCATCCGGCGGACCTGCTGCTGCAGCACGTCGGGCTTGCTGAGCTCGGAGCGCGCGGCGAGATCGAGTAGCTCGTCGTCCGGCAGGCTGCTCCATATGAAGAAGGACATGCGTGAGGCAAGCTCCAGGTCGCTCAGCGTCCTGGTGCCGTCCGCCTCGCCCCCGGACTCAACGCGGTAGAGAAAATATGGACTGGCAAGGATAGCGCTGAGCGCGTCCCGCACCCCGGAATCGAAGTCGCCGTTGGCACGCCCGTTCGCGTAGAAAGCCATCAGGGGGCGCAGATCCTCTTCCGTCGCCGGGCGGCGGAACGCACGCTGCGCGAGGGTGCCGATGATCTTGCGCGCGCACGGCGTCTCATCTGCCGGCTGTGTCGCACGACAGATGAAAACCTTTGCGCGACTGGCAGATTCGCTTACTCCGGTGACGGTCAGGGGTCCGCGAATTTGCAATGCATGCACCATCTGGACACGCTCTTGTCCACCCTCCAACGCTGTCGTGCGGAAACGCTCGTCGCTCTCGGCGAAACTACGGTGCAGGAGCGTGACTGCGATGCGGTGTTGCCCGGCGGCGGCATGAAAGCGGATATTTTGCAGCCGTCCGTTGATGGCGGCCACGGCCGGATCCTGTCGCTGATCGATCGCCTTTTGATCGGCGTCGCCACCGACGTCAGTGCGGAAGAATTCCTTGCCGTCGAGCAGCGCCACGACCGTGTTCTTGAACTCCATCCTCGGCACGTCGCGTCCCAGCGCCATATCGCCGATGGTGAGCTCATAGTCGCCATCGGCAGGAAAGATGTGCTCGAAGGTTATGCCGCCGCGCGTGCCGAAGGGCATTCCTTCTTTATAGAGCTGCTGAGTGCCTTCGCCGGGAGTGCCGCGCGGTGGCAGGGAAATCACCATGTCTGCCACCGGACCGTACGTCACCGTCACCGCAGGAGCCTTCGGATTACCCACCGTCTGGAGCGCCACCTGGCGCGCGGCAGTGAGGTACTGGTCGAGGAAGGATGGCGATACCTGAAGGCTCGCCGCGTTGTTGTCGAAGCCATCCTTCGGGCGCTCATCGGCCGGCAGAAGCGCCGCGACGTCCACTTTCATGCCGACGAGGTCGCGAACCGCGTTGGCGTACTCGCGACGATTCAGACGGCGGAGCGCAACGCGTCCCGGTTGCGGCTGTACCTGCGCAGTATCGAGGGTGTTCTCGAGCCAGGAAATGATGCCGTTGACGGTCTGGGAATCGGGATGCTGCTTCGCGCTGGGCGGCGGCATGAACCCGCCGCGGAGCTTCTTGATCGCGGTCTCCCATTCCTTAGCGTCCGCGGGGATTCCATCGGCGGACATGGAATCGAAGGCGACGCCACCCGCCCAGTCCGAGACGTTGTGGCACTCAAAGCAATACCGATCTATGAGAGCCCACCTCGCGTGGGCATCGTCCGTGCCCGTCGCCACATCGGGGGCCGACGCAGCAGCGTGCGAACACGCTGCGCCCAAGAGCACTGCGCCTGCGGCCAGAACGACGGCGAAGCAAACGCCGGACTTGCGGACCATCCTCGATGCTCCCTGCGCAACCTGACGATCCGGTGCGCCTGCGACGCAAACAGCATATGCGGAATGAGCCTGCTCCTGCATCGATGCACAGCGTACTGTCCACCCGCCGAACCAACGCCTCTGTTCGGGTGCCATTAAATTTCTGCATTTTCAATCGTTTACATAGATATTAGAATCTCAACCGAGGCTGCAGGAGGCGCGAACCCGCCGCCCACGACGACATACAATGTCGCAATGAACCCAATCAATTTCGCTTCCGACGCGACGCTCTCTGATGACGATGTGCGCGCGTGCGTGCGCGTGCTGCGCGCAATCGAGGCTGATCGGTCGCACCTCACGCGCCTTACGCAGGAACAGCGTCGCGAGCTGCTAACGCTCGCGGGACTCGTCGCGAAGCCTGAGCGGCACGACCTCGTGAAAATGGCGAAGGCATTTCGACGCGCCGAGCGCGAAGCTGCCAAGGAACACGACCGGAAAGTCGTCGAGCGAGCGGGACTGCGCATCCAACGCCGCTCCGCAGTCTATGCGCCCCTCTGGCTCGAGCCGCCAAAGCCCGAGCAGCTCGAAGATCGACCCGAGCTCCAACAGGAGCGCGCCTGCTACGTCTGCAAGCAGCCCTTTGTGAAGATGCATCGCTATTACGACTCCATGTGCGATGCGTGCGGCGACTTCAACTACGCGAGGCGCGAGCAGACGGCAGATCTCAGCGGCCACTATGCGCTCGTCACCGGCGCTCGGGTCAAGATCGGCTATCAGGCATCCATGAAACTGCTGCGAGCAGGTGCGCATGTCGTCGTCACCACGCGCTTTCCCGTGGATGCCGCAGACAGGTACTCGAAGGAGCCGGATTTTCCGGCCTTTAGCGAGCGCCTGCAGATCCACGGTCTCGATCTGCGGCATACACCGAGTGTCGAGCTTTTCACACGATTCCTTGTCGAGCGACTGCCACGGCTCGACTACATTCTCAATAACGCATGCCAGACCGTGCGTCGACCCGCGGGGGTTTTCCAACATCTTCTAGCCAGAGAAGCCGAATCAGTCGCGGCACTTCCAGACGCCTGGAGCAGCACTGGAAGCGGCGCGGCGCTCTCACACAACGTGGCCGTCTGGCCACGACGCTTTCTCGGCGAAGACTTCCGCGGCGGCGACGCTCTATTCCCCGCGGATCGCTACGACGAGGATCGGCAACAGGTCGATTTGCGCGACGTGAATAGCTGGCGGCTGCGCATGCATGAGGTCGAGACTCCCGAGCTATTGGAAGTGCAGCTCGTGAACGCGATCGCACCCTACATTCTCAACGCTCGTCTGAAGCCGCTGATGCTACGGACACCCGGGCGTCATAAGCACATCGTCAACGTCAGCGCCATGGAGGGCCAGTTCTATCGCACCACGAAAACCGACAGGCACCCGCACACCAACATGGCCAAAGCGGCACTCAACATGATGACGCGGACAAGCGCAGCCGACTTCGTGAAGGACGGGATTCACATGAACGC
>FTEM01002325.1_pt1 | contig 18140 bp, 16 predicted proteins | sample 1640201 | NCBI WGS metagenome assembly FTEM01 (sample SAMEA3914816, study PRJEB12502) | metagenome | biome: forest; material: soil | place: USA | collected 2011-09-16 | depth 0.3 m | reverse complement strand
GTGTTGATATTTCCCAGGCGTGTGCGCCAGAGCGGCTTCCCGGTCTGCACGTCGAGCGCGATCGTCTGGCCGTCGAGCGTGTTGAAGATATATTTCCCGTTGCTGACGCTGCCGCCGCGGTTCACGACATCGCAGCACGCCACTCCCTGGCTCGCGGGCAGCGGCTTGGGAGCGAATTTCCACTTCAGCGGGGCACCGGGCTTGGTCAGATCGAGCGCATAAACGTAGTTCGGATAAGCCGTCACGACGAACATCGTGTTATCGGCGACGATCGGAGCCGCTTCCTGGCCCTTGTTGACCGCCAGCGAAAACGTGAAGACCGGTTGCAGGCTCTTGACGTTCTGTGTAGTCAGCTCGGATAGAGAAGAAAAGCGCGTCGACGCATAATTTTTCGATGGCATCGTCCATTGCCCGTCGTCGGGCGGCGCATTTGCGGTGCTCGCCGCCGTGCGGCCCGCCTCGGGCGTGGGTGCCGACAGCGCGTGGCCGATCTGCTCGCGCGTGAAGACTTCATTGTCCGGTACCGGAGCCGGCACCGTCTGCGCCACGACCCCGCTCGATGCGAGCAGCCCTGCAAGCGTGATGACACACGGTCTCATCTTACTTTCCCCTCGAACATCAGCCCGCACATCGCGGCAGCACCAGGAAGGCGACGGCGGTCACAAGCGTGGCGAGCGCGAAGCCGCCCCCCAAGAGCATCCCCCAGAGCGCGAGAAAACGGGTCCGTCCGGCGCCCACTTCCATCAGATGACGATGATCTCCGTCGCTTTCGTCTCGCACCCGCACGAAGGCTCGCCACGAGATCCAGAACGACGTCAGCGCAATTGCGACGCCTGCGAGCATGGCAAGCACCATCGCCGGCCATGTCCACGCGTAGCCGGCGAGGGGTGTGAGAGTTCGGTCGTCATTCGCAAAGCACGGCCAGCTCGCCAACGCGTAGCCCGCGCACAATTGTAGGAACCAGGCGAGTGGGCCACCGATCAGCCCAAGGGCGCTCTCATAACATAACACCCGCTCACGGTGCGGCGCGGGATGGTGGAGCAATGAGTCGTGGCGTGCGGTCATGTCCCGAAGCCCAGATATGGAGTGAGGTAGTAGGCCGCGAAGACGAACAGCCACACGATGTCGACGAAATGCCAGTAGAGCACTCCGGCGGAGACCGTCAGGCGCCGTCGCGGACTGAAGTAATCGAGAGCCGTCCAGGCGAAGAGCGCCGCAAGCACGCCGACTCCAATGACGACGTGCGCGATGTGAAACCCGGTGGTGACGAAATACAGTGAGGCATAGCTGGAAGTTCCCAAGCTGAAGGGCTTCGAGTGCCATTCGTAGGCCTGCACGAGTACGAAGACGGCGCCCATGAGAAATGCAAGGCCAAAACCGAGCAGGGCCTGGGAGCGACGCCGCTCCAGGATGCCGCGCTCGCCCCACCACGCCGCCATGCTCGATGCGAGCAACAACACCGTGTTGGGTAGTGCGAGCTTCAGGCTCGGGGCCGGCTCGAGCACCCAGCCCGACTGCGCAGTAGCGCCCGTATAAAAGTAGGCGAACAGCAGATACGCGAACAAAGCTGCCTCGCTCGCGACCAGTGTCCCAACGCCCCAGTAACCGATGCCGTGACGACCTGTCGGTCCGACTGGAATGTCGCGCGGCTCGGAAAGTGCGACTTCAGCCACGGGCAGGCTCTCGTTCGCCATGGGTGGCCTCCCGTTCACGCAACTCCCGACGCGGCCACAACCAGAACAGGATCGCAAGCGCCACTGCCGCACCACCGACGCCGACGATGCTCCAGTGCTTCAGAAGCAGCCCCACGAACACGATCGCGGTTCCCAGCGCCAGCAACACGGGCGCGAAACTGTCCTCGGGCATTTCCAGAACCATGTCGGGCGCAGCGTCCAGGGCCGACGTGCCAATCGTCTCTTTGCCGTCATCCAGCAACATGCCGCGATTGATCGAAGACACGGCGCCTTCTTCGTCGAGGCGATCCTCCCAAAGAGGATGGCGGGAGGCGACGGTTGGAATGACTGCAAAGTTGTAAGGTGGTGGAGGGGAAGGAACGGCCCATTCGAGTGTCGGGGCGTCCCACGGATTTGCGCTCGCCGCAGCACCGCTCTTCAGACTTTTCAACACGTTGATGAAGAAGAGCAGCACTCCGAGCGCGAACGCGAAACTACCGATGGAAGTAATGAGATTGAGGGTGTTCCATCCCATCCCGTCCGCGTAGGTGTAGACCCGGCGGGGCATTCCCAACAGGCCCGTGAGATGCATCGGCAGGAACGCGAGGTTGAACCCTATGAACATCGTCCAGAAGTTCCAGCGTCCAAGGCGCTCGTCCAGCAGCTTCCCGGTCATCTTCGGAAACCAGAAGTAGGCGGCGCCGACGACCGGGAAGACGTTGATTCCGATGAGCACGTAGTGCAAGTGCGCGACCACGAAATAGGTGTCGGTGAGTTGCCAGTCCACGGGCACGCTCGCGGTCATGAATCCCGACACACCGCCGATCACGAACAGCAGGATCATCGAGGCGAAGAACAGGAATGCCGTGGTGATGACGGGTCGGCCCAGCCAGATCGTCGCAAGCCACGCAAAAACCGCCACGGCCGAGGGCAATGTGATGACGATCGAGGCACCTGAGAAGAACGACAAGCCGAGGCCCGGCAGGCCCGTCGCGAACATGTGGTGTACCCACACGCCGAAGCCGAGAATCATCGTCGCCACCGTCGACAACGCCACCAGCGAATACCCGACGAGCGGCCGGCGGCAGAACACCGGCAAGCCGTCGGACACCATGCCCATCGCCGGCAGGACGATTGCGTACACCCACGGATGGCCGAAGATCCAGAACAGGTGCTGCCACAACAGCGGCTGCCCGCCGCCGGCCGGATCGAAGAAATGGGTGCCGAACTGACGGTCCATCCACAACATGAAAAACGCCAGGCTCACGGCGGGCACCACGATCAGGTTGGCGGCGCTGGCCGTCAGCGTCCCCCAGATGAGGATCGGCAGGCGGTTGATCGACATGCCGGGGGCGCGGGTGCGGAATGCGGTCACGATGAAGTTGGCGGCGCCCACCGTCGTTGAGATGCCTAGAAACACCATTCCCAACGAATAGAAGTCTTCATTGAGACCCGGGTTGTAGTCGCGCGATGCGTAGGGGACGTAGTTGAACCAGCCGTCGTTGGGTCCGTTGCCCGTCAGGAATCCGGTGTACAAGAAGATTCCCGCGGCCAGGTAGATCCAGTAGCTGAAAGCATTCAGCCGCGGGAAAGCCATGTCCCGGCTACCGAGCAGCAAAGGCCACAGGTAGTTGGAAAAGCCCGACAGGATCGGGGACGCGTACAGGAAGATCATCGTCATGCCGTGCGTCGAGAAAAGCTGGTTGTATTGATCCGGCGTAAGCAGCGTGCGATTCGGGCCGGCGAGCTGCAGGCGCATGAGCAGCGCCTCGATGCCGCCCAGGGCCAGGAAGATGAAAGCGGTGACGATGTAGCGGATGCCGATTTCCTTGTGATCGACGGAGCTGAAGAAGCCTTTCAGGCCCGGCGCCGTCTCCCACAGCCGCAGCAGCCGCGCCTCGTGCTCCACGCTGTCGATGCCGACGCGCGGCGTGCGATAGTCCGCTGGCCTCATTTGAGAGTCTCCAGGTATGCCAGCGCATCTGTTAGCTGCTGTGCGGACAGACCCTGGTTCGGCATCAGCGTGCCGGGTTTCAGAGCCTGCGGAGCTTCGATCCACTCGGCCAGCGTGCCGGGGCCGTTAGGGAGGGTGCCGGCGGCGAGCGTACGGCGACTCATGATGTGTGTGAGGTCCGGAGCATTGATTGCACCGGCGGCCGTGCCTCGTACCTGATGACACAAGCCGCAGCGATATTCAACCAACGCCGCGCCTCGCATTTGCTCCGGAGTCGCGGGAGCGGGTGCGGCTTGCAACTGCGCCGCCCGCCAGCGTTCGAAGTCCTGCTGCGATTCGGCGACGACCTCGAATGCCATGTGCGCGTGTTGGAAGCCACAGAACTCGGCGCACTGGCCGAGGTAGCGCCCCGCCTGCTTCGCCTGCATCCAGCTAAGATTCGTCTGCCCCGGAATCGTGTCGGTCTTGCCCGTCAGCTTCGGCACCCAGAAGCTGTGAATGACGTCGCCGCCGTGCAGGCGAACCAGAACCGGCACGCCGACAGGAATGTGAATCTCATTGGCGGTTGGGAAAGTCGCGGACGGGTCTGCAGATTGATAGCGGACCTCCCACCACCACTGATGTGCCGTGATGTCGAGTACCAGGGCAGGGTGTTGGGGCGGTCCGGATACGGCTGCCAGCGCGACCATGGTCCAGACGAGTGTGATCGTCAGCGGAATCGCCGAGATGGCAAGGCCAATGGTGATCCATCTGATCCCGTTGCCGCCGCGTGCGACCGGTACAGAGCGCGTTTCGGCGGCTCCGCCGCTGACAGGCGAGCGACGCACCGCAAGCCAGAGTATTACGGCGATGATCACGCAGACTGACGTTGCGACGACCAGCGTCCACCAAGTCAGCGGGAGGACCGCCTGCGCCCGTGCGCCAGCGGCGTCAAGATAGCCGAGCGGGGCGGGACTCATTTCGGTTCATCGCCTCGAGCGCGCCCAGTAGCCGGCGCAGCGAGCGGATGGCAGTCCAGAGGAAGAGGAGAATGCCAGGTACCCACATGAGAATGCCGCCCAGTTGTTGATCTTGCAGCGGGGTCAGTCCCCAGGCGGATGCGGTCGTGAAGTGAGGAAAGAACAATGGGCGCGCGGCCAGTGACAACACTGCACCCAACAGTCCCATCTGCATGGAGGTCAGCAGACCGACGACCAGTGCATCGGCCGTTCGCTCGCGGGAATGATGCAGGAGCTCGCGCCATAGGAGTACGCCGCTACCGAAGAGCGTGACGTGCATCGTCCAGTACAGCAGTGAAGATGAGAAGGTAGCGTCATATGGCGTCGGCATGTGCCAAAGCCACAACGCCACGAAGAACACTACTGCGTAGAACCAGAGTCCCCACGCTCCGCGACGCACAGCTGGCGGCTGGGAGCCCAGCGCAATCAAGGGTGCCGCCACGAGCAACAGGATCATGTGCTGGGCGATGCGGGCGGAAAAGAGAGAAACGGACAGTGCGCACAGCGGTGACAGGAATGCCGCGGCAGCGACCGTCCAACCGCTCCCCGTAAACCAACGTGCTCGGCGTTGACTCGTGGACAGCACGTGCAGGGTGCCGAGCACGACCAGGACGACGATCAGTAATGGGTCGAGATTGAACCGTGCCAGCAGCTCCCCTGGCGACGGCGGCGCTCCGCAGTAAGGCAACGCTTCGTTCACTTCATGTCTTCTTGCTTGGTTCGTAAGAGGGCGACGCACCGGCAACGTGCATCGGCCAGCAATTTTCACTCCCGTACGCGGCCGCCATATATATCGTAATGCGATATAAATGACCGACGACGGAACCGCTGCCCATGCGTCGCACCCGCCGACTCGGGGGCCCATCGCCGCACTGGTGCTCGGGCTTCAGCGCGGCACAGATCTTGCGTTGCGGGAACGCTTCGCGCCACCTGAAACAAATTGTTACAAACCCGCTTCGGTCATCGTAAGTGTCTGCTGTGGATTGCAGTCTGCGGTATGAGCTCGGGCTGTTCTCCTTCGGCCGGCAGTACCGGAAAATCGACGGCCGGCGGCAGGAAGTCGTACGCGAGGATGTTGCCGCGTCGCTATCGCGCCGTTGGTTCGTGCATCGCTGGCAGGACGCTGGACTGTTCTTCGGCCTGGGCATCAGCTTTCGCACGCGTGCCGGGCTGCCTGAAGGCAATCCGTTCAACGGCAGTCACATGAATTTTGCCGAGCAGCTCGGCGTGCGCTGGATGGGACCGGCTCACCGCCTGGGCCTGGAGGTCTCGCTGCGGCATTTCTCCAATCTCGGCATCGTCCGGCCGAACGTAGGGCAGAACTTCCTCAACGTCGCCGTCGTCTTTCTGAAGATTGAAGAGGCGAGCGCGCGTGCTTCAGGGCGGCGCTTACGCTTGCGCCTTGGCGAACCCGACGACGAGCATCACGAGGCCGAGCACCAGCAGCAGGTGGATCGCGCCGAAGGTTATTTTTACCGCGAGCCATAGCACCAGCCACAGCACTATCACCGCGATACCCAGAGCTTTGAGGATGCCCATCTCGCCTCCCGATTCGTTTGCTTTGCTCTGGGAGGCTAAGCAGGGCGCGTGCCCGGCGGACGGACTTTCAGGGCCGCGCCGCCCGCGCGATGTCCTCATCGACCACCTGCGCCAGCACGTCGAGGGGCACCGCCCCGGTCTGCAGCAGCCAGTTATGAAATTCCTTCATGGCGAACCGCGATTGCAGCGCTTTCTGCGCTTTCGTGCGTTGTACGAGAATTTCCAACTCGCCGATCTTGTACGCGCAGGCCTGTCCGGGCCAGACGACGTAACGATCTACTTCTGCCGCCGGTATGCCGTAGTCGAGCGCCTGTTGGCGTGTCCAGTGCAGCGCATGGAGGCCGGTGTCGACGACGAGGCGCCGGGCGCGAAACAGCTCGTCTGAAAGTTGCCCCAGGCGCCCGTTGGGATCGCCGTCGTACCAACCGGCCTCTGCCACGAGGTGCTCCGCGTACAGGCCCCAGCCTTCTGTGAACGCGGACAGCCGCCCGAACACACGCTTCTGGCGATACTTGGGAAGCGCGGGCAGCTCCTCTTGGAGAGCGATCTGGAAGTGATGTCCTGGCACGCCCTCGTGATAGGTCAGCGAGCGCATCTCCAAGACCTTGTAAGGAGGTCCGGGAAGTGGAATCCATACCGTACCGGGCAGGCTGCCGTCCGGCGCCGGCGCGGTGTAGTGGGCCGCCGCAGTCCGTTCCGTGAACGGCGGCTCGCGCTTGACGCGCACAGGAGCCATCGGGCGCAAATCGAACAGCGTCGCCGCTCGTATCTGCGCGTCGCGCAGAATTCGGGCGTGCTCGGCGAGCATCGCCGGGCGCGGGTCGCGATCGGCCGGAGGCTGCGCGCTGGCCTCCAACGCCTCGTAGCGGTCCTTCACCGAGCCTCCGGTACGCCCGAGTCTGCGCAGCAACAGATCCATCTCAGCTTCGATCCGTGCGACCTCGCGGAGCCCAATGGCATGAATCTGATCCGGCGTCATGTCGGTTGTCGTATTGCTGCGTAACATCGCGGCGTACACCTGATCGCCATGCGGCAGGCGCCAGATACCGGCCTCATCGGTGGCAACTTCCATTTGCGCTGCCAGCATGTCGCGCACTCTGCGGATCGCCGGAAGAAGTGCCTCGCGGGCGATTTTTTCTGCCGCCGCTCGCGCTGTCGCGACCTGCTCGGCGGAGAAACCCTTTGCGTTCCTGGCGCGTTCCGCCAGGGAGGTCACCAGGACGTTGTTGCCTGGCTCGGGCGCCAGAAAACGGTCGATCCCGTCCAGTGTCGCCTGCAGGATGAACTTCGGAGGAATCACACCCTTGGCGGCGCGTGCTTTCGCTTCCGCTATCCCCTGATCGAGGATGGGCGCGACCTGCGCCAGGCGTTCCAGGTAGTTGTCGATGTCACGGGCGTTGCGCACCGGGTGCGTCTGGCTCAGAAAGTTGATCAAGCTGACATGCAGTCCGCCGAACTGCTCGAACACGTATCTGCGGTCTTCGACAGCCGCCATGCGAATCGTGTCCTGAAGCTGCCATTCGATCGAAGCGGCTGATGCGCGCTGCACGGGATTCAGCTCCCCACGCGAATAGCGCCTGAGTCTCTCGAGAGACTGGCGCGCGTGCTCGACGTACGCGGCTCGTGCGGCGGCTCGAAGCGGAATTCCATACGAGAAATCCTTGGCCGTCAGCTTCCGATCCAGGGCGTCCTCCTCGGCCCCGGAGAAATACTGTTGCGTGGTGGCGTTTGTTGGATCGCCACGCATCCACTCGTCCGCCAGGGCGGCGGCGAAGTCGTCGAAGCTGAGTTTTTGCGCGCCGGCGGGAGCAGCCGTTGCGCCGTTTACCAGGCCGATGCCCAACGCACATAGAATTCCGAGCGCCGCGGCGCGGCGGCACGCTGAAGTTGAGATCACGGTGACTCCTGCGCTAGCGCAAACCTAACACCACGACTTTTGCCGTCGTTTTCGGAGTCGGCCAGATCGCCGATGACATGCCTATCGCGGCTGCGACGCGTTGGTTGCCGCCATCGCTGTACGTGATCACGCCGCCGCCGATCGCAGCGCCGGTGGCATTGGACCACAGCATTTTCCCGCCTTGCGCGGCAAATGCATACAACGTTCCACCCATGTCGCCCACGAACACCAGGCCGCCTGCAGTCGCAGTGACTCCGCTCATGACGGGAAAGGGTGCCTTGAATTTCCACTCGACCGCACCGCTGTCCGCGTCGACGGCGTAAATCCAGCCAGCCCAGGTTGCAGGCGGATCGAGCTTGCCGAAGGCCTCACCGGCATTCGCCGCGTTGTGGCCGGACCAGGGCTTGTGCAGCTCGGAGTTGCGGGTTTGGTCCTCCGGCTGCAATGCGACCGTCGCACACCAGTCGACCGCGCCGGTGAACAACAGGTTGGTCGCAGGATCGTAGGCGGGCCCGTTCCATTCCGAGCCGCCTTGGGTACCGGGGCAAAAGTGCACCGGCTGCTGCGAAAACGGCGCGTCTGCATTCTCGACGCGCGTCACGGCGGTACGGTACAAGCTGCGGCCGCTCACCAGATCGAAGGCATGCAGATGGCCGTCTTTCGGCGCAACGGCAACGATCCGCTTGCCACCCTTGGTCGTCAGGATAACGGGTGCCGTTGAAACGTCCCAGTCGTGGTAGTCGCCGGGTGAAACCGCGTAGTGCGTGCGGAACGCGCCCGTCCTGGCGTCGAGGACGACAATCGATCCGGTGTTGGCGTTGGCTCCGGGCCGCAGGCTGTGATCGAAATCGGGCGCCGGGTTGCCCCCGGGAACGTACAGCAGGCCGGTAGAGGGATCGAGAGAGTAGGACGTCCAGGTGGCTCCGCCGCTGATCGGCACGTCGGGGGAGTTTCCCCAGCCTTGTACTTTTGCCTGGGCCTTGTCTCTGGGCACCAGGTAAGTCTCCCAGAGCACCTTTCCGGACGCGGCGTCGAGGGCGTACATGCGCCCCTTCACTCCCTTGTTATCGCCGCCGGCGTTGCCCACCAACACCAGGCCGTTCCACACGATCGGCGCGGCGGGCACCGATTCCGCAGCCTTCGGATCCGCGATCGCAGTCTCCCACAGCTTCTTGCCGTTGGCGGCATCGTACGAGATCACGCGCCCGTCCTGCGTGCCGCGGAACAAATGCCCCCCGGACCATGCGCTGCCGCGATTGACCTTCAGGAAGGTAGTGGGGAAGTCCTCATGGGCGCGCCACTTCACTTTGCACGTCGAAGGGTCGAGCGCAAACGTGTCTTTCTCGGTCGTGCCGAACAATGTGCCGCCGACTTCGATGAGTCCCGTCTGGAAGCCACCGTCCTCGCCGGAATCGAAGCTGCACAGCACTTTCAGTCCCTGCACGTTGCTCGTGTCGATCTCACGCAGCGGGGAGTAGCGCTCCGAGGTCAATGTCCGGTTATAACTCGGCCAGTCGTCGGCTGCGGATGCCGTCGGTACCGAGCAAACGAGCAGGCCAACCGCCGCACCGAGCCGCAAAGCATTCATTGCCGTTCTCCATCGATGGCGGGAGCGCCATTGCGCCTGTAGATCACGCCACTCTTCATGACAAAAGATACGTGCTGCAACACTTGAGGCCGTGTCAGCGGGTCAGCGTCGACCGCCACCAGGTCCGCGAACCGGCCCGCCTGTACCGAGCCGACGCGATCGGCTACGCCGAGGAGGTCGGCCGCGTTGCGGGTAGCTGCGAGCACCGCCTCGAGCGGCTTCATTCCATTGGCGATCAGAAGGCCGAATTCCATTGCATGGTCGCCCTCGCCGATGTCGGTTCCGTACGCAATCTTCACGCCGGATTTGACCGCCAGCGGCAGGTTCTTCTTCGGCAGCAGATCGTTGGCAAGCTCTTTCGGAGCCGTCCCGGGCGTGAGGAGCTCGGGGTGATCGCGCGCCACTGCATAGAAGATGTCGTAGACGGTCAAGGTGGGGACCAGGTAGGTGCCATGCGCTTTCATCAGGGCGAAGGTCTGCTCGGTCGCGAAGGACCCGTGCTCGACGGAATCCACGCCGGCGCGCACCGCGTTCTCGATTGCGGCCGCCGGATAGATGTGTGCGGCCACTTTCATTCCCAGCGCGTGAGCCGTCTCGACCGCGGCGCGCATTTCCTCGTTGGTCATAAGCTGCTGCCGCGGATCGTCGCCCGTCGAGGCGATGCCTCCGGAGGGCATGAGCTTGATCAAATCGGCGCCGCGTCGCTTGTGCTCGCGAACACGGATGCGAGCCTGCTCTGGAGTATCTACGATCCCGTTTTCCCAACCGGGATGTGAGAGTTTGCCGTCGAGCCCGTCGCGTGGATCGCCGTGCCCAGCGGTCGGGCCGAGCGGTTCCAGCGACACGAGCAGCCGCGGCCCTTGAATTTTGCCGGCATCGATAGCGTCACGCACCGCCACCGTCTCATCGCCACCGCCCACATCCCGCGCACTGGTGAAGCCCTGCTGCAGCATCTGCCGCGCAAACACGGCGCCATCGAAGGCGCGGTCGATGTCGGAATGCGTCAGCCAATACTCAGTCGCGTTCACGCGGTTCGGCAGCAGCGACGCTATGTGAACGTGGCAATCGATGAATCCCGGGAGAACGGTGGACGCGGAGAGGTCGACAATTTCGGCGCCGGCCGGGGTGGTGAAGCCGGCGTCCACCGACACGATCTTTTCGTCGTGAACCACTATCGAGACGTGCCGGCGCGGCATGTCAGAAACGCCATCGATCAGAGCGCCCGCGTGAATCACTACGTCTTTCGCGACAGACGTTTGAGCGACCAGCGCGGCGAGCAGACAGAGAGCCGCGCGTGCGCAATGGTGTGGCCTCAAGATATTCCTCATGGCGACTGTTCGTATTCTGGTGGCGCGCTATTTTACGCGTTTTGCGGCCGGCTGCGGCTATCCGCTTGGCTGTCCGATGCGGATGCGGTCGAGGTGCGACCTGATGTGCGCGGCTTCGGCAGCCGTATTGGCCAGCGATACGGCGCGTTGGAAAGCTTCGCGGGCCTCCTCGAGGTGGCCGAGTTGCTGCAGGTACGCGCCCCTGGCGCCGTGGAAATGGAAGTAGCCGGACAGGCGAGGCGCCAACGGCTCGATCATCACCAGGGCAGCTTGCGGGCCATGCACCTTGGCGACCGCGACGGACCGATTGAGTGTGACGACGGGGGAGGGCTGCAGTCTCTCGAGCGTCGAGTACAACAAGTCTATTTCCGACCAGTCGGTTTGTGCGGCGCGTTCCGCCCGGGAATGCAGAGCAGCGATGGCGGCTTGCACCTGATACGGTCCGGGGCTGGTGTGGCGCAGCGCCTTGTCCACAAGCGCGAGGCCCTCCGCGATGAGCTTTCGATCCCACAGACTGCGGTCCTGATCTTCGAGCAACACGATACAGCCGTCGGCGTCGAGCCTGGCTCGTGCGCGGCTGTGCTGGAGAAGCAGCAGCGCGGTGAGGCCCATCATTTCCGGCTCGCCCGGAAAAATCCGCAGCAGCAGCCGCATGAGGCGGATCGCTTCTTCGCACAACGGTCCGCGCAGCGCGGCCCCGTCGCCGCTCGCCGAGTATCCTGCGTTGAACAGCAGGTAGATCATGGTTGCGACGGCGGCGAGTCGCCTCGTGCGCTGCGCCGGGCTGGGTGTTTCGAACGGCACGCCGCCGCCGGCAATTCGATTCTTCGCTCGCGTGATCCGCTGCTCCATTGCGGCCTCGCTGACGAGGAACGCCCGGGCGATCTGCTGAACCGACAAGCCGGAGACGATCCGCAGCGCAAGGGCGATCTGTTGCGAGGGCGGCAGTTCAGGATGACAACAGATGAACAACAGGCGCAACAGGTCATCGCGATAGTCGGCGCTGTCCAGCCGCTCGGCGAGCTCGGGCTCCGTATCTTCCAGGTCGGACAGCACATCCTCCGGCGGCAGTGCCTCGTGCCTGTTGCGGCGCCTGACCGCATCGATGGCAACATTCCGGCCGACGAAGATCAGCCACGCAGCCGGGTCGCGCGGTACGCCCTTTTGCGGCCACGTCTTCAGCGCCCGCAGGCAGGCGTCCTGGAAAGCTTCTTCGGCTATATCGAGATCGCGGAAATATCGCAGCAGCGCTGCGACCGCCTGGGGACGGGCTGACGTCAGCGCCGCGTCGATCCAGGCGGCGCCGGTCACGCGTTACGCACCGGATTGAACACCGCGATGGGGCGGAGTTCGTACGAGCCGCCGGGATTGGCGACTCCCAACTCGCGTGCGGTTTCCAGAGCTTGTTGCAACCCGGAGCATTCGACGACGTAGAAGCCGAGCAGTTGCTCCTTGGTCTCGGCGAACGGGCCATCGATCACTAATGCCGGCTCGCGATCCTTCTTCAGTGTGGTCGCAGCGGTGGTCGGCATCAGGCGGGCGACCGGCCCCAGGCGGCCCGCCTTGCTCAGCTTGTCCTGCACGACGGCGAGCCGCTCCATGGTGGCCTCGTCCTGCTCCTTCGACCAGGCGCAGACGAGGTCTTCGGAGTGATAGCAGAGAATTGCATAGAGCATCATCGATTCCTCATCCGCCAATGAAGGTTGGCACGGGTCGCCTGTCCGCAGAAAGCGACAGATCCGAAGTCGGACGCCGAGCTTGCGCAAGAGGGCCATTATTCGCAATCCTGCGGCATCGACAAGTTTTAAAATGTTGCCATGAAAGCGCGTAATTGTCCTTGGATCGCGAGTGCCGTGCTGGCTGTTGCGAGCGTCGCCGCGGCGCACGCCGAGCCGGCGCCGTTCGATCTTGCCGGGCCGAACCTTGCAATCACGGTGACCCGCGGCGCGCGCACGCTGCCGATTTCGCAAGTACCGAATCTCGCGCCGGGCGATCGCCTGTGGCTGCAGGCAGATCTGCCGGCCACGCAGTCGGCGCACTATGTGTTGGTTGCCGCATTCCTGCGGGGCGCGACCAATCCGCCGCCGCAGAGCTGGTTTTCGCAGTGCGAGACATGGTCGCGCAAATGCATAGAGAGCGGTCTCACCGTCACCGTGCCGCCGGATGCCCAGCAGGTGTTGCTGTTTCTCGCGCCGGAGGCGGGTGGAGACTTCAAGACGCTGGTCAACGCGGTGCGCGGCCGGCCCGGCGCCTTCGTTCGCGCCTCGCAGGATTTGAATCAAGCGTCGCTGGATCGTGCGCGCCTGGAGGCCCACCTGGCAGCGATCCGGGCCTTGAGCCAGAGCGACCCGGCCAAGCTCAAGGATGCCGCGCCGCTGCTGGCGCGCAGTCTTGCGATCAAGGTCGATGAAAAGTGCCTCGACAAGCTTCCGGAGCTGCAGGCTCCGTGTCTCATGCAAGGCCAGAATTCCCTCATCCTGAATGATGGCCACAGCACCTCCATCGTCGAGGCGCTCACGACCGGCCCGGCGAGCGATCTGGCCATGGAGGCCAGCTACACGCCGCAGCTCAGCTACGGGTACTACAGCCCTTATATCGCCTCCGTGCTGGACATCGCGCGGATCCTCGATTCATTCCACACGGCTCACTATCAATACATCCCGGCGCTCGCCTCGCAACGGGGTGAACAGCTTGCCCTGACACTCAACACGCCGCCGTCGTTTCGCGACCCGCAGTCGGTGTTGGTCGTCGCATTGCCGGCGGTGGAGCAGGCGCAGTTGCCGCCGCTGCACGCTGTCGATCCGAAGGAAATCTACTGCGCAAGAAAGGACGTCCTGGTGCTCCCTGTGGAGGGCGCGCCGCTGGTCTTCTCTACCGGTTACGCGCACGAGGTGGCGCTGAGCCTGTCCGGCAAGAACGGCAAGACCCTCGAGCTGCCTGCCAGGGCGGATCCCGAGCAAGGCGGGTTTGTCGTCAATACGGCCGCGCTGGGCACCGCGAGCCTGGGCGACCGGATCCAGGGCTCGCTGCACGGCTACTGGGGATTCGAGAAATATTCCGGGCCCACTTTCGAATTGGTGAACGCGCACGCTCAGAAATGGGAGCTGGCGGATTCCGAGGATGGGACGTTGATCGTGGGTCGGGAAGATACCGTTCATCTGCAGTCGGGCAGTGTCAGTTGCGTCGAGCGCGTCATGCTTCAGGATGCGGATGGCAAGGAGTTGAAAACCGACTGGAAGACCGTCAAGTCCAACGAGGTCGAAGTAAAGCTGCCGCTGCAGGGCGCGAAGCCTGGCCCGATCACACTCCTGGTTGCGCAGCACGGCGGCGGTGCGCCCCAACAGGTGTCGTTGCGCGCCTTCTCGGAGGCTGCGCGCCTGAGCAGTTTCGCCGTCTATGCCGGGGAGCCGCAGGGCATTTTGCGCGGCAGCCGACTGGATGAGGTCGCAGGTCTCGTAGTGAAGGACGTCGCGTTCGTGCCCGGGAAGTTGACGACCAGTCAGGGAAGCGACGAGCTCGCGATGGTTGCAGCAGACGCGCAGGCAGCGGCTGCACTGACGGCAGGCGACGCAACGAAGGCGAAAGTCACCTTGAACGATGGGCGTGTGCTCACTCTCAACGTCGCAGTCGATGCGCCGCGCCCGAGTGCCATCCTGATCGGCAAGAGCGTGCAGCCATCCGCCTCGAGCAATCAAAGCAACATCCAGCTTGCCGATCCGGATGAGCTGCCGCAGGACGCGAAGCTGACATTCTCCCTGCGCGCGCAATCGCCGGCAGTGTTCACACACGATGAGAAGATCGAAGTCGCAACCGCCGACGAAGCGTTCTCGGCTACTTTGAGCGTGAGCAACGGCGCAATCATGCTCGAAGACGCCAAGGTGGCGGTGGTCACACTCGATCCGGCAAAGGCGTTCGGAGCGTCGGCATTCGGTCCGCTGCAGTTCCGTGTGGTTGCAGGCGGCGCCGTCGGCAATTGGCGTCCACTGGGCACACTGGTGCGGCTACCTGTGCTGCGGGAGCTGAAGTGTCCCGCGAGCGCCGATCTGGCCTGCAAGCTCACGGGCTCCAACCTGTTCCTGGTCGAATCCGTCTCGAGCGATGCGAAGTTCGAGCACCCCGTGCAGGTGCCGGACGGCTTCCCGGGTTACGCACTGCCGGTGCCACACCCGGTTAATGGCCCGCTTTACGTGAAACTGCGCGACAACCCTTCAGTTATCAACCCTACGTCTCTTGGCACGCAGCAGCTCCCCTCGTCCGCCGATGAAGTCGCTCGCGCCGAGGTTAGACACGAAGCGGCACGCACTGACGCAAGTGCCGTGGCAACTCCCGATGTTGGTGGGCAACAGCAAACGACCGCGACGCCTAACTGATCGTGGGCAGTCGACGCCTGAGTTACGCGCCGTTTGACCGCAGTGTTGGCTGGCTGCGTGTCAAGGCTTTGGCGTCGGCGGGGTGTTTGATTGAACGCCTTGCTTCGCAGCGTCCTGCGCTTTCTTTGCGTCGCTCGCCGGAGGGTCATCCGTGGCGGTCTCCGGGGAGTTCTTCTGATCGTCGTGAGCCGTCTCCGGTTTGCTGCTGTCCACGGCCTTCGACTGGTCCGGCGCGCTGCTATCCGAAGGGGCAACTGCGCGTGTCACGCCCGGTGCGGTGGCTGCTCGCGGCACACCCTCCGCGCGGGGTGACGATGCGGGCGATTGCGCGAGCGCTGCGGTACCCATCCACAGCAGTCCTGCAGCCAGCAACACGAAATGGCGAAAGGTAAACATGCGCGATATCTCCGTTTGCTGCTGATTGCCGCAATTGCCATGCCTGCGGCGTCGACTCGCCAACCGTAGACGGTGGCTTCGCACCCGGGCATCCTCCCCTTGGTTGCCTGGCGACAATCCACAGTCCAATGAGCCCGCTACTCACGTTGAAGGTGCACACGCAATTGCGTGCTGCGGCGCGTGCAGGCAGGGAGTCGATCGAGTGCTCGCTCGATCTGGATCGGTCGCAGGTAGCGGTGCAGATCGAGGCCAGCGCATGGATCTGGCAGGGACACCGCTTCCCCTATCTGCAGAGCTGTAAGGACAGAACTATCTATCACTGGAGCGAGGCTGCGTTTCACCCCGTAGCCCGATTCACGACCTCGCTCATCAAGCTGGTGCCCACCGATTGGGGACCGCCCACATTCGAGATCGACGGCATCAAGATGCTGCCGACGGCTCGCGTTTCGCCGTACGCGGATGCGCAGGCCAAGGTGGGATATATCCAGCCGCGCGGCAAGGCGATTCTGGATACCTGTGGGGGCCTTGGTTATTTCGCCGCGTGGTGCCTGCTGGGACAGGCGGAACATGTGCTGTCTGTCGAGAAGAGTCCCGATGTGATCTGGCTGCGCAGCCTCAATCCCTGGTCGCCGGAGTCCGGCGGACGATTGACCCTGGTCCAGGGCGACATCACCCGGCAGATCGACGCGCTGCCGAGCGAGTCGGTCGATGCGATCCTGCATGACCCGCCGCGTTTCGGCATTGCCGGCGAGCTCTACTCGCAGGTCTTTTATGTAAGCCTTGCGCGGGTGCTCAGGCGCAGGGGGAAACTGTTTCACTACACCGGCACGCCGAACAAACTTACCAGCGGCCGCGATGTTCCCAACGAAGTGGCGAACCGGCTGCGGCAGGCGGGATTCGTTGCGGCGCTGAAGGGCGACGGCGTGTTGGCGCAGCGCCGGCGTTGAGTCCGTTCCGTGCGGTGGACACGGATTGGAAAGCAGTCGATTTGCCGCAGCCGGGCGCGTAGCTTAGCGGCTGGTCCAAAGAACTGTCAGGACGCGGGAGATGCCCGCAAGACCTGCAGGTGCAACGCGTGTGAGAGAAAGAGGGGATCGTCATGATTCAGTACACAAGGGCTGCGTGGAGTGCGGTCAAGCACGGCTCACGCGCGCTATGCGCTGTGCTCGCTCTGGCAACGACGGGCGTGGCGCTTGCCCATCATTCGTTCGCAATGTTCGACAGCGAGCACCAGATCAAGCTGGCGGGCACCGTGAAGAGCTTCGAATGGGCGAATCCCCATGTGTACATCGAGCTGGATGCGATGGGTGCGGACGGCACGACCAAGGGTTATACCGTCGAATGTGCGAATCCGGGCATCCTCAATCGGATCGGCTGGAAGTTCAACATGATCAAGCCGGGAGACCAGATCACGGTGATCATCGCGCCGCTGAAGACCGGCGAGCCGGGCGGCCTTCTGAAGCTGGTAACTCTCGCCGACGGGCGCAAGTTCGCCAATGGCGGTCCTGCAGGCAAGGCGAACATTCAGTAGGGGTTACGATGCCGCACGCAAAGCAACGCTACAACACCGCGGCGCGCCTACCCGGCGTCTGCGTCCTCGCTGTCGCCCTTGGAGGGATCGTGCCGGCGCATGCAGAGACAACCGGCGCGCCAGACTCGCCGTCCGCCGTCCACACCGCACCCGCCGATCATGCGGCGCCCGCGGCCCACGCAGCGCCGGCAAACCACTGGCTGAGTGGAACCTGGAATCGCTACCCGCAGATCGATGAGACACCGGACCCCAAGGTGCCGCTGCCGCCACCGGTTGCAGCGCCGCCGTTGAAGCCTGAGTACAAGGCCGAATGGGAAGCGCAGCAGAAAGCCATTCATGACGCCGAAGCCCGCGGCGAGCCGCCGTTCACCGATTACGTCAAGTGTCTGCCGGACGGCATGCCCGCGATGATGTTGGCCATGTTTCCGATGGAAGTGCTGCAAACGCCGGGTCAGGTCACTATCGTGCAGGAAGCCTACAACCAGACGCGGCGCGTCTATCTGAACGAGAAGCAGATGCCGATCGAGGACGCGGAGCCCGGGTACTGGGGACACTCGGTGGGTCATTGGGAGGGCAATACGCTGATCGTCGACACCATCGGCATCAAGGATGCGGTGCGCTTCCGCAACGTGCCGCACAGCGACCAGATGCGCATACACGAGCGCATGCGGCTGTTGACACCGGATTTCTTCGAAGACCGGATCACGGTCGAGGACCCCAAGTACCTGACAGGCCCGTGGAGCTTCATGTGGGTGTACAGGCGTCTGCCGCACTACAAGATGCTCGAGTACGTGTGCGATTCGAACCGCGAGTACAAGGATCCGAAGACGGGCGGAACGCGACTGCGCGTTGGGGATCACTGAAGC
>FTEM01001678.1_pt1 | contig 18223 bp, 15 predicted proteins | sample 1640201 | NCBI WGS metagenome assembly FTEM01 (sample SAMEA3914816, study PRJEB12502) | metagenome | biome: forest; material: soil | place: USA | collected 2011-09-16 | depth 0.3 m | reverse complement strand
TTTGCGAGCGGTGGGAGCGTTGGGGGCGCTCGGCTTGTGCGGCGCATTTCTGGCGGCTGTCAGCTTTGCGCTCACCGGTCATACCTCCGTTCACACCAATCGCCCGGTGCTGGCCGCGATGCTCACATGTCACGTGCTTGTCGGCATGTTCTGGTTCGGAGCCCTGTTGCCGTTGCGCCTCGTGAGCGTGCGGGAGCCGGCAGCCCGAGCTGGCGCGATCATCGCGGCATTTTCTGCGTCGGCTGCGTGGCTCGTACCGCTGATCCTGGCAGCCGGTCTCGTCATGGCTGCGATACTCGTGCCCGGGCTGGCAACATTCGGTCAGCCCTACGGACAATTGCTCCTCGTCAAACTGTTCTCGTTCGCCGTCCTGATGGGGCTCGCCGTCGCGAACAAGTGGCGCTTCGGTCCCGGCGTTGCAACGGCAGCACCCGGTGCGGCGCAACGGTTTCGTACGGCCGTAATAGCCGAATTCGTGATGATCTGTGGGGTGCTGGCCGTGACCGCGTGCCTGACGACGTTCTTTTCGCCGGAGTGATGCGGCGCGCGGTTTGCGGGCGCAGCCGTCACGCGCAGCCTCCGCGGGTCGGCGTCGTCGCGCGGGCTGCGTGCGCGGCCGGCGTCAGGGCGCAGCCGGTCGCTGCATGATCGCTTTGCGCACGTCCGCCATCGGAGCGTCATCGCGCAGTCGCATCGAGTCGTTCTGTTCCTCGATCCCCAGTTCCTTCCACAACGCAGGCAGATCCGGCGCCAACGGCGCGTCCTTCATTTTTGCGTACAGCTCCTCGAGCACGTGGGTACCGACCGCAGCGTCGCCGGTGCTGAAGATGCGGTCGACGGGCCAATCGGTCACGATGCCGCCGCTCGCGCGATTCACGGCGCGCAGCGCGTCCTGAAGGCCGAAGCGATTATGTGTTCGGCGGCGGATGTCCACGTCCGCTTCGAGGCAGAACAGGGCGCCGCCCCAATACGTGCGACCCCATGTATGCGTGTTGTCGAGCCCGCGGTCGCCGTCCTGCGGCAGCCCCTTGGGCATTGAATGGAACTGCTCCGTCCACACGTCCTCGACTGTTCGATTGCCGGCCTGGGCTCGGGCAATTCCTTCGACGTACACGGAGATTCCTTCGGACAGCCATGAATGCTCGCGGCCGACATCCGGCATGGCCAGATGAATCATCTCATGCACCAACACCCAGTCGTTTACAAGCTGCGCATCAGTGACGTCTCGTCCGACGCGCACGCGAATGAAGCCCCCGTTGTAACCGAATGTCGTGCCGCCCTGGACTCCGCCACCCGCCACTGGCTGAACGAGTATGCGCAATGCTCTGGTTGGGAAGCGACCGTAATAGTGAGTCACGATATCTGCCGAGCGGCGTATCCAGGCCAGCAGGGGCTGCGGGCCGGCACTGAACTGGGAATCGGCCACCAGCACGTGCATGTCAACTTCGTCGATCCGCAACGTTCGCTCGGCAGGATCTGGCGCCGCCGCGGTAGCGCCGACCCGAATCCATGCGAGGACGAAGATCGATGCGCATTTCGCCCATGTCGCAAATGGCTTCAACTCACACTCCTGTGGGATCGATCTTAAATCCTACGCGCGGCGCCCGAACGGCAAGTCTGCGCCCACGGCTGCGTGAATGATTCCGGCGCCACGCTCGAGCAGGAACGAGCGGAAGGCCGCGGCGATCGGCGCGAGCCGCTTTTCCCGCAGGTGGATCGCGTACCAGTCTCGCACTATCGGCAGGCCGGCGACGTCGAGAATCACGATCTTGCCGGCCGCCAGCTCCAGCCCAACGGTATGGGCCGAAAGAAAGCTGATGCCCATGCCGGCCATGACGGCCTGTTTGATCGTCTCGTTGCTGCTGACCTCCATCGACACGCGGAACGGGATGCGGCGCTCGCGAAAGACATGCTCCATCGAGGCGCGCGTGCCGGAGCCTTCCTCCCGGATGATGAACTGTTCCCCGGACAGTTGGCGCAACTGGATGTGGCGTTTCGCCGCGAGCGGATGCGACGGGGAGGCGATCAGGACCAGCGGATGTTTGGCGAAAGCCTCGGCGAGCGTGTCGAGTTCCCGGGGCGGCCGTCCCATGATCGCAAGGTCGATCTCGTTTGCCGCCAGATGCTTGATGACTTCCTCACGGTTGCCGACCGTGAACTTGATGGACACTTCCGGGTAGGCAGGTGTAAACGCCGACAGCAGCGAAGGTGCGAAATACTTCGCCGTGCTCACCGCTCCCAGCTTGAGCACGCCGCGCCGCAATCCCCGCATGGCCGCAAGCGATTCCGCCGCCTCGCGCAGCAGCTCGAGGGTCTGGTTCGCATAGCGCAACAGCTCCTCTCCGGCAGGCGCGAGCTGCACTTTGCGCCCGATCTGCTCGAACAGCGGCAGGCCGACTTCCGCCTCCAGCAATTTGATCTGCTGGGACACCGCCGGCTGAGTCAGATGCAGCTCGCGGGCTGCCCGCGTGAAGGACAGGTGGCGGGCCACGGTCGCGAAGACTCGCATCTGCCGCAGGGTCACGTTACGCATAAGGGTCCTTGGTGCATTCGCGGCCTGTCCGCTGCCGCCGCCCGCCCGCGGTCCGCGGGATTCGGCCAGGGCAAGCATAAGTAAATCCTTATGCCCAGGCCAACTATATCTAACTGGACCTAATGAAAGGCAGGCGCCACGATCGCAGTCACTCACCGCCAGCGATAAAGGCCACGGAGCATGAACGACACAACAGTGCGCGCGCCGCCGCGCTCCGGCGCCGCCCGCTACAAGGCCGGCGTCCTGAAGTACGCACAGATGGGCTACTGGGAACCGGACTACGTTCCACGGGACACCGACATCCTGGCGCTCTTCAGGATCACTCCCCAGGAAGGCGTCGATCCCGCGGAAGCCGCGGCGGCCGTGGCTGGTGAAAGCTCCACGGCGACCTGGACTGTCGTATGGACGGATCGACTCACCGCCTGCGAGCGTTATCGCGCCAAGGCCTACCAGGTCGATCCGGTGCCGGGCGCTCCGGGCCAGTTCTTCGCCTATATCGCCTACGACCTCGCACTCTTCGAGCCCGGCTCGATCGCCAACCTCAGCGCCTCGATCATCGGCAACGTCTTCGGCTTCAAGCCACTGAAGGCGCTGCGCCTCGAGGACATGCGCTTTCCGGCGGCGTACGTGAAGACCTACGCGGGACCGTCCACCGGCATCGTGGTCGAGCGGGAAAGGCTCGATAAGTTCGGACGGCCGCTGTTGGGTGCGACCGTAAAGCCGAAGCTCGGCTTGTCAGGCAAGAACTACGGCCGTGTCGTCTACGAGGCCCTGAAGGGCGGCCTCGATTTCACCAAGGACGACGAGAACATCAATTCGCAGCCGTTCATGCACTGGCGCGATCGCTTCCTCTACTGCATGGAGGCGATCAATCGCGCTCAGGCCGCCACAGGCGAGATAAAGGGCCACTACCTGAACGTGACGGCGGGGACCATGGAGGCGATGTACGAGCGCGCGGAATTCGCGAAGGAGCTTGGTTCGGTCATCGTGATGATCGACCTCGTGATTGGCTACACGGCCATTCAATCGATGTCGAGCTGGGCGCGCCGCAACGACATGATCCTTCACCTGCACCGCGCGGGACATTCGACCTACACGCGACAGAAGACGCACGGCATGTCGTTTCGCATTATTTCCAAGTGGATGCGCCTTGCCGGTGTCGACCACATCCATGCCGGCACCGTGGTTGGAAAGCTCGAAGGCGATCCAAATTCGGTCCAGGGCTTCTACAACGTGCTGCGCGAGCCTCACAACCCGGTCGATCTGCAGCGAGGTGTCTTCTTCGAGCAGGACTGGGCGGGGTTGCACGGCGTGATGCCTGTGGCTTCCGGCGGCATCCACGCCGGACAGATGCACCAACTTCTTCACTACCTGGGCGAGGATGTCGTGCTGCAGTTCGGTGGTGGAACAATCGGCCATCCGATGGGAATCGCGGCGGGCGCGCAGGCGAATCGTGTTGCTCTGGAAGCGATGGTCCTCGCGCGCAACGAGGGACGTGACATCTGGAACGAGGGTCCGGCGATCCTCGCGAAAGCCGCGCGCTCGTGCGCGCCGCTCAAGGCTGCACTCGATGTCTGGGGCGACATCACCTTCAACTACGAAAGCACCGATACGCCCGATTTCGTGCCGACGCCGACGGCGGCCTGACGTTCATAGGAGCCTGCGATGAGACTCACGCAAGGGACATTTTCGTTTCTACCGGACCTGAGCGACGAGCAGATCGGAGCCCAGGTCGAGTATTGCCTGGCGAACGGCTGGGCCGTGTCGATCGAGTACACGGACGATCCGCATCCGCGCAATACGTACTGGGAGATGTTCGGGCAGCCGATGTTCGACATCAAGGATCCCGTGGCAATCCTGGGCGAGGTCAGGTCGTGCCGAAAGACCTTTCCGCGCCACTACATCAAGGTGAATGCTTTCGACTCCAGCCTCGGCCGTGAGTCGCTGCGCCTGTCGTTCATCGTCAACAGGCCCGAGAGCGAGCCCGGGTTTGCATTGACACGGCAGGAAGGACCGGGCCGGACCGTTCACTACACCACCCGGGCGTACGCAGCCGAGCGTCCCGAGGGCGAGCGGTACTGACACGGCGCACCATGAAAGCATCGACCGCAGTTGGGGATGAAGCTGACATCCGCGCGCCCGCGGCGAGTGAAGTTGGGCTCGATCTCGAAGTTGCGTTCCGCGAGTCGCATATCGGCCAGGTGCTGGATGAGTTGGACGTCCAGCTCGTCGGACTTGCGCCGGTGAAGAGCCGGATTCGCGACATCGCGGCGCTGCTGCTCGTGGAAAAGTTGCGGCGCAGTGTGGGACTGACAACCGGGCCGCCGTCGCTGCACATGTCGTTCACGGGCAATCCCGGCACTGGCAAGACAACAGTCGCGCTCCGCATGGCGGAAATCCTCCACCGGCTCGGATACGTCCGCAAAGGCCACCTGGTCGCGGTCACGCGTGACGATCTCGTCGGGCAATACATCGGCCACACCGCTCCGAAGACACGTGAAGTACTGAAACGAGCCATGGGCGGCGTTCTTTTCATTGACGAGGCGTACTACCTCTACCGTCCCGAGAACGAACGCGATTACGGCCAGGAAGCGATCGAGATCCTGCTGCAGGTGATGGAGAACCAGCGCGAGGACCTCGTGGTGATCTTTGCCGGCTACAAGGATCGCATGGACACGTTCTTCCGCAGCAACCCCGGACTGTCTTCGCGGGTCGCGCACCACATCGACTTTCCCGACTACAACCCGATGGAGCTGATCGCCATTGCGCGCCTGATGCTCTGCGGCATGCAATACCGGCTGAGCCCGGCGGCCGATGCGGCATTCCAGGAATATCTCGAGCGGCGCAAAGCACAGGCTCATTTCGCCAACGCGCGTTCGGTCCGCAATGCGCTCGACAGGGCGCGCCTGCGGCAGGCGAGCAGGTTGTTCGCCGCACGCAGCGGTACGTTGTCGAAAGACGACCTCATCACTATTGAGGCGGCGGACATCCTGGCCAGCCGCGTCTTCTCATCCGGACAGAGCGCGTCATGACTCAACCCGCAATCAGTTTCGGGACCACCACGCTCACCCGCTTCCTGATCGAGGAGCAACGCCGCAGCAACTTGGGCGGCACCGGGTTTACCGCTCTGGTAAACGATGTGCGCCTGGCGTGCAAGCGCATCTCGACGCTCATCGGCAAGGGCGCGCTGAACGATGCGCTTGGCGATGCGGGTTCCGAGAACGTGCAAGGGGAGGGGCAGAAGAAGCTCGATGTGCTGGCGAATGAGATTTTCGTGCGCACCAATGAATGGGGCGGGCAACTCGCGGGCCTCGTCTCCGAGGAGATGCCGGAGCCCTACCCGATCCCATCGGAATTTCCACGGGGCCGCTACCTGTTGCTGTTCGACCCCCTGGACGGCTCATCCAACATCGATGTGAATGTCGCGGTGGGAAGCATCTTCTCGGTGCTGCGCTGCCCCGACGGTGTCAGTGAGCCGTTGCAGGGCGATTTTCTCCAGCCTGGTTGCGAGCAGGTATGCGCCGGGTACGCGATCTACGGCCCCTCGACGATGCTCGTGCTGAGCACGGGCCACGGCGTGAACGGATTTACCCTGGACCGGGAGATCGGCGAGTTCATGCTGACGCATGCGGATTTGCGCATCGCCGAGAACACGGCCGAATTCGCCATCAATGCCTCGAATTCCCGGCATTGGGAGCCGGCGATCCGGCGCTACGTGAACGAATGCCTGGCCGGCAGGAGCGGCCCGCGGGGACGGGATTTCAACATGCGCTGGGTCGCCTCCCTGGTCGCCGAGACGCATCGGATACTGATGCGCGGCGGCGTGTTCCTGTACCCGCGCGATCGCAAGGATCTCAGCAAGCCCGGCCGGCTGCGCCTGCTCTACGAGGCCAACCCGATCGGCTTCATCATCGAGCAGGCCGGGGGACGCGCGAGCACCGGTCTTGCGCCGGTTCTCGAGGTGACGCCGGAGAGCCTGCATCAACGCATCGGCTTCGTGTTCGGTGCGCGCGCCGAAGTGGAGCGCATCGAGCGCTACTACCGCGATCACAACGACTTCGAGATCGATGCGCCGCTGTTCGGCACGCGCGGCCTGTTCACGAGTCCTTAGAAAAACCCGGGAATTACAGCCATGTCCGCCAGGAACCCCATCATCGCGGTTACCGGCTCCTCAGGAGCGGGGACCACCTCGGTCATGCGCACGTTCGAGCAGATCTTCCGCCGCGAACACGTCAAGGCCGCATTCGTCGAAGGCGACAGCCTGCACCGCTATGACCGTGCGGAGATGAAGCAGCGGCTCGGACAAGCGCTCGAGGGAGGCGACCATCGATTCAGTCATTTCGGGCCGGACGCCAATTTGTTCGCGGAGCTCGAGGAATTGTTCCGCGTCTACGGCGAGACCGGAGGCGGCCGGTTCCGGCGTTACCTGCACGATGAGGCGGAGGCGGTGCGATACAACCAGAAACCCGGAACGTTCACGGATTGGGAAGATCTGCCCGACGCGACCGACTTGCTGTTCTATGAGGGGTTGCACGGCGCGATCGTCACCGAGGAGGCAAACGTTGCACGCCATGTCGATCTGCTCATCGGGGTTACGCCGGTCGTCAACCTCGAATGGATCCAAAAGCTGCATCGTGACAAGTCGACGCGCGGCTACTCCGCGGAAGCGGTCACTGACACGATCCTGCGGCGGATGCACGACTACGTGCATTACATCTGCCCGCAGTTCTCGCGCACCCACATCAATTTTCAGCGGGTGCCGGTCGTCGATACATCCAACCCGTTCGTGGCGCGTTTCATTCCGACCCCCGACGAGTCGTTCCTGGTCATCCGGTTTGCCAATCCGCGCGGCATAGATTTTCCTTACCTGCTGTCGATGCTGCACGACGCATTCATGTCACGCCCCAACACCATAGTGTGTCCGGGCGGCAAGATGGATCTCGCCATGCAACTCATTCTCACCCCTATGATCTGGCGCCTGATGGAATGCCGGAAAGAAAATGTCGCGCGCCAGCCGGCGGCGCTGCGCCGGTGAGCGGCGCGATGCAAACGTTTGCGCCGTCGCAGGCGCCCGGTGCGTTCCTGGAAGCGCTCATATTCGATGTCGACGGCACTCTGGCGGACACGGAAGAGGCGCACCGCCAGGCCTTCAATCAGGCGTTCTGCGCCTTCGGGCTCGATTGGAACTGGACGCGCGACGCGTACGGGGAGCTGCTGCAGGTCACCGGCGGCAAGGAGCGGATATCGAGTCACCTCGATGCGCTGCCGCTTGCAACTCCCGAACGGCAGCGTCTGTTGGGACTCATTCCGGGAATCCATGCGGCGAAGACCCGATACTATAATCTGCGCGTGGGACTGGGCCGCGTGCCTCCGCGATCGGGCGTAGGGCGGCTTCTCAACGAAGCGCGTGCGGCAGGCGTGCGCCTGGCGATCGCATCGACCACAACTGCGGAAAACATAACGAGCCTGATTTCGGCGAGCTTCGGCCAAGCGGCACTCACCTGGTTCGATGCCATCGTTGCCGGAGACGCCGTGGCAAAGAAAAAGCCCGCGCCTGATGTTTATCTGCAGGCGCTCGCACGGCTGAACGTGCCGGCTGCGCATGCCATCGCCATCGAAGATTCCGAGATCGGCGTGCGCGCCGCGAAGGCGGCAGGAATCTTCACACTGGCAACGCCGAGCCCGTGGACCAGGACCCAGGACTTCTCGTGCGCCGATCTCGTGCTACCGTCGCTCGCGGAACCCGAGGATCCGTTCGATGCTGCGGACGAATCGCGAATCGGGGCGAAATACGTCGGCCTTGCGCAGCTTGCCGCAGTCCACGCTGCCTCGGGTTTATTGCCAAAGGAGCGCAATTGAAGGTGGATCGCATTCGCGCCGTCGCGTTTGACCTGGACGGGACGCTCATCGATACATTGCCCGACCTTACGGGTGCCGTGAACGCAATGCTCACAGCGCTCGGAGGCCACTCATTGCCCCCTTCGCGCGTGAAGGACCTGGTCGGTGACGGAGCGAGTCAGCTCGTGGCGCGCGCCGTAACGGAGAGTTTCGGCACAGCGGCGCCCGACGATGGCCAGCTAGCCACCGCCACCGACCTTTTTTATCGCTTCTATGCCGAGCACCTGTACGTGCACAGCCGAGTCTATCCGGACGCCGTGCAGACGCTTGGCGCGCTGGCGGATTGCGCTTTCCTGCTGTGCTGCGTGACCAACAAGGCAAGCCGATTTGCATACCCCTTGCTCGATGTGGCGGGATTGAAAGATCTGCTGCGTTTTACCCTGTGCGCCGATCGCGCGGAGCAACGTAAGCCCAGTCCGGTGTTGCTGCTCGAGGCTTGCCGCCGCCTGGGCGTTGCGCCCGATGAAATGCTGTACGTCGGTGATGCCCACACCGATGTCCTGGCGGCCCGTGCTGCCGGATGCGGCGCGGTTGCGGTGACTTTCGGTTATCACCGGCAAGGCACTCTCGAGCAGGTCAAACCCGACGCGACACTCGGCGCTCTGCTCGAGATCGTGACAAAAGTCCTCCGGCTGCCCCACATCACCCCGGGCGCCAGCGCCCACCTTCAAGGAGTCCCGACATGAGCGCCGAGCTCGAGGCACGCGCACCGAACGTCCAACAGCGGCGTCATGACAATGTCAACGTGTTGCGCGTACTCGCGATGGATGCCGTGCAAAAGGCGAATTCCGGACATCCGGGCATGCCGCTGGGAATGGCGGAGATTGCCGAAGTGCTCTGGCGCAGGCATCTGCGCCACAACCCGGCCAACCCGCGCTGGCCGGATCGCGACCGCTTCGTGCTCTCGAACGGCCATGGCTCGATGTTGCTGTATGCGCTGCTGCACCTGAGCGGCTACGACCTGCCCATGCAGGAGCTGGCGCGCTTCAGGCAACTGCACTCGAAGACTCCGGGGCACCCCGAGTTCGGGGTCACACCCGGCATCGAGACGACGACCGGACCGCTCGGGCAGGGGATTTCGAACGCGGTCGGCATGGCGCTCGCTGAAAAGCTGCTCGCACAGCAGTTCAACAGGCCGGGCCTGGAGATCGTCTCGCATCACACGTTCGTGTTCCTCGGCGATGGCTGCCTGATGGAGGGAATCTCGCATGAAGCGTGCTCGCTCGCCGGCACTCTCGGGCTCGGCAAGCTCATCGCCTTCTATGATGACAATGGCATCTCAATCGACGGCCACGTCGCGGGCTGGTTCACGGATGACACTCCGAAAAGATTCGAAGCCTACGGCTGGCATGTCGTAGCCGACGTGGACGGTCACGACAGTGAGGCGATCGAGCGGGCGATCGTGGCCGCAAAGGCTGTCCCACACAAACCTACCCTGATCTGCTGCCGAACGATCATTGCACACGGTGCTCCAACGAAGGCCGGTACGCACGAGTCCCACGGCTCGCCACTCGGCGCCGCTGAAATCGCGGCGGCGCGTGACCAATTAGGATGGACGTCGGCGCCCTTTGAAGTTCCGGCTTCGGTCTACGAAGCATGGGACTCTCGCGAAGCCGGCAAGGCCGCGGAAATGAAATGGAATCGCATGTTCGCGCGCTACGGTGCCGAATTTCCACTCGAAGCTTCCGAATTCCAGCGGCGCATGCGCGGGGATTTACCCCCCGACTTCCCATCGCGCGCCGCCGATCTGATTGCAGCGGTGCGCGCCAAGGCGCAAAGCATCGCGACCCGCAAAGCCTCGCAGGATGCGATCGAAGGACTTGCCCGTGGACTATCGGAACTGATCGGCGGATCGGCGGATCTCGCAGGATCGAATCTAACGCTGTGGTCGGGATCGAAGGCTGTGGGGCGCAATAGCGGCGGCAACTACGTGCACTACGGCGTGCGCGAATTCGGCATGGCGGCCATCATGAATGGCCTGGCGCTGCATGGCGGATTCATTCCATACGGCGGCACGTTCCTGACTTTTTCAGACTACTGCCGCAACGCCATTCGCATGGCGGCGCTCATGCGAATCGGCTCGATCTTCGTATTCACACACGACTCGATCGGCCTGGGCGAGGACGGTCCGACTCACCAGCCGGTCGAGCACACCGCCTCGCTGCGCCTGATTCCCAACGTCGATGTCTGGAGGCCGTGCGACTCGGAAGAGTCGGCGGTTGCGTGGATCGCGGCGATCGAGCGCCGCGACGGGCCTGCCTGCCTCGTGTTGAGTCGGCAAAACCTGGCGTTCCAGCAGCGCGAACCGCAAGTCAGCGCAAACATCCGCCGTGGTGGCTACGTTCTCGTCGAACCGCCGGTGGCGCCGTGTGCGGTGATCATCGCGACAGGATCTGAGGTTGCGCTGGCAGTCGAAGCACAGAAACGTCTCGCACAGTCCGGCACGCCTGTGCGCGTGGTTTCCATTCCGTCGACGAATGTTTTCGATCGGCAGGACCGCGAGTACCGGGAAAGCGTGTTGCCGCCGGCACTGCCGTGCCTGGCCATCGAGGCGGGGGTCACCGACCTGTGGCACAAGTACGTGGGTCGCGACGGCCTGATCATCGGGCTCGACCGCTTCGGCGAATCTGCTCCGGCCGGCGAGCTGTGGCGCGAATTCGGCTTAACGCCCGAAAGAGTGACTGCCGCGTTGACCTCGTTGCTGCAGCCTAGCTGTGCAGCGGGCGTGCGCCCTGGCCTGTGATCGAGGCCGGATCTACAGCGAACAGCAGGTCGGCCATATCGTCCGCGTGCTCCTCTTCCTTGGCGAGGATCTTCTCGAGGAGGGTCCGTGAAGTCGGATCCTTCTCGCCGAAGAACTGGATGATCTCCCGATAAGTCTCGATGGCGATGCGCTCCGCGACCAGATCCTCCCGGATCATGTCGGCGAGCGAGCTGCCTTCCTTATATTCGCTGTGCGCGGCCGCGGTGATCGTCGCCGGATTCATTTCCGGCTTGCCGCCCAACTGCTTGATGCGCTCCGCGATCCAGTCCGCGTGCTCCTGCTCCTCTTCGGCATGCTCCTTGAACTCCGACTTCACCGCTTGCGAATGAATTCCCGTCGCCATGAAGTAGTGGAACTTGTAGCGCGCGACGCAGACGAGCTCCGTGGCGAGCGCTTCGTTCAGAATGCCGATCGCCTGATCGCGATCGAGTGCATAGTCGGCCGTCACGGCGCCTTCCATGATCTGCTTGCGGGCGCGTTCGCGAATCTCTTTGAGCTGCGTCAGGTGAGTCATTCGTACTCCTCGTGCCGTCCGTAAGGTGCGATGGGTGGACAGGACAGCGTGGCCTCGAGCAGCAATATGCGCGCCTGCATGGCTGGGACCCTGTGGAAGGAGAGGGGCGGGGGGTGGTACAACGCGGACTATGACTCCAAGCTCGAACCAGAACGAAGCCATGAGCCGCAGCGAGGCCGTTCGGAGCCTGCAAACCGCCGGCTACGCGCGGCTCTCCGCCGCTGCGTTGACGGCAACACTGAAGATCGACCTCGACAAACTGCATGCCTTGCGCGAGTCCTGGGGCCGTCTTCCTCCCGATGAGTATCTCCTCGACGGTGGGCGATACCGCTCGCGGCGGCATAGTTGTTTTGTGCAGTCGTTCGCTCCCGCAGAGCTGCAGGGAGTGAGACACCGCGCGCATTGGCAACCCACGACCTATAACGCTCTGCATGGCGGAATCGAGCGCTGGTTTCAGCCAATTGAGCCTGGCGTGGGAGGCACTCCGGTTTGGCGCCAACTGCTGGAATCGCTAGGATCGCTGTTCGCGCAGGTGCACGCAGTGGATCGTTGGTTCATCGAAGCTCACCAGTTTCGCATCGACACCGCCAATGGAATCGGTCGGCCGACTCCCGAGGGCGCCCATCGTGACGGCGTGGATTTCGTGGCGGTCATTCTCGTCGAGCGTTGCAACGTGCGTGGTGGGGAAACGCGCGTTTTTGACGCAGACGGTCCTTCCGGTACGCGCTTTACGATGGAGGAGCCCTGGACTGCGCTTTTGATGAACGATGCCCGCGTAATTCACGAGACCACGCCGATACAACCCGATGGCGCCCCGGCCTTCCGCGACACGCTCGTGCTGACATATCGCGCGCACGGCTTTCAGTCCAAAGCCAGCGCGTGAGACAAAAGTGCCCCCTGATAGCTGAAACAACTCTCCTCGTCAAAAAGAGCGAGCAGCTTTCGCTTTTCGTGCCGCATGTCGCACGCGTCGCACAACGCGTGCTCGAGGTTGCGGCGGGTCCGATCTGACGCGCACGCGGCGCGCGTTTTCCCTCTTGACTTCACGACGAATCGTTAGCACGCTAACGGTCGATTCGATAGCCTGCTATCGAGTTGGCTTGCGGCCACAACAACCGCCGCAAGCATGAGGGGGATACATGACGAGGCAGCTCACTTCCGGCGTCGCTTACGCGCACGCTGTCCAGAAAGTTTCGCGCTACGCAGTACTGGCTGCGCTAGCCGCCATCGTGGTGGTCGGCGCAACCACGCGTGCACTGGCGCAGACGGGTCAAACAGCTCAGGGTGGCAGCACCGCGGGCTTGGGTCCGGTCGATGACACAAAGCTTGAGAATGTCGTCGTGACGGGCTCGCGCATCGTGCGCGGCGGTTTCGAAGCCCCGACTCCCGTCAGTGTCGTCGGCGCCGATCGCATCGAAGAACGTGCCGTCACGAACGTCGGCGATCTGTTGAACGAGCTGCCCTCGTTTCGCGCCACCGCGACACCTGCTGCAGGTGGCCTCGGAACCGGACTTGCCGGCTATTACGGCGGCCGCCAGCTCGACCTGCGCGGCTTGGGATCGGTGCGCACGCTGGTACTCGTTGATGGCAAACGCTATGTGCCGTCGACGACGATCTCGACGGTAGACACAAACATGATCCCGACGCCGCTGCTCGAGCGGGCCGAGGTCGTTACCGGCGGCGCGTCCGCCGCCTACGGCTCGGATGCGGTCGCAGGCGTGGTCAACTTCCTGCTCAACGAAAAGCTGCAGGGAATTCGCAGCTCGGTCGGGTACGGGCAGTCCACTCACGGTGACGATCAGACGACGTCCGCGTCCTTGGCCGGAGGCACGGATCTGTTCAGCGGCCGCGCGCATTTCGTCGCGTCGCTGGAATATGAGAAAAGCGATGGCGTGGGCACGTGCATCGTGCGCGACTGGTGCGCAGAAGGGTGGCTGAATTTCGGCAATACGCCGGCGGGGTCGCACGGGTTGCCGGCAAATAACATCCTGCCCAACGTGAATCCTTCGACTATCTCGCCGACCGGCGTCGTCAACTCGACGAGCAACGCTGCGGGTGCGGTCAACTCGGCGAATGCACTGCACGGCGTTACGTTCAATCCCGACGGTACACCGCGGCACTTCGTGTACGGCAGCCTCGTCAACTCGCTGTTCATGGTCGGCGGCGAAGGACACGGCCAGGATGGCTATTTCGAGGGCGTTCCGATCGTGACGCCGACGGAGCGCTACCTCGCCTATACCCACACGAAAGTGGACTTCACCGACACCCTGGCCGGGCGGTTCGACGTGTCGTTCGGCCACCTGATCGGCGATCATCAGGGCACCGAGTATCGCAACGTCTCCCTTGCAGTGAAGCGCGACAATCCCTTCCTTCCCACTTCGACGGATCCGACACTGAATGTGCCGACGCTCATGGACGCGGCCGGCGCAACCCAGCTCAATCTGGGCAAGAATTTTGCCGACATCGGCAACCCGCACCTGCTGACGACGAACGGTGTGTTCCGCGCCGTGGCGTCATTGAAAGGGCAGCTCGCGGGAAGCTGGACATGGGATGCCTACTACCAGTTCGGGCGGAACGACTTCGAGTCGGATGCGGCTAACACGGTCATCAACGCGAATCTGGCGAAGGCTGTCGACTCCGTGCGCAACGGCGCGGGGCAGCCGGTGTGTCGCGTAAACGCTGACGCGAGCGCGACGAATGACGATTCGCGCTGCATATCTCTCAACCCGTTCGGACAGCAATTATCCCCGGCGGTGATCAATTACGTCACGGGCACTTCCGTCCAGACGGACGTGACGACGGAGCATGTGGTCGCGGGCAACGTCCAGGGAGATCTGTTCTCCACCTGGGCGGGCCCGGTCTCCCTGGCCGGCGGCGTCGAGTACCGCAGCGACAAGATTGCCGGTACGGCCGATCCGATCTCGCAGGTGCTGGGATTCTTTTCCAACAATGCGGCGAACATCAACGGCAAGATCAACGTTTCAGAAGGCTACCTCGAGACGCTGATCCCGCTGGCGAAAGATCTGCCCTTTGCAAAGAATCTCGACCTCAACGGCGCGGTGCGCCGCACGCACTACGAACGTAGCAGCCCGACCAGCTCCTCCGATGTCAACACGACGACCTGGAAGGCGGGAGTGGTCTGGGCGCCGGTAGCGTCATTGAAGTTTCGCGCGACGCGCTCGCGTGATATCCGCGCTCCCAACGTCAGCGAGCTGTTCGGACCGAACACGACGGGCTTCGGCATCCTCAACGACCCCGCGAACGGCGGTAAGCAGACGAACCCCGTGGTCGTGTCGGGATCGAACTCCACCCTGGTGCCCGAGGTTGGCGACACGACGACCGCGGGCTTTGTCGTGCAGCCGGCGGTCGACAACTGGTTCGGGCGCGTGCAGTTGTCGGTGGACTACTATGACATCGATCTGAAAAACGCCATCGGCAATCTCGGCGCGCAGACGATCGCCACGCGTTGTGCCGCGGGAGCGACAGAGTTCTGCTCGCTGATCCAACGCGATTCAACCAATACGATCACGCAGATCAACGACGTGCTGCTGAACGTCAACGAGCAGATCACCCGCGGCGTCGATGTCGAGCTTGCGTACCGGCAGCCGCTTGCGAGTCTGGGCAATCTGGATCTGCGCCTGCTGGGCACCTACGTCGCCGACCTCATCACGATCGACTCCGCGGGTCCTGTGAATCGTGCGGGCCAGACCGGATTGCGCGCCGGGACCATTCCGGGTATTCCGCGCTATACCCTGGACGGACTCGCGAACTGGATCAACGGCGGGCTTACTTTCTCGCTGCATGGACGGTTCATCGCGGCCGGACTGTACAACGCGGCGTTCCTCGGGCCGGATGAGCCCGGTTTCAACATCAACCTGCCGACCAGCTCCAACACGAACCACGTGAAGTCGGCTTTGTACGTCGATCTCATCGGAACGTACGAGTTCGGCAATTCGCGCCTCGATGGCCTCTCGGTGTACGGCGGTGTGGACAACATCGGCGACGTCGATCCGCCGCGCGTTCCCGGTGCGAACGGAACGGGAAACAACGTTCTGTTCGATCCCGTCGGCCGCGTCTGGAAGGTCGGTCTGCGGTACAAGCGTTGATTCGTAACATTTCGTAACGTGTTCCTCGCACCGGGAGAGCGGCTGGCAGTTGCACATCGCGCATAACCCGCACATGCTGCGGGCCCTCGCAAGCGACCACAGCCGCGCGACGCAGCAGCGCGGCGAGGAAAATCAATGCGGCGCGCGAAACGCCCCAGCCCGGCTCCCCGCAAGTCAGCGTCCGCCCGCCCGCGGGCGGGGGGCTCTGTCGTTGTCGGGAGGCGGCGCCGGCAGGCACAACCGAGGCACGCGGCACATACGCTCGCATCCCTGCCTTCGTTGCTGGACGCGCGCACGTTGTTTCTCAGAAGCCGCGGCAACCGGGAGACCAGTCCGCGCCTCGAGCTCAACTTCTACTTCACGAGTCTGCTGACGCAATTCTCGCGTCGTTGGCGCAATCGTCTCAACGAGAAGCTCGCAGAGATCGGCCAGACGCAGGCGCGGTTGGAGTCGCTGTTCTGGATCGAAGTGTCCGAGGGGCACGCTACCCAGCGGGAGTTGGCAGAGCGTGTCGGCATCGAAGGGCCGACGCTGGCGCGCATGCTGGACCGGTTGGAGAAGGAGGGCCTGGTCGAGCGGCGGCTGTCCAGCGCGGATCGCCGCACCAAGACGATTGCGCTGAAGAAGCGCGCGGCCCCGTTTCTGCAGCAGATGAGAGCCCTGACCGACGAGTTGCGCGCTGAGCTGCTGCAGGACGTCGACGCCGCCGAGCTGACGGCCTGTGTCGCTTTGATCCGGACGCTGCTGCCGAAACTCGAGCGCCGTTGAATTTACGGCGACTGCTTGAGCACGCTTATGACCTGGGCCTCCATATTTTCCTTCAGCCCCAGCACGGAATACTGCCGGCCGATGCCCGATTCCTTGGCGCCACCGAACGGGACCGTCGCTGAAGTGGCGCGATGTTGATTAACCCACGCCGTTCCGACTTCCAGCCGCGCGGCAACCGCGGCGGCGCGTTCCGGGTCGCGGCTCCAAACTGAGCCTGCGAGGCCGAATCGCGTGTCGTTCGCGCGGCGCACTGCATCGTTCTCATCGCTGAATTTCATCACCGGAATCAGCGGCCCGAATTGCTCTTCGCGCACCAGGCGGCTGTTCTCGTCGATGTTCGTGACGAGGGTCGGCGGAATGAAGTAACCCGGGCGATCCGGAAGCTCGCCACCCGCGAGAATGCGGGCGCCGCCGCGCTTCGTGTCCTGCAGGATGCCGACCACGCGGTCATACTGCATTTTGTTCTGAATCGGGCCGAATTGTGTCTGCGGATCGAGGCCGTCACCGAGCTTCGCCTTGCGAGCTTCCTCTGCCAGGGCGTCGCACAGCGCATCGTAAATACTCTCGTGCGCGTAGATGCGCTTGATCGCCATGCAAACCTGGCCGCTGTTGACGCATGCCGCGAAGAACAGCTTCGCCGCGACGGCTTTGGGGTCCACATCGTCGAGGACGATCGCTGCATCGTTGCCGCCCAGCTCGAGCGTGAGGCGCTTGAGCGTTCCGGCGGCGCTGACCATGACTTTCTTGCCGGTTGCGACCGAGCCGGTGAAGGAGATCTTGTCGATATCCGTGTGCTCGGTCATCCATTGCCCCAGCTCGTCGCTCCCAGCCAGAACGTTGAGCACACCGGGCGGAAATACGTCTCGCAGCAGCTCGCCGAGTTTCAATGTGCTCAGCGGAGTGTAGGGCGACGGTTTGAGCACCACCGTGTTGCCCGTGTAGAGCGCCGCTGTTAGCGGGCCTGCGGCAAGATTGATCGGTGCGTTCCATGGAGTGATGACTCCGACAACGCCCAGCGGCCGATACCGCAATTCGATTCTGCGCTCCGCATCCTCCAGGAGCTTCTCCACGGGTATCGGTATCGCCGCCATGCCTTCGGACTGAGAGGCGGCTCGTCCGATCTCATCTCGCGACTGGCCGACGGGCTTGCCCTGTTCACGAGTCAACAGCTCGCCGAGGGAATCCTGGTTGGCACGTAGCACGGCCGCCATCCGCTTGATCACAGCGGCGCGTTCTCCGTAGGATTTTGCGCTCCACTGCGTGAAGGCGCGGCGTGCCGCACTGACAGCGCGATCCAGTTCGACCCGTCCGGCAGCCGGACAACGGGCGAACACCTCTGCGGTAGCAGGATTGATGACGTCCAACGACGCTGCGGCACCCGTCAATTCGCCGTCGATCAGCAGGGAGAAATCTGTTCGCAGACTGGCCGCATGCGCCGCTGGGGCTGCACTCATGACATCACCTTCAGTCATTCCCGCCGGGTCGGGCGGTTATCGGACGCAATGTACACGGGCGCATTGTGTGCGCTCCGGGCGCCCGTTACGATAACAAACCTTGCCCGCTCCGGCAGTGCCGGCTGGGCGCCTTTGTGCCTTGAAATACCGCATGGCGATCATTCCTACCTGCAAAGCTCCGGACCC
>FTEM01001604.1_pt1 | contig 18276 bp, 16 predicted proteins | sample 1640201 | NCBI WGS metagenome assembly FTEM01 (sample SAMEA3914816, study PRJEB12502) | metagenome | biome: forest; material: soil | place: USA | collected 2011-09-16 | depth 0.3 m | reverse complement strand
TACAATTGCACACCGGCTAAACCCCGGGGGTGATCCTCCATCGGGTGCGTTGCGCGTGACCGTTAACAGTCAGGAAGGGCGGCGCGGCGGCGCTTCGCGCCCAAAACGCGGACGCCGCGAAGATGTGGTCTTATTGTCGCGAAGTTGACAGTCTCGCATTCGTGCCGGGAGTTCAATAGACGCGCCCTCGGTGGACCCAGCCAGCCATGTAAGATCGGTCCATATAACCGCGTGGCGAATCGTCCCTCGAGCTCGATCGCTCGGCCACGGCGCAGACTATGTCGTCGGGAGAACCCTATGAGATGTTCCAGGTTTGCGTTGATGAGTGCGGCGGCAATGGTGCTTCTGTCCTCCAGTGCACTTCCACAGCAGAAGCCCGACGGAATCGAAGCAGGTACCGGTGGCAAAGGTCTGCCTCTGGGCCAGGTCAGGCCTATGACGGTCGAGATTGCCAAGCAGCTCGTAGCCGCGGCGAAGAAGGCTACTTGCTCACCGCCTGCGGGCACATGCGCCGGAGCATTTGCCGTCGTCGATGACGCTGGCGTGCTCGTCTATCTGGAGACGATCGATGGAGTGCAGGCCGGCGGACCGGGGCTGGCGATCAGGAAGGCCAAGACTTCTGCACTGTGGCGCCGCGCGACCAAGGTATTCGAGAATGCCGTGGACAACAAGACGAACACCTCTTACGCGGATGGCACATTTCCCGACATGACGACGTCCCCCGGGGGAGTGCCGATCTTCAAAGACGGCAGGGTGGTGGGTGGCTTCGGCCCCGCCTCGACCGGAAGCGAGGCCGTCAACAACCAGATCGAGAGTGCGGTCCTGGCCGAGGCGACCCGGATCTTTGGGAAGCAATAGCGCGGCCGGCCGGTCCGGCCGGCGCGTGGCTCCGTGATGGCTAAGGGCATGCGGCTCTCGGCGCACTCCGTCGGCTTCATCGTGCTGTGCGGTGCGCTCACCGCCTTCCCTGCGTTCTCTATCGACATGAGTATGCCGGCATTCCCGGCAATGGCGCTGTCGCTCGGCGTGCCGACGACGCGAATGGCGCTCACCCTGACAGTATTTTTTGTGGGCTTCGCGACTGCGCCGCTCGTCTGCGGACCCGTTTCGGACCAGGTTGGACGGCGGCCGGTCCTCTTGCTGAGCACAGTTGGTTATGCGCTTGCGAGCCTCGGCTGCGCACAGTCGTCATCTTTGGCTACGTTGCTCGCGTGGCGGCTCCTTCAGGGCATGACTGCAGGTGCGGCGGCGTCGCTCGCTTTGAGCGTAGTGCGCGATTGGCACAGCGGCGCGAAGGCGCGTGCGCTGCTGTCCTACATTGCCGTGATCCGCATGGTGGCGCCAATCGTTGCGCCCAGCCTCGGTGCTCTCGTTCTCAGGCTCGCCAGTTGGCGCTGGACGTACGGCATCATGGCTCTGGGGGGCGCGTGTCTTGCCTTGGTGATCGGCACTGGACTGGAGGAGGGAGTACCCAGGCGGGCCCCTTCATCTCAACATCGCCTCTCCCTGATGTTTTCCGGCTATTTTGCGCTTCTGACGCAACCCACCTACGTCGGGTATACCGTGGTGACCGCCTTCGCAATGGGAAGTCAGTTGGCTTATGTGACGGGCTCTTCGCTGGTCATGCTGAACGTCTTCCACTTGCAGCCGGGCACGTACGCAGCTCTCTTCGGCGCGGCGGCCTCCGCTCTCATGGCGGGTGCCTTCCTGAGCGGTCGATTGAACTCTCGAGGAGTGTCAGCAGCACGATTGATCCTGATCGGACTCTCTACAGCCACGATCTCGGCGTTCTCGGTATCGGGCGTGGTGTTGTCTCCCCTGGCCAGTATGGCGACAGTCATGCCTTTCCTGACCCTGAATTGCTTCGCGTTCGGTCTGGCTACCCCCAATGCACAGCAACAAGCCCTTGAAGCGCTGCCAGGTTCGGCTGGCGCCGCATCCGCCCTCATGAATGCGCTTGCAATGACCACAGGCGCCTTTGCGAGCCTCGGCGTCGAGCGCCTGTTTCCGAGCTCAGGCGCAGTGGCGATGACTGGAGTCATGGCGATCTGCTCGGCTGGCGCACTCATCGTGTTCGTCGTGACCCGACGCATCGAAAGATCGGGACGCGAACCACACTACTCCGGGGAACAGGCCTAGGGTTGCTTCACAAAGGCGCGCAGCAGAACGGCAAATCCGGCGGAAATCAAGAGAATCACGGCCATCAGCATGAGGCCGCTGTTGAACGATCCGGTGAGATCCTTCAACCAGCCCATCGTGAACGGACCAAAGAATCCGCCGAGTGTCCCGATCGAGTTGATGAACGCCAGTCCTCCGGCGGCAGCGGTGCCAGCGAGGAAGCGCGGCGGTATCGTCCAGAAGACAGCTCGTGCCGATGAGACGCCGATGAGTGCTATCGTCAGCGCCACGAGTCTCGGCGCAAGTCCGGAGAACAGGACGGAAGCTGCCAACCCCGCCGCCGCGAGCAAGCAGGCCAATGTCAGATCCCGAACCTGGCGAGCATTGCGATCGGCGCGTCGCGCCCACAATAACATTCCGAGACTGGCTGCAAGATAAGGCGGCACGGTGAGCAGTCCGATCTGAAGGTTGGTCAACTCGTGTTCCTTCAGGATCAAAGGAAGCCAGATGCCGACGCCATAGGTGCCAAGTGTGAATCCGAACTGGATGGCCGTCAGGATCAGAATCCGGACGTCTTTGAGGGCTGCGACAAAGTCATGCTGGAGGTGGACACTGCGCTCGGCGTCCAGAGCTTCGAGGAGCGCATTGCGCTCCTCGAAGCTCAACCAATTGGCGTCCCGAGGGTGGTCGACGAGTATCGCAAAGGTAGCTATGCCAAGCGCGATGGCGGGGATGCCCTCCGAAATGAATATCCACTGCCAGCCTTGAAGATGCAGATAGCCGTCCAGTTCGAGCAGGAGGCCGGCGGAGGGACCACCGATCAGAGATGACACCGGGACGGCAAGCAGGAACCACGCGAATACGCGTGCCCGATAGCGAGCAGGAAACCAAGTGGACAAGTACATCACTACGCCGGGAAAAAACCCGGCCTCGGCGGCGCCCAGAACGAGCCTGGAGATATAGAGGCTGTGGGCGCCCACCACCAGGGCTCCGGCGGCGACCGCAATCCCCCAGGTGATCATGATTCGGCTCAACCACAGGCGCGCTCCGACCTTCTGCATGAACAGATTGCTCGGCACCTCCAGCAGAGCGTAGCTGAAGGTGGTGAGGCCCGCGGCCCATCCGAATTGCCTCGCTGACAAGCCGAGAGCCTTGTTCATGGTGAGCCCGGCGTAGGCAATGCTGTTGCGATCCAGGTAGTTCACGACGTACGCGATTGCGAGAACGACCACGAGTCGCTTCGCATTCTTGATGCACGCCTTTGCAACGAGATCCTCTTTCGACACGCTCGTATCCGCGCGGAACACTGGGCCTTCGGCCGGCAGATCGCTCATGCGTCACAGACCTTCATGCTGTCAATTTCTTCCCGGCGGGCTCGTGCGTCGATGCTCATCGAGCCTGTTGATCGCATGGCGCGCCGAAGCGATGGCGCTCTCCTGCCAGGTGCCGATCTGGCTCAAGTAGTCCCCGGCGAAATAGAACGGTCCATCCGGACGATTCAACAGGTCGTAGTCGGCGCTCGCGCTGTCTCGATGCGCAGCACTCTCTCCCAGTGAATACGGGATTTTCGACCAGGAGATCGCCAGCGGTTTCTGCAGCTCCCGGCCATGCCCGGGGTGCAGCCGCTCTACGGCTTGCCGCGACAATTCAAACTGATCCCGCAGCGGTTTCGCGGACAACCACGCACCCATGTCTCCGCCGCTGTAGGCGCCTACCAACACCCCCTGATCCGAAAAAAGGTCGGCGCTCGGATACCACACCATGCTGGTGGGGCCGTGTACCCAGGAGATACCGCCGTAGATCCCGAAGTCTTGCTCCCAGAAGCGCCGCGCCTGCCATGCGACTTTGACGGATGGCACGCCGTCGAAACTCGCGAGCGCTTGCCTGTAGGGTGGTGAAAAGTCAGAGGGAATCCTCGCGAGGACGACGGGTGGAATGGTGACGATGCAGTACTGTGCATCGAGCGCGTTGCTCTCGCCCGTGGTCGAGTCGCGATACTCCACCGAAACCCCGCGCCCACGGCGGCGAATGGCGGTGACTTCGCAGTTGTGCCGGATCACACCCTCGAGCCTGGCCGCAAATGCGGCCGGCAGCCTGTCCATCCCGCCAACAGGTTGGAACATCGTCGCCTGTTGATCGATGAGTTCCTCGAACAGCACGCCATTCCACAGATCCTCATCCAGCAGAACCTGCAGTGAGAGCGGATCCTGGGGCACGCCTGCATGCGACCCGGCGCCGGGCGCCGTTCTGAAACCTGATCGCGAAGAGCCCTTGTAGAGCAAGTCCGGGCTCAGATCTCCGTATTGGACCAGGAAGGCAAGCACTCTGTGCCTGTCGTGCGCCGTCAACTCCTGGTCCAGCGCACCGCGTCCAATCGCCTTGGCCAGCAGCTCTGACACCGCTCCCCGGGCATCGTTGATGGCTTGTCGCATCTGAAGGGGGCGGCCGCCGTTGGCATTCGGATTGACCAGCCTCGCGGCCCGTGCCGCATTGACCGCCACCTCCAGGCCGACTCCAAGCTCGCGGCAATAGCCGAGCACCATCTGGTGCTGCGAAGGAATGCGCGCCGGACCTGCATTCCAGTACAGACCCGGGTCGAACTCGCATCGTTGGCGGGTGCCGTCGAGCATTTGCAACTCGGTGTCGCGGCGGAGGGTCCAACTGCGGCCGCCGTTGCGATCTCTTGCTTCAATCACCGTGCAACTGTATCCCGCTCTGTGCAGCTCATACGAAGCTGACAGGCCGGCGATGCCGGCTCCGAGGACGACGACTCGAGTACCGTGGCGGTCGCCGCGCTGCAGTCGCAGCGACTCCGCGGAAACCATCGGCACGAGGCCGAGCGCCTGCATCGTCAGAAACGTCGCTGCATAGCCTCCAGCCGCGGCGACGGCGCTCAGAAAGCTTCGTCTCGTTTGCATTGTGCCGGTCCGAAGTGGTAAATGAGAGCGGGGTCGGTCCCAACAGGTACGGTTGCCATAGTGTTCGACGCGTCGGCTGTCGTCTGTATTGAAGATGACAATTCAGTATCGCCACGAGAAATCGCGATGTCCAGACAATGGAGCCTGATCGGCGCAGGCGTCCGTGAAGGTCCGGCGCGGTGATCGCATTCTGGACGATTCTGCACGGCATCGTGGCGATTGGTTTACTGGGAGCCGTCACTCATCAGGGATTGACGGTGTTGCGCAGACCTGCGCCGGCTGAGCTGTTCGTGAACCGCTTCCGCGCAATTCCCGCGGTGCGCTTCGCCAATGCAGTTGCGCTTCTGTACGTACTGACATTCGCACTGGGAGCCTGGATCTATCCGACCTATGTTCTGGATGTTAAGGGAGCGGTAGCCGAGTACGGCCTGCGCAAGACGATTGGTGTGTTTCAACTCAAGGAGCACCTCGCCGTCATCGGCTTGTGCCTGTTACCGGTTTACTGGCATTTCTGGCGCAGCGTGCCGCTGGCGACCAACCGACCGACACGCGGATTCCTCACCGTCTTGCTCATGTTCATCGTCTGGTGGAATCTCGTGATTGGCCACATCCTCAACAACGTGCGCGGGCTGACGTGATCGCCAGGCTGTTCTCGGCCCGCGTTTTCACCCTGGTCTTTGGCGTCGGGTACGCCATCGCGGTGTATGTCGACCACCCGCTGTTTCGCTACTACCCGCTAGTGCAGCGTTGGTCGCTGCGCGATCTTGCAACGCAATCGCTTGGTCCTGCGATGTCCTGGTACGGTTGGATAGCCATTGCGGTAATTCCCGCCGCGCTGCTGGCCGCACTCGTCCCGAACCGAATCGGTGACCGCATACCGGCTGCAGTCTATTGGATCGTCCCCCTCGTCATGTTTCTCGCGGGTGCGTACCACGAGCGGACGTGGTTTCTGTAGTTCACGCGTGAGGAGCGGAGACCTGAGTCATCGGAGCGTAGGTTGGTGGGCACCTGCGAACTTCGCTGCGGCGAGTTGGATTGTCGCCCTGGGCCTGTCGATCGCAATCTCCGCAACGGCTACTGCCAACCGGCTTGCGGACATCGCGGTTCGCGGTACGCTCAATTGCGGGATCTGGCCTTACGTCGCGGGCTTTGCCATGACTCGCGGCGGCCGTGAAGTCGGCTTCGATGTTGACATCTGTCGTGCCGTCGCCGTGGCCATATTGGGAGACCCCGGAAAGGTTCGGCTCGTCACACTGGCGGACGTCGAGCAATTCGCCATGCGCGACGACGTCGACCTCGTGGTGCGGCGCCTCACCTGGACCCTTGGCCGGGAGACGGCTAACGGCGTGGCCTTTGGACCCGTCACGTTCTATGACGGCCAAGGATTTCTGGTGCGCAGACACAGCGGAATCTCGCGCGCCGCCGAACTCTCGGGCGAACGCATTTGCGTCATGGCTGGCGAGCGCCGTCCCGGGACTCTGCAGAGCTACTTTCGCGACCTGCGCCGCGACGTCCAGGCTGTAGTGGTCGAGAGCGACAAGGAGGCGGCAGAGGCCATGGACAACGACCGCTGTCGAGCTTATTCAGCCGATGTGTCATGGCTGGCGGCTGCCAGATCGACCTTTGCAGATGGCGTGGCGCGCTACGAAATTCTCCCCGATCAAATCTCCAAGGAGCCGCTCGCGCCCGTGATGAGAGCGCAGGACAAGGAGCTTCTGCAGGTGGTCCGGTGGACGATATTCGCGATGATTCAGGCCGAAGAGCTCAATATCGACTCTCACAACATCGGTACCCTCAAGTCGAGCTCCTCGCGTGCAGGTTCGTTTCTGAACGTCCACCCGGGTAGCCGCGTTGCTCTCGGCGCAGGCGACTGGGTGCGGGGGATCATCGCTGGCGTGGGCAACTACGGCGAGGTGTTTGACAGAAATCTCGGCATGGGCAGCGCCATCAAACTCGACCGGGGACTGAACGGGCTTTGGACGCAAGGCGGGCTCATGTATTCGCCGCCCTTCGATCGCTGAGCGTGACCTCACAATGTCAGGTTCATACAGGTCCGCGGATGCGCGATTCGCTGTACCTCGATAAATACGAAGGAGAATCGGCGTGAAATTTGCGCAGTTCGCTTTGGTTGCGGTTGGCACGCTCGCTTGCAACTGGAGTCACGCCGCTGAAATCACCGTGATCAGCACGGTGGGCGTTCGTGGGCTACTAGAGCAAATTCGCGAGAATTTCGAACGCAGCGGCAACGACCGCGTGCACGTGGAGTACGGCACGGCTGCGGTGCTGAAGCGACAGCTCGAAGGTGGGGGCGCATTCGACGTCGCTATTCTCACGCAATCCATGATCGATGACCTCGCTCGGCAAGGGAAGATCGTCGAGGAAACCAGGACCGTCGTTGCGAGGACTGGTATGGGTATCGCGGTAAAGGCGGGGACGGCAAAGCCCTCTATCGGCACGCCCGCAGGCCTCCGACAAACACTGCTGGCCTCGAGCGGAGTGGCGTATACGAAGGAGGGACAGAGCGGGGCCGCCGCCGTGCGCTTGTTCGACATTCTCGGCATCGCGGACACGATGAAGGATCGAATTGACCTGGAGATGCGTCCCGCAGGGGGCGTGCTGGCCGTTGCGGAGGGGAAGGCGGCCCTCGGCATAGCTTTGATGAGCGAGATTGCGGCGGACTCGCAAGTCCAATCGGCCGGACCGTTGCCCGGGGATCTTCAGACCTATGTGGTGTTTGGAGCTGGGGTGGCATCGAGCACGAAGGAGCCGCAGGCCTGCCGGAACTTCGTTGCGTTCCTGGGCACGCGCGAGGTCCGTCTGACACTGCAGAAGCTGGGAATGGAACCAGGCGGGTAGACGAGCGCGCACTTTCCGCCGGGAAGCCGCGGTCTAACTCGCTTTGCTCTTTGCCATCAGGAAATCGATCTCGATCGCCCCTTTGCTCTGTTGGTACTTGCCGCGATATTCGCGGTGCGCGATGTAGTAACCCGGACAGTCCACGGACACGATGATCAGCGAAGGGTCCACCGGGTAGCCCAACTCCTGGATCTCCCGGCCTACATCCGGCGTGCGGAAGCGGCCCAGAACATCCGTGCGCGCGCTCACTTCGAGCATGTGCTTCACCACGGACACCGTTACAGTGACGTTCTTGAGATAGTGGCCCTCGATGTCCTTCACACTTCCGAAGACCACGTATTGCGGATTGCCTGGAATCTCCTTGGTGTTGAAGAACGTGTCGCCGTTGGACCAGGCAGACACGGCGGTAGCCAGGGCGGCCGCCGCGAAGACACTCAAAGCCACACGTCGCAGAACGGTCATCAATGGCTCCCGGCAAGCTCTCGGGATGCTATCTGCCAGCACCGTGTCGGCAGGACCGAAGCTATTCTGGCGGCATTGTCACGCAATTGACAGTCTTCCGCAGCCCGTTGGATTTCAATCGGGTCGTACGGGTAAACGGCGAATCGAGCTGCAGGCGCTTGCTCGTGGCTCCTGATCTTCGCCGCCCCGGTCGGATGACCGGCCAGGAGACGGGCACGGCGGCTAAAGAGCAACGGACATGGGCGAAGTGATGTCTTGCGACCAGGTGGGTGTCGGAAGGAGAGCGAGCCGCGCGTGGCGAGCCGGGCTGGGCGTGGCGTGCCTGGCGCTCGGGGCGGCGGGAGGCGCACGAGCACAAGTCACCCGCTTCGAAGTACTCTCCATCGAACGCAACGCGCTCGAAGGCAGATCCTTCGGTGACGTCGGGACCTATGATCTGATCAGCGCGCGTGTCTCAGTGGCAATCGATCCGGCGGATCGACGCAACGCGGTCATCGCCGATGTCGGCATGGCACCGCGCAACGCCGCCGGTAAGGTTGAGGCGGTGTCCGATGTGAAGATCCTGCGGCCATCGGATCCGAAGCGCGGCAACGGTGAGTTGCTTTATGAGGCCACCAACCGTGGCCACGCGCTCGCTTCCAGTGTTTTCAACGACGCTGCGTCCAATGAGCTGTCCAAGGCAGTCGACGCAGGCAACGGCTATTTGATGCGCCAGGGTTATACGCTGGTCTGGAGCGGCTGGCAGGGCGATCTGAAGTCGACGCCCGACACCCTCGCGTTGTCCGTGCCTACGCTGACAGGGGTTACAGGTCGCATCACCGCGGAGTTCGTCTTCAACAATCTCACGACTCCGGCTGTCGCCCAGCTCGCCTGGCCCGCAGCCGACCTCGACACGGCGACGCTCGTGGTGCGTGCGCGCTGGAACGATCCCCCTGCATCCCCCGCGGACATGTCATTCCGATTCGTCGACGCGTCGCATGTGGAGATCAAGCGCCCGGCCGGATTCGACGGCGGAGCGCTCTACCAGCTCGACTACCTCGCGCGCGATCCGAAAGTCCTCGGGCTCGGCTTCGCGGCCACCCGTGACATCGTTGGCTTTCTGCGTCGGGAGCCGAGCTCGGAGAATCCGCTGGCCCAGGGCGGTCACCCGTCGATCCGCCATGCATATGCCTACGGCCAGTCCCAGAGCGGGCGTTTCATGCGCGAATTTCTGTACCTCGGTTTCAACGAGGACCTCGCGAGCCGCAAGGTGTTCGACGGAATCCTGGTCCACATCGGCGGCGCCCGCTTCACGGCCGTCAACATGCGCTTCGGGCTCCCCGAAAGCGCTCCGCGCCACCCGCAGGATCCGGGCGCGACCGCGGATCGCTTCCCGTTCACGTATTCCGAGAACGCCAATCCATTCACTGGCGAACGCGACGGGCTGCTGAAACGCTGTACCCGCTCCCGCACCTGCCCGAAGGTCATCCAAGTCGACAGCGAGTATGAATGGTACAACTCGAAAGACTCCCTGCTCAGCATCGATCCAGCGGGCAAGCCGCTGAAACTACCCGCAAACGTGCGACTGTTTACGATGGCGGGCACGCCGCACATAGTCAGGCCCTCCCCATTGTGCGTCATGCCGGTGAATCCGCTGCGTCATGGGCCGGTGCTGCGTGCGATGCTGAGCAACCTGGCGGCCTGGGTCGATCGCGGCATAACGCCTCCGCCGAGCCGGACCCCCGATCTCGCCGGCGGCAGTCTGATTGCGGCCGAAAACGCGGCCGGTCAGCTCTCGGTACCCATACCGGGTCTGCCCTACACTGGAATGCATGTAGTCGCGGCGGCCGAAGACCTGACCGTCCACCCGGCCAAAGTGCTGGGCCAGTTCAAGCTCTATCTGCCGCGGCTCGATGCAGACGGCATGATGATGGGTGGCGTCCGCTTGCCCGCCATCGACGCACCGAAAGCGACCTATACCGGTTGGAATCCGCAAGTCCCCGGCAATGGTCCTACCGCCCTTTGCTCGCTGGTCGGAGGCGTCGTACCCTTTGCTACGACGCGCGAGAGTCGCATCGCAAAAGGCGACCCGCGGCCGTCCCTTGCGGAGCGCTATGACACACCGTCGGCTTACGTGGAAAGGGTCGACAAGGTTGCCCAGGAGTTGGTGCACAGCCGCTTCATGCTTCCGGAAGATCTTCCGCGGCAACACGCCGCGGCCGTGGCTGACACCCTTGATGGACTGAGTTCCCCACAGAACGGGGCCCGGTAGGGGCGCCATCTTTCATCCTCACTCGTTTGCAACAGCCGGGAAGACGCAATGACCTATAAACCGGGTACTCAGGGCCCTGAGCACGCGCTGCAAGAAGCCACCGGCGCCATGGAACGGCATACGTCAGCCGCGAAGTTTCATGTTGCAGTCACGGGCGACTTCGAGAATCTCGCGATATCGGTGGCACCGTGGCACACGCTTGGCGGGGACACCAAAGTCGTCGCCTTCACCCAGCCGTTTGACTCTGCGGACAAGACCGTTCAAGCACTGCGTGACTTCGACGCTGTTACCCTCATGCACGAGCGCGTCCCGCTGACGCGCGAAATTCTCGATCAGCTACCACGGCTGAAGGTCATCGTCTTCAGCGGTAGCAAGAATATGACGCTCGATGACCGAGCAGCCGCTGCCCGTGGTATCACCGTCTGCAGATCGAACCCAAGATTCGACGTGCCGGGCGATGGGCCCGGCGGCAACTCCCCGTCCGAACTTGCGATTGCCCTGCTGATGGCCTGCACTTGGCAAACTGGGGCGGCAACGGTGTTGATCCGCGAGGGCGGATGGGCTTTTCGGCCGGGCATCCCCTTGCGTGGTAAGACGCTGGGGATTATCGGCTACGGCAGGATCGGCAGGCCAGTCGGTCGCGTAGGGCTGTCGCTCGGCATGCGCGTCCTTGCGTTCAACCGCAGCCTGACCGCCGAAGGTGCGCGCGCCGAGAATGTCACAAGCGTCGATCTTGATACGCTGCTCAAGAATTCCGACGTGATCAGCATCCATCTGCCGCTGAACGACACGACGCGCGGCATGATCGGCGAACGTGAGATCGCGCAGATGAAGGATAATGTGATCCTCATCAATACGGCACGCGCGGCAATCGTCGCCGAACAGCCATTTCTCGATGCGCTACAGCGGCGCAAGATCGCGCTGGCCGGTCTGGATGTCTTCTGGGAAGAGCCGCTCCGCGCCAACCATCCTCTCAAGAAGCTGCCCAACGTCGTGATGACGCCGCACATCGGTTATGCAACCGAAGAGACCATGGTCATTCGGTATCGCGCGCTGCTGGAGGCGCTCGCAGCCTATCGGCTGGGCGTCATCACTGACCCGTACTCATCGAAGGCAAGCACATAGCCCGGCTGCGCCCCACTGGTAATGCGCTAAGAGCAGGCACTCGTCTCGCTCGCAGGGTGCGGGCACGCGGACGCCTCGCGACGTTGCTGGCGGCAGTGACAGTTGCAAGTATTGGTTTGAGGATAGCGAGCATCGCTGCTCAGCCCGCTCCGAGCCCGTCTCAGGAAATGATTGCGGCGGGGATTCCGGGTGTCATCGCCGCAGGAACGACGCCTCAACTGCTTCGCTCGGGATTGGACGGAACCGAGGGCGTCATCGGGATGCCGGATGGCAGCGTCCTGTTCTGTGAGTTCAATCTGAACAGGATCGTGCGGATCGATCTGGCCGATCACTTCTCGACCTACCTGGAGGATGCCAACCGATCCATCGGCCTCGGTTTCGACCGCAAGGGTCGGCTCATCGCGGCGCAGTCACGCGACCCGAGGGTGGGAGTTCTCGCGCCCGAGCGCCTGACGCTCGCCGATTCGTTCGAAGGTCAATCCCTGGTGCGTCCCAATGACCTGGTGATCGATCGCAAGGGCGGCATCTACTTCAGCGATCCCCTCCCGCCGCGGCAGCTTCAATTCCGCGAGCCGCCAGCGGGGCGGATACCCTTGCTGTTCTATATCACCCCGCGTGGAAAACTGACCAAGCTCACGGAAGCGGTGAGCAAGCCCAACGGTGTGCAGTTGAGTCCGGACGAGAAGACCCTTTATGCGGTGGACGGGGACCGCATCGATGCCTTCGACGTTCAGCCGGATGGCTCCGCGAGAAATCCCCGGGAATTTGCGCAAGTCGCCGGTGGCGACGGACTTGCCGTGGACAGTGAGGGCAGATTGTACGTGGCGACTGCGCAGGGCATCCAGGTCGTGAGTCCCGGGGGGACGCCGCTCGGCTTGATTCCAACACCCGTGCGGATTCAGAGCATCGCCTTTGCGGGAGTCGATCGCAGGTCGCTCTACGCCGCAGGTCAGGGTTCCGTCTATCGCATCGCTCTGCGGGTTGCGGGAGTCAAAGGCCGTGCCAAATAGCCGCTCGCGACACTTCTTCAGCTTGCCCGTGGGCAACATCGGGCGGGGTCCGCGGAAATCGGCACTCTGTCACATAAGTGACAGAGTACAGGCTGCCTTTGCGCTTAGCTGTACACCGTGGCTGGCGGGCTGCGCGGGGCCGCGACAGTCAGCCGCAAAAAATGTACGCAAGGGGGCAGGCATGAGCTTGATTACAACTCGGGTTGATGTGGTTCGGATCGTGGCCTGTGCAGCATTGCTGAGCCTGTCGCCGGTGCCGCGGGTGCTGGCTGCCGATGCGCAGCAGGGACCTGCCGCGGCAAACACGGGCGCAGCGGCCGCCGAGCCGTCTGAGAACGGCCAGCTCCAGGAGATTACGGTCACTGCCGAACGCGTGAGCGCGAATCTCCAAAGGGTGCCTATCGCCGTCAACGCCGCCACTGGAGAGCAATTGGAGAAAGCGGGCGTCGTCAACCTGCAGCAGCTCTCCAGTCTCGTGCCGAACGTAGTCAATACGGGCAACACGAGCAACTACACCTACATTCGCGGCATCGGCTCATCCAACGCGTCGTTGAACAACGAGGCGGCGGTGTCCACGTATGTTGACGGAGTCTACGTGGCGAGCCCGTACGGGCAGTTTGGAACCTTCAATAACATCAGCCGGATCGAAGTTCTCAAGGGACCCCAGGGCACACTGTTCGGCCGCGACACCACCGGCGGCGTCATTCAGGTCATCACACCCGACCCGAGCCACAAACTCGCCAGCGACTGGCAGCTCTCGTACGGTAACTACCAGACATACGGCGGCAAAGGGTATCTGACCGGCGGGATCACCGACGACGTTGCGGCGGATCTGGCCCTCGTCTATGACGATCAAGTAGGCAGCTACGGTACCGATCTGTGTCCGGACCTGGTAGCGGGAGTGTGCAGCCCGCAGAAGTCCAGCGGCCGACACGAGAACTTCGGCGCCCGCTCGAAGTGGATGTGGGCGCCCTCGGATGCCACCAAGCTGGTGGCGAGCGCGGATTACGATCTGTTCCTGAGCGATGCGGGTCTGCAGATGGCGCCGGGGTCCATCAACTCGTTCGATCACGTGACTACCTACCCGGGCCGCTACAACTTCGTGGGCATACCTTACAGTTTGCGCGCACGGCAATACGGCGCGTCAGTGAACTTCAGCCAGGATTTCAGCAACGGGCTGCAATTCGTGAGTATTACGTCCTGGCGGCAGCTTTTCGGAACGGAGATCCACGACAACACCCGAACTGCCAACAACGCGCTGTACACGATTTCCGAGGCCAGTCGCGGTACCTACCAGACGCAGGAATTTCAGCTCATCGACCAGAAGCCCGGGAGGTTCACCTGGCTTGCCGGCGTTTATTACTTCGGCGACGTAGTTGGTTACGATCCGCGTACGCAGACCGGGACGTCGGTGAACACGGCACGCTTCCTGAATATCTTCGCCGACCAGACGATCCGCTCCTATTCCGTCTACGGCCAGGAGACGACGGAGCTCTTTGACCAGACGAAGCTGGAGCTGGGTGCCCGCTACACGGACGAATCAGTGACGTTGAACGGCCAGTACGAGAACGCCGCGGGAGTCGTCGTCAGTCCCACGGGCACCGCGGCCGGCGCCACCGTGTACGACCAGAAGATCAAATACCATCCGTGGACCTATCGGGCAGCCCTGGATCACCAGTTCGGCCCGGACATCATGGGCTATCTCTCGTTCACGCACGGTTTCAAGAGTGGCGGCTTCAACCTGCCGACCCCGCAGAGAAACCCCTTCCTGCCGGAGACGATCGACTCCTACGAAGTGGGTGTGAAGTCCGAGCTCATGGATCGACGGTTGCGTCTCAATCTGGCGGCCTACTACTACAACTACCAGAACATTCAGGTCGTCATCGTTCCCGGACTGTCCGGTCAGCTCTTCACGAACGCCGGCGGTGCACGTGCCAACGGCATCGATGCCGATTTCGAATTCGCCGCTACATCGCACCTGACGTTGCGTGCGGCCCTCGGGTATCTCCATGGCTATTACACGGAATTCCCGAATGCCCAGCGCTTTACCTCCACGGGCGTCGCAGTGGCCATCCCGAGCGCGGCCGGTTATCCGTTGCCATACGCGCCGCGGTACTCGGGCAACGTGGGATTGAGCTACACGGTCCCGACGTCCGTCGGTGACTTCGTGTTTGCGCCGACAGTGGCGTACACGGATAAGTACCCATTCACCACAGACAGCAACTTTGTGCTCGATCGTCGCATCATGGTCAGCGCGCAACTGGAATGGGATTCGCGGACTATCCAGGGCCTCTCCGCGCAGCTCTACGGCACGAATCTCGCCAACGAGTACTATTACGTGGCGCCGGTCGAAAGCTCCGGCGGCTGGTACGGAACTCCCGGTACGCCGCGCACGTATGGGGTAAGGGTGCTGCAGAAGTTTTGAAGGTTTGTGGCTCCCGACAGTCCAGGGCAGCGGTGCACAATCGTAGCTTTCGTGTCGCGATGTCTCGCAGCGCACCCCTGGGTTTGCAGATCAGTAACGAGCCTGAGGGGCAGATGAGAACGCTCAGAAGACTGGCGATTGTTTCTGTTTTCACGGTAGCGGCTGCGCAGTCAGCGCAAAGCGCGCTTGCGAAGGGCGATCCGGCGACGGGCAAGAGCGCCTCCACCGTCTGCCAGACATGTCATGGCGTCGCAGGTAAGAGTCCCACTGACCAATGGCCCAACCTGGCCGGTCAGGGGCAGGCTTATCTCGTCAAGCAGTTGAAGGCCTTTCGCGACGGCACGCGCAAAGACCCGCTGATGAGCCCCGTGGCAAAGGGGTTGTCCGATGACGACATCGACAATCTCACTGCCTATTTCTCGAGCGTGACGCCCGCTGCTGTGGCAGAAGCTGCAGCGGCGAAGCCCGCGGCACCGATTGCGGCGCCGCATCCGCCGATCATCGCATCGCCGCAGTTCATCGAACCGCGCGCTCATACGACACGCCAGTACTGGGCGGACCAACTACCGGAGGGTGATGCAAAGAGCATCATCACGGTGAAATGTCAGTTCTGCCACGACCTGCAGCGGGCGATCGCGTTCGCCCGGCCGAAGGCGCAGTGGGAGGAGGTCCTGGGTGGCATGAAGCGGCGCGGCTCGCCACTCACTCCCGAAGAAACTGCAGTCATCGTCGAATACCTGACGAAGAATTTCGGACCCGATTCACCGGCCATCATCGGGCCCGGGCGTGTCGTGGAAGTGGGCATGAAGCCCTGCGTGCGCAGCGAGTGGCCGCAAGGGTCGAGTGACTTTCGCAGCGACTGGAAGGGCTCATACAACATCTGGGTATCCAACCAGCAGGGCGGCGGTATCAACATCGTCGACCCGGTGACGCTGCACATCGTGCGCACGATCAAGTGTCTGAGCGCGCCGGATCGCATCGAGTTCTCACGCGATGGCAATACGGCTTATGCGCCTGACCGGGTCGAGCACAATCTCACCGTCATCGACACCCGTACCGGGGCCATCAAAGCGAAGATCCCCGTCGTCGATCGCCCCAACACGGCGGTGTTGAGTCGCGACTACGGCAAGCTCTATATGGGCATCTGGCCGGTCAGGCCCGATGAGAGTACGCACGGCTACATCCAGATCGTCGACACGGCGGCGCTCAAGGTCGTAAAGACGATCGAGACCAAGGGTGGCATCCACGACACCTGGATGTCACCGGATGGGAAATTGCTGCTCGGGATGTCCCCGTCGGCGAAGTTCATGAACGTGTATGAGACCGCGACCGACAAGCTGCTCTACACGTGCTGCACCGAGGCTGAGATCGGCACCATGCTCATGGAAGCGGCAGCGGACGGATCGACCAGCCGCTTCTTCATCTCCTATGCGGGCTTCCATGGAATCGTCGCCATCGACGCCAAGACGGGCAAGGAAGTGCAGCGCGTGGCCTATCCAAGCCTGAAGGGGACGGCGGGCGCCTCCGAGATCTACTTCAACGGAATCACGCAGCCCCAGATTGGTGGCGGCTCCGGCTTCCACGGCGCTGAGATCAGCCCGGACCGCAAGAGCCTGTGGGCGATTTCCGGGAGTACTGTCTGGCACTACTCGCTGCCTGAGCTGAAGTATCTGGGGAGCGTTCAACTCGCGCGGGTGGATCAGGCGGGAAACCTGTTCGCGCCGGCAGTCGAAGGAACGTGGCTTACGGTGTCTCCGGACGGGCAGAAAGTCTACGCGGTGAGGCCCGGTCGCAATCTGATGTCGGTCATCGATGCGCAGGCGATGAAAGAAGAAGCACTGATTCCGACCGGGGAATACCCACTTCACATTTCCATCTGGCCGCGAGGCACTCCGTAGACGCGGAACATCGCTCGCCTGCAGTGCGACGGTTACACACATGATGTTGGATACCAGGAGATCGTCCATGAGAATCATCAGGCTTTTCCTACTGACGGTGGGAGCGCTCGTTCTTGCATCCTCAGCGGCTCTTTCGCAGCAAACCCCGGACCACGTCGAAGCGGGCGTCGGTGCGCGCGGCCTGCCTCTGGGCCAGATCAGGCCGATGACGGTGGCCATTGCCAAGCAGCTCGTGGCAGCGGCAAAGAAGGCCTCGTGCTCGCAGCCGCAAGGCACCTGCAGCGGGGCTTTTTGTGTGGCCGATGACGCGGGTGTCATCGTCTATCTGGAGGTGATCGATGGCGTGCTCGCCGGCGGCCCCGAGTTGTGTCAGGAGAAAGCGATCACCCCGGCGCTGTGGCGGCGTACCACGAAGACCTTTCAGGATGCCGTCAATAACAAGAGCAATACCTCCTATGCGGACGGTACTTTCCCGCATATGACGACCTCCCCCGGCGGAGTACCGCTGTTCAAGGATGGTCGAATCGTAGGTGGATTTGGCATCGCGGCGGTTGGGCCCGCGTCCGAGCAAATCGACGCTGCAGTGATCGCGGAAGCCACCAGGATCTTCGGCAGCCAGGATCCGACGCGTCATTGAGAACTTCAGCCCGAGGCAACAGCATGGTCAAACTGACACTTGCCGCTACGGTCCTGGTGATCGCCTGTTCGTGGGGGGCTGTCGTGGCGGCCACGCCGGTGGCCTCACCGAGGGAAGTGATGGCCCACCACATAGCGGTGGTCAAGAAAGATGATGTCGAGGCAATCATGTCGGACTACGCCGCGGACGCCGTATTCGTGACACCCACGGCGACGTTCATCGGCACGGCGGATATCCGCAAGTTCTTCGAACACCTCGCCACGGAACACCGCGACTGGAAAGCGTACAACGTCACTCAAGAGGTCAAGACCGAAGGAGTGGTGCTGCAGAAGGAAGTCACGAGCGGCAAGGTCGAAGTCTTTGTCGTGCGTCACGGCAAGATCGTCTTCCAGACATTGCCCGGATGAGCTGCCGGATTTCTGCATCGATGCGCGGCAGCCCTGCGATTGTGGTGCGCGGGTTGAGGAGATAACAGTGCAGACACTGGCACCCGTTGATGTGGTGATCGTCGGTAGTGGCTGGAGCGGCATGATCATGGCCAAGGAGATCGCCACTCGGACGCCGCTGTCCGTCGTC
>FTEM01002245.1_pt1 | contig 18694 bp, 19 predicted proteins | sample 1640201 | NCBI WGS metagenome assembly FTEM01 (sample SAMEA3914816, study PRJEB12502) | metagenome | biome: forest; material: soil | place: USA | collected 2011-09-16 | depth 0.3 m | reverse complement strand
TTCTGAATCAGCCGCGGGCGAAACACCGCGAGGCACTCGCCGGTCGGATGACGCACGCTCTCGTACACGATTCCATTGGATCCGCTCAGCTTCAGAGCACGTCCGAGCCCCTGGGACGACACATAGCTGTCCGGGTCGTAGATCTCAGGCATGGCAGAGCGGCGGCCGCGGATGTCATGAAATCTCTCCGTCACGTCGGCCAGGTAAGTCCGCATGTCGAGCTCGAGCGGCGCTTGGCGCGTGGCCCGCAGAAACTTCTCGCGGTGAAAGCGCGTTTCCGCGATCGACGTCGCCAAGTTTGTGGCCGCGTAGAAAACGCCGAACGTTCCGTCCGCGAACCGGCTGCCCGACGGGCTCAAATGCGTGAAGGGCGCCATGATCACGGTGGCTCCGGGGCCGTAGACGCGATCTTCGCGAGGCACGAGATCGATTTCGCCGACCTGCTCGCGAAGCCGTGGGTTGGTGAGGGCCTCGAGCCAGTAGAGCGCGTCCCAGTCCTCCGGATCCGCCACACGCTCGAACAGGTGAATCGTCGGGAAGCGGCTCGGAATGATCCGGTAGCACGGCTGCCAATGGACCTCGCGCAGCGCGAGGCTGGTGTATGGCGCAGGCATTGAAACGCGCGTCAGCCGCGCTGCGCGTCGAGATACTGCCGCACGAGATACAGGTCGGCGACGTTGCCAGACAGCATTCTGTCGAGCGCCGACCTGCCGCCGAACAACGGCTCCTCGTTGGGTCGCCGGACCCATTCGTCCGCTGCCACCGCCGCGGGCAACAGGAGCTGCAGGGCTTTGTAGATGCCGAGCAGGTACGACAAGCGCTCGAGGGTGTCACGCGGAACCCGCGCATGCGGGTCCTTACGCCACTTGAAGTAAGTCGAGCGCGAAGCGATTCCCAACAAGGTGAGTTGCTCTGCGACCGACAGATGCCACAACTCGGCAATGCGTACGAACGCCCTCAACCCCGCCGCCCCTGCGGCCGCCGCGTGCTCGGAGCCGCCGCGGTTTCCATGCACCGATTGGGAAGTCGTGGTCATCCTGGGTGCCGTCCTCCAGAGCGCAATAATCCAGATATGGACGGATTATAGCTTAATTCTATAAATAGACCAGGCCGCGCACCAAGATCAGGCGGGGCTCCCGTCACGGCGCAACCGCGGCAATTTAGCGTCCTGGCATGCGCGCGTTTATGGTGCAATTGCGACCGTTCGCGCACCTGTTTAGTGCGTGGGCGAGCCAAAACTCCGCTAAGCTTTTGATTTCTCGATGCCCTGCACTTGGCATAAGCCCTGCACTATCAGGCCGCTCTACCACGGCAAAAGGCCGGGCGTGGAACCGTGTCGCCCTCCCAAGCGAGTGGCTTCGAGGCCTTGAGTCTGGCGAGCAAACCCTTTCCCGGAGGCGATATGACACCCACTGATGTGATCAAGCTGATAAAAGAAAAAGAGGTCAAGTTCGCAGACCTCCGATTCACGGATACGAGAGGCAAGGAACAGCACGTCACGATTCCCGCGAAGCTCGTGGACGAGGAACTGTTTCGCGACGGCAAGATGTTCGACGGTTCCTCCATCGCCGGATGGAAGGGCATCAACGAGTCGGACATGATTCTCATGCCCGAGGCGGCCAGCACCGTCATCGATCCGTTCTTCGAAGAATCGACGGTCAATATCCGTTGCGACGTGATCGAGCCGACCACGATGCAGGGCTACGAGCGCGATCCGCGCTCGCTCGCCAAACGGGCGGAGTCTTACCTGAAGTCGACGGGCATCGCCGACTACGCGCTCTTCGGGCCGGAAAATGAATTCTTCATTTTCGACAGCGTCCGCTGGGGCAATGAAATGCACGGCAGCTTCTATTCCATCGACTCGCTGCAGGGAGCGTGGAATTCCCCTTCCGAATACCAGGAAGGCAACAAGGGCCACCGTCCCGGCGTCAAGGGCGGCTATTTCCCGGTGCCTCCGGTCGATGCCTTCCAGGACATCCGCTCCGCGATGTGCCTCGCACTCGAGGAGATGGGCCTGAAGGTCGAAGTGCATCACCACGAGGTCGCGACCGGCGGCCAGAGTGAAATCGGCGTCGGCGCCGGCACCCTCACCAAGAAGGGTGACGAAGTCCAGATTCTGAAGTACGTCGTGATGAACGTCGCTCACAGCTACGGCAAGACTGCGACCTTCATGCCGAAGCCTCTCGTTGGCGACAACGGCAGTGGCATGCACGTGCACCAGTCGCTGCAAAAGGAAGGCAAAGCGCTGTTTGCCGGTGACAAGTACGGCGGGCTGTCCGATGCCGCTCTGTATTACATCGGCGGTATCATCAAACACGCCAAGGCCATCAACGCGTTCACCAACGCGGGAACCAACAGCTACAAGCGGCTGGTGCCGGGATTCGAAGCGCCGGTGATGCTCGCGTACTCCGCGCGCAATCGCTCTGCTTCGATCCGTATTCCGTGGGTATCGAATCCGAAAGCGCGCCGCATCGAGGTGCGCTTCCCGGATTCCAGCGCGAATCCGTACTTCGCGTTTGCGGCAATGATGATGGCGGGCCTCGACGGCATCCAGAACAAGATCCACCCCGGCGATCCGGCCGACAAGGATCTTTACGACCTGGAGCCCGAGGAAGCGAAGCACATTCCGACGGTGTGTCACTCGCTCGACATGGCGCTCGAGCATCTCGACAAGGATCGCGAGTTCCTGACACGCGGCGGTGTCTTCACCAACGACGTCATCGACGCCTACATGGGTCTGAAGATGCAGGAGATCACTCGATTCCGCATGGCGACCCACCCGGTCGAAATGGACCTGTACTACAGTTGTTGATGGAGATGGTGTGACATCAAGGTACTCCTCGTCCGCATGCCCCGCTCTCTTCCCGCGCACCGGGGAGAGGCTGGGGACGAGGGGAGCCGGGCCGCGTGCCGCCTTCTGCAATCGGAGTGAGCGGGCAAAAACCACGCTTTTTGCCCGCGGGCAGAAAGGGCCGCAGGCCGCTTTCTGCAATCGGAAAAGGGTGCGGGTGGCGTCATTTCACGAATGTCGCCACCCGCTTTTGTCCCGCGCCCCCCGAGGGGCTATGCTCGATTCCTATGCGCGGGACACTGTTTACCTTAATGTGGGTCGCGTGCTCGGTTGCCTCTGCGGGCACCGTGTACAAATGGGTGGACGAAAATGGAGTCACCCACTACAGCGATCAGCCGCACGAGAATGCGGCGAAAGTGGACCTCCACGAGCCGCAGACCTATTCCGCCCCTCGCCTGCAATCGCAGGGCGCACAACCGACCACGCCGGCCGAAGAAGCGCCGTATTCGAGCTGTGCGGTACTGACTCCCTCTCCCGAGCAGGTGTTTACCAGCACGTTTTCGATCACGGTGCAGGTTCAGCTCCTGCCTTCTCAGCATCCCGGCGATCAGGTTGTCCTGACGCTGGACGGCAAGCCGCTGTCGAATCTGGCTTCGACGAGCAGCCAGATCACGATTCCGCAGATCGATCGCGGCACGCATTCGATCCAGGCCGCGGTCCAGAACGGCAACGGGCAGACGGTATGCCAGTCTCCCGCCGTGACTTTCTATATTCGCCAGCCCTCGACGCTGGGCCCGAATCGCCCCAGGCACTGAGCTGCGCGCCGGCGCGCCTCGAAGAGGTGTGCCATGGCCACTGAATACAGCCTGCCTTCCGCGCTGTCGCATTTCGATCCGACGGATCTGCTGGACGCGCTGTCGACGGGCATCGTCATGCTCGATGCGCAGCTCTGCGCGATCTACGCGAACGTGGCTGCGCAGGATCTGCTGGCGTTCAGTCTCAATAAGGCGCGCGGGCGGCCATTCGGCGATTTTTTGCAGGACACCAACGGATTTACGGCGGTTCTGCGCCGAGCTCTGGAAACCGGTGAGGGCATCGCGGATCGCGAGTTGACGGTACGGCCTCTCGGCGCGGCGCGCGATTCGCGTACGCTCGATGTAACTATCACCCCGTTGGAAGGACAGATCACGGGGACGCACCTGCTGCTCGAGCTTGCTGACACGACGCAGCGGCAGCGAATCTCGCGCGAGAACGATTTGCTCGCACGCCTCGACGGCAGCCGTCTCATGGTGCGTCAGTTGGCGCACGAGATAAAAAATCCACTCGGAGGCCTGCGCGGAGCTGCTCAGCTTCTGGAGCGCGAGCTGCAGGAGCCGGAGCTGCGGGAGTACACACGGGTCATCATCGGCGAAGCCGATCGGCTCGCCACGCTGGTGGACTCGATTGCCGGCCCGAGCCGCGCGCCGCAGAAAGGGCTTATCAACGTTCACGAGATCTGCGAGCACGTCTATCACCTGCTGCGAGCAGAGGCGCGCGCTGCGGTCAGCGTCGAGCGCGACTACGATCCGAGTCTCCCGAGCGCAATGCTCGATCGGCACCAGATCATCCAGGCCCTATTGAATGTTGCGCGCAATGCTCTGCAGGCCCTGGGCGATTCCGGTCGCATCACGGTGCGAACGCGGGCGTTGTCGAATGTCAGCATCGGTCCGGCTCGCCACCGTCTGGTCGCGAGCATGCAGGTCGAAGACAACGGCCCGGGCGTGCCGGATGAGCTGCGCTCGAGCATTTTCTATCCCCTGGTCACGGGCCGCGCGAACGGCACCGGACTCGGACTCGCCGTCGCCCAGGAACTCGTGACCCGCAACGGCGGGCTGATCGAGTTCGAGAGCGAACCGGGACGCACCATTTTCACCTTGCTGCTGCCACTCGGAGAAGCGACATGAACGGCCAGTCACTGCGCGTCTGGCTCGTCGACGACGATGCCTCCATCCGCTGGGTGTTGGAACGAGCGTTGCGCAACGGCGGTATGGCGCCGCGTGCGTTCGAAGCCGCCGAGCCTGCTCTGGATGCACTCCGGAGGGAATCTCCGGATGTGCTGATCACCGACATCCGCATGCCGGGCCAATCAGGGCTCGAGCTGCTGAAGAAGATTCGCGATGCCCGCCCGGCGCTGCCGGTCATCGTCATGACCGCGCATTCGGATTTGGGAAGCGCGGTCTCTGCCTACGAAGGCGGCGCGTTCGAATACCTGCCCAAACCCTTCGACATCGATCAGGCGGTGGCGCTGGTCAGGCGCGCGGCACACGCCAACCCACAGGGCGGAGGTGATCCGACCGCGACGCCGAAGATTCCCGAACTGTTGGGGCGTGCGCCTGCCATGCAGCAGGTGTTTCGTGCAATCGGGCGGCTTGCGCGGTCCAGCGTAACCGTTCTGATCACGGGTGAGTCCGGCACCGGCAAGGAACTGGTCGCCCGCGCGTTGCACGAGCATAGTCCGCGCGCCGGCAAGCCGTTCATCGCGCTCAACACTTCGGCCATCCCTGCCGACCTGCTCGAGTCCGAGCTGTTTGGGCACGAGAAAGGTGCGTTCACCGGCGCGGACGCACAGCGCCGCGGACGCTTCGAGCAGTCCGATGGCGGCACCTTGTTTCTTGATGAGATCGGCGACATGTCGACGCCTTTGCAGACGCGCCTCCTGCGCGTGCTGGCCGAAGGCGAGTTCTATCGGATCGGTGGGCAGACTCCTATCCGTGTTGACGTGCGAGTGATCGCGGCGACTCACCAGAACCTGCAGGATCGTGTCACGCGGGGACTGTTCCGTGAGGACCTCTACCACCGCCTGAATGTCATACGCATCGAGCTTCCGCCGCTGCGTGCGCGCTCCGAGGACATTCCGGACCTCCTGCATCACTACATGAATGTGGCGGCTCACGAGCTGGGTGTCGAAGCGAAGGCGCTGGCCGCCGAAGCAGAAGTGAAACTGGCCGCCTACGGGTGGCCCGGAAACGTGCGTGAGCTGGTGAATCTGTGCCGACGGCTGACCGTGCTCGCGCCCGGGAGTGAGGTGCGCATTGAGGATCTGCCGCAGGAGCTGGGCGAAACGGCTTCCTCCGGACCGATGGAGGCCGACTGGGCGAAGGCGCTTGCGAGCTGGGCCGATCGACAGGCAATGAACGGCAAGCGACCGCTGCTGGATGACGCACAGCCGGAGTTCGAGCGGGTATTGATCCGCTCCGCGCTCAAACGCACCCAGGGGCACCGGCAGGAGGCGGCGAAACTCCTCGGATGGGGCCGAAACACGCTCACCCGCAAGCTCAAGGAGCTCGGAATGGAAGGCACGGAGTAATCTCACAGCGCTTAGCCCTCCCGCCGCGACTGTTGCGCCGATACACTTGAGGGGCCGCCGCCCTGGCGGCCCTGCAGTGAAATGAAAGCGCGCCGGGCATGTCACCACACGATTTTTGGGAGCTCCAATTTCTCGGCAACACCCTGGCCGAGTGGACGCTCGCGCTCGTCACCTTTCTGATCACGTTCACGGTTCTGCCCATCCTCAAAGGCTTTGTCGGGGCGCGGCGCAGGAAGTGGGTACAGGCGGGACGCGGACAGCTTCCCGATGCCGTGGAGCTGGTCGGACTGCTCGTGGAAAGTACGAGCCGCGTGTTTTTGTGGGCGGTCGCGGTCTACTTCGCGTCTCGCAATCTCACCTTCACGTCCCGCATCGAGCACGTCCTCACCTTCATCATCGTGACGCTGTTCTGGATGCAGGTCGGGCTTTGGGCGATGGCCGCGGTGCGCTTCGCTGTTCACCGCCGCAGCCGGCGGTCCGACGGATTGGATGCGGTGCTGACGAGCTCGATCGACATCATCCTGTTCGCCGCAGGATTGGTGATCTGGGTGATGGTGCTGCTGCTGGCGCTCGACAACCTCGGTATCCAGATCAAGCCGCTGCTCGCTGGCTTGGGGATCGGCGGCATCGCGGTGGCGCTCGCCGTACAGTCGGTACTGGGCGATCTGCTTGCGTCCATGTCCATCGCCCTCGACAAACCGTTCATCATCGGCGACTTCCTGAGCGTGGATGACTTCCAGGGCTCGGTCGAGCACATCGGTGTCAAGAGCACCCGCCTGCGCAGTATTTCCGGCGAGCAGATCGTCATTTCCAACACCGACATTCTCAAGGCGCGGGTGCGCAATTTCGGCCGCATGCGCGAGCGTCGCGCCGTGTTTCAGCTCGGCGTGCACTACGACACGCCGGCGGATGCGCTCGCCGCGATTCCCGCCGTCGTTCGCGAAATCGTCGAGGTCCAGCAGAACGTTCGCTTCGACCGCTGCCATTTCCTGACGTACGGCGACTCGGCGCTGCAGTTCGAGACGGTCTATTTCGTGACGCGCGCCGATTTCAACAGCTACGCCGACATCCAGCAGCAGATCAATCTGGCGATTCTGGAAAAGCTGCGGGCGATGAACGTAAAGTTCGCCGCGCCGACGCGCAACGTGCTGTACATCGAGAATCCGGCACCGGCTGCGCAAACCAGTCCCGGCGGAAAGTGAAGCGCGTCAGAGCGCGGTGGCGCCCGCCTTTCTGGGCCGCCCGCGGGGCCGATGGCGGGATGTCGCGACTGGCGCTGCTTCGTACTCCGCCGCCGCTTCCGACACTCCGAGCGTAAACGGATTGCGCACCGTCACGCCCGAGTAGATCGCGCGATCCTGCAGGTCCTCGCTCAACAGCAGCTTGCAATTCTGTGCCTGTGCCGCTGCGACGATGAGACTGTCCCACCAGTGTAATTATCAAACCGCACCGGGCGATTCAGGTCACGTCCCATTCCGACCGGTTGGCAACCGCGTCAGCCGGAAACGGCGCAGTCCTCGGTCTCTTTGCCGGTGCGGAGTGAACCGACCAGCTCGGTTACGTTAGCGAAGCCGTTGTCGCGCAGATACTCTGCGATGCCGGTGTTGATCTTCTTAGCTACCAGCGGATCGTAGAACAGCGCCGTGCCGACACCGACCGCCGTGGCGCCGGCAATGATGAACTCGAGGGCATCCGTGGCGGTGGTGATCCCGCCCTGGCCGATGATCGGCACGCCATGCGGGCGCGCGACTTCATATACCTGATGCACTTTCAACAGCGCGATCGGCTTGATGGCAGGTCCCGAAAGTCCGCCCTGCACATTGCCGATGACGGGCCGCCGCTTGTTCACGTCGACTGCCATTCCCATCATCGTGTTGATCACGGCGAACGCGTCGGTGCCGGCTTCGATGCAGCGCCGCGCGTTCTCCTTGATGTCGGTCTGGTTCGGGGACAGCTTTGTAATGAGCGGTTTGCGGGTTACGCGGCGGCAGGCCGCGACTACCTGCGCCGACATGTCAGGATAGTTGCCGAAGGCGACTCCGCCTTCCTTGACGTTCGGACACGAGATGTTGATCTCGATCGCATCGATGCGCGACTGGTCGAAGCGGCGCGTGACCTCGACATATTCCTCGATAGTCGAGCCCGAGACGTTGGCAATGAAGCGGGTTTCCGCGAAGTCGAGCTCCGGCAGGATCCGCTTGACCACGTGGTCGGTGCCTGGATTCTGCAGTCCGATGGCATTGAGCAATCCGGCGGGAGTTTCGTAGATGCGATGCGGAACGTTTCCGAGCCGCGGCTGCAGCGTCGTGCCTTTCAGAACCACGGCGCCCGCATCGCGATTGGAGAACCCCTCGACCCGCGTGTATTCCTCGCCGAAGCCGACGCAGCCGGATAGGAGCACGATCGGAGAAGCGAACGACAGGCCGCAGAATCTCAAGCCCAGGGAGCTATCGGCGGCAGTGGCGACTGTTTCCATGCGCCGCATTATGAACCGTGCGCTGCGGCTGCGCGACCGCTCCGGCTTCATCTCACGAAAGAGCCCGCAAATTCAGGCAAACTGTACGCATCCCATGTTCCACATCGTGCTTTTCCGCCCCGAAATTCCGCCTAACACGGGGAATATCATCCGGCTCAGCGCCAATAGCGGCAGCACGCTGCATCTGGTGAGGCCGCTCGGTTTCGAGCTCGAGCGCAAGGATGTGCGGCGAGCCGGGCTCGACTACGCCGAACTGGCCAACGTGCGAATTCACCAGGATCTGACATCGTGTCTCGAGTCGTTGAATGGCGCGCGTGTGTTCGCCGTGGAGACGACGGGTACGCGGCGTTACAGCGACGTCCGATTCCACCCCGGAGATGCGCTGCTGTTCGGTTCCGAGCAAAACGGACTGCCGCAGAAAATGATCGAGCAGATTCCCGCGGAGCGGCACCTATCGATCCCGATGCGTCCTGCGAACCGCAGTCTCAACCTTTCGAATGCGGTTGCACTCGTCGTTTATGAAGCTTGGCGGCAAAACGACTTCGCGTAGACAGCCTGGTCTCTTCGGCTAATCTGTATGCAAAGAAGGATGGCCGTGACGCTGCCGAGAAAGCTGCCGCGGCAAATATCGATCGGGGAGTCTGATCATGTATTTGAGCGTCATTACGGCGGCCCGTGGCCACGAAGCGGACGCATTGCAGGAATGGGACGGGGGGCCGTTCGCCGAGCACGATTGGTTGTGGCAGCACTTGTGCGGCGCACCAAGCATCGTGCCGGACTTTATGTTTCGCCGTTGGGATGTCGATTTCGTGCCGCGCCTCTTTGCCCTGACAGTGCAGAAACCGTTGCCCCAAAACGATGCATGGGAAGTCAAGACGCGCGATTACGCTCCGCGGCCTGGCGTTGGCGCGAGAATGCATTTTTACGTGCGCGCGAATCCCACCGCGACTGAGACCCGAGACGGGAAGTCTCAGCGCCAGGACGTCGTTACGCGCGAGAAATTGCGGCTGCTCGCAGAGCGCGGTCTGGACAATTGGGAACAATGGCAGAGCGACGACAAGCCATCGCTACAAACACTCGTCCACCGAACCTGTTGCGCTTGGCTGCAGTCTCGGGCCGCGCGGCATGGCTTCGAGGTTCATGCGGAAGGCCTGGCCGCCGACGGTTATCAACAGCACGCACAGGACGACAGCCGGATTCATCTGATCCGGCGGCCGAAGGCGGACAGTGGAGTTCCATTCAGCACGGTGGATTTCAGCGGTGTGCTGACTGTCGTCGATCCCGTGACCTTCGGATTCGCTCTGCTGAGAGGGATCGGACGCGCCAAGCCATTCGGCTGCGGCCTGCTGCTGCTCGGTCAGGAGAATCTCACTCACTCTCCGACTTGATCGGGCGGCTCATCAACTCCCGTACGGCTTCCTTCGCCGGCATTTGTTCATACAACACGCGATAGACTCCGTCGCACAGCGGCATCTCGACGTTTTCGCGTAGCGCAACTTCGTGAGCTGCTTTCGCGGCAGTGTAGCCTTCGACGACCTGGCCGATTTCGGCAAGGGCTTCGTGAGCGGAGCGTCCCGCGGCCAAAGCCAAGCCGAAACGGCGATTGCGCGACTGATCGTCGGTGCACGTGAGGACGAGATCTCCCAAACCGGCAAGTCCCATGAATGTGTCGCGGTGCGCGCCGAGCGCGACGCCGAGACGCGTCATCTCGACGAGACCTCGTGTTATCAATGCGACTCTCGTGTTGGCGCCAAAGCCGAGGCCGTCCGACAGTCCGGCACCTACGGCGAGCACGTTCTTCACCGCGCCGCCGACTTCCACTCCAATGATGTCGCGCGACGTATACGCACGAAAGTTGGAGGAGGACAGGGCATTCGCAAGCGCTTTGGCAAATGTTGTATCGGACGAGGCCACGGTCATCGCCGTGGGCAGGCCTCTACCGACTTCGCCCGCAAACGTTGGACCCGACAGCACTGCCACAGCGCGCGAGGATCCAAGAACCTCGCGTGCGACCTGGTGGGGAAGCAGGCCTGTTTCAAGCTCAAATCCCTTGGTTGCCCAGGCGAGCCGCGTGTTCGGCTCGAGGCACGCTGCGGCCTCTTCGAGCAAAGCACGGAATGCATGGCTTGGCACCGCCACGAGAACATCGCTGGCGCCCCGCAGTGCTGCCGGCAAGTCCCGTTCGATCGCGAGCGAGTCCGGAAAATCCCCGCCCGCAAGATAGCGGTCGTTGCGGCGGACAGCGGCCATGGCCGCTTGCCGCTGACCGTCGCGACCCCACAAGCGGGTCGGATGGCCGCTGCGGGCGAGCTGGATCGCAAGAGCGGTACCCCATGAACCGGCGCCGAGCACAGCAACCGGGGCTTCGCGCTCAACTCCAGAATTCATGGGTCACCGCCTCAGTTGCGGGCGCTCGGGCTCTAGTTGGTGACCATCGGCTGCGCCTGCGTCCCAGTCTGCGCGTACAGCGCATCGAAGTTGACAGGCGGCAACAGGAACTGCGGGAAGCCGCCCTGCGTCACGAGATTCGAGACGGCGGCCCGGGCGTATGGGAACAGCACGCCGGGGCAAATGCTGCTGATCGCGCGCTTGACATCCGGCTCCGCAAGATTGCGCATCAGAAACAGGCCCGCCTGCTTTACTTCCACGAGAAACAGCGTGGCCTCGCCCTGCTTGGCCGAAACGGTGACCGTCAGCACGATTTCGCGCAGTTCCGGGGTCACCGTAGTGGCGCCTGTATGCAGATCGAGATTGATCTGCGGGTTCCAGCCGCCGTCGACGCGCGGGCCACTTGGCGCCTCGTACGAGCAGTCCTTGAGGTAAACGTTCTGCAAGGACAGGACCGGACCTGTGTCCGCCGGTGCCTCGGGAGCCGGCATCGCGCCGGCTGGTGGGTTAGTCGTCATATCACGGCCTCCGGCCGATTTAAGGTTTGAGCAGCGGATCCAGACCGTCAGCCGCATCGAGTGCGAACAGTTCGTCGCTTCCGCCGACGTGTTTATCGCCGATGAAGATCTGAGGCACCGTACGACGGCCGCTGCGAGCCGTCATCTCGGCGCGCGCCTCGGGGCGCGCCTCGACGTCGATCTCTTCGAAATCGACGCCTTTCATTCTCAGGAGCTGGCGCGCTCGTTCGCAGTATGGGCACCAGTTTGTTGCATACACCTGAACCCTGGGCTGCGTCATGCAGCCGTGCCCTTGGAAAGCGGCAGGTTCTCGGAGCGCCACGCGGTAAGGCCGCCGCGCAGATTGAACGCCTTCGTGAATCCCTGGGCTGTGAGCTGCCGGCGCGCGGACGCGCTCAGGGAGCCGCTGTCGTCGTACACGACGACGATCTTCTCTCTGTGCTTCTTCAAAGTCTCGGCCGCTTTGAGAATCTGGTCGCCGGTCATCTGCCTGGCACCCGCGACGTGGCCGGCTGCGAACGCCTCCGGCGGCCGCAGGTCGATGAGCAGCGCGCCCTGATTCATCAGCCGGATGACATCCTGGGGGGAGATGGCTGCGATGTTCTGGCCGCGAATCCGCATCTCGTAGGCTGCGACGAGCGCCGCCATGGCCAGGGCCGCCGTCGCGAGATAGGCGTGATGCCCGAAATATTCGATGAGACGATCCATTGCGCGCTGCGAAGACCTTTACAAAAATAACGCCATAGAGAACCCGCGACGGCCGGCGCTCGCCGGCCATGCCGGCCGCGAAAAAGTTGCGCATTATAGCGCCCCTATGCAAGTGCCGATGCCCAGAGCGAATCGTCGTCCCGACCGCAGCCGGTCGGTGGCACGCGCGTGGGCGCTGGTCTGCATTGCCCTATGGGCCTGCATCCCGGCGGCATGGCCGGCGAACCGCGCTACGCGTCCCACCCGGTCGGCTCCCGCGGCCCGACCTGCACCGGCGCCCCATACCGCCCCGGCTGCCCCGTCTTCCGATGCCCGCCCATCGTCCGATGCCCGGAAGACGGAGGCGGAGCTGCAAAGCGTAAAGTCGGAAATCGACCGCATTTCCCGCGAAGTTTCCAACGACCAGGTGGAACGGAACCGGCTGGCCAAAGAGCTGCGAACGGCAGAGCTTTCCGTCAGCAAAGCGCGCGAGGGACTGGATGAGGTGCGTCACCAGCGAACTGAGTCGGCAACGCGCCGAGCGGCGCTGGCGGCCGAAAAAAAGCAGCGCGAGTCGGACCTGAACCGCGAGCGCGAGGCGCTCGCCGGACAGCTCCGGGCAGCCTACATGATCGGGCGCGAGGAGCCGTTGAAGCTGTTGTTGAACCAGAAAGATCCGGCACGCGCCGGCCGCATGTTTGCGTACTACGGCTACTTCGGGCGTGCGCGCGCTGGCCAGATTCATAAGATCGAGGACAACGTGCAGAGCCTTGCGCAGCTCGACGGTCAGCTCGAGGTCGAGGACGACAAGCTCGCCGAGCTGGAAAAAATGCAGCGCGCGCAGCTTGCAGGCATGGAAGAGGCGCGCTCACACCGCAGCGTCGTGCTCGCGAGCCTGGACGCCGAATCGCACACACGCGCGGAAAGCCTCGAGCGCCTGCGCAGCCAGCAGGCAGGGCTCGAGAAGCTTCTGAGTGAGTTGCGGCGCGCGCTCGAGAAATTCCCCGTCAACGGTAACGACGCTTTTGTACGCCTGCGCGGCAGGCTTGCGTGGCCTGTGACGGGTCGGGTCGTCGCTCGCTTCGGCGAAACCCGTGCGGGCGGCGTCAAGTGGGACGGGGTCCTTGTCGCGACCGAGCGTGGGGCTGCGGTACGGGCCGTGTATCAGGGTCGAGTGATCTACGCGGACTGGCTCCCCGGCTTGGGGTTGCTCACGATCGTGGATCACGGCGACGGGTACATGAGTCTCTACGGTCACAACGAGCGTCTGTACAAGGCAGTAGGTGAGCAGGTCACGGCAGGCGACGCGATTGCTTCGGCGGGTGACAGCGGTGGGACCACACGCCCGGAGCTTTATTTCGAGATCCGCAAGAGCGGCCGTCCCGTCGATCCGCGGCCCTGGTTCAAGGACTCGCAGCCGTGATCGGATTGCGGTGAATTAAGTCAAATTGCACCGTTGCAGCGCCGCATGGCCGCGAAGCGACCGCCCGGGTACCGCTTGCACCAAAATGCGGGGTCCGAGCGCCACGACGCCGCGACTTTCGTAGTCTTCTGTTGACGGAATAGCCAACTCGCGCAAGGAACGCACGGCGCGCTGTCTGCGACTGTACGCGGGCTCGATTTACATCTTAACGACGGCGGTTTCCGAACGGCATGGCCGAGCCCGGGAATACACAAAGCACAACGAGTCCGTGGGGTTCGCCGGAGCCCTACGTCCAGCTCGTGCGGTCTTTGTTGCCCCGAGCGGGCAGCGTCTCCCTGTTCGATGCCGAGGGGGAGTTGCGCTGGTCGAGCGAGACACTTACGGGCCCCGATCTTCCGCACTTCGTAGCCGAAGCCTTGAGCTCGGCACACAACAATCCTTCGAGCGCCGGCGAGCTGCGCATGCTCGGCGGTAACCAACCCGCCTACCTGTGCTGGCTCCGCGACGACAACCAGAAGCCGATCGCCATCGTGACGGTAGTCTGCCGGCCGGGCGGCGACCAGGATTCCGAGGCGCGCACTTTTTCGTTTTCGCAATCGCTGCTGCGTCCCGCGCTTGAGTGTCTGCGCCGCGACCTGCTTTCACGCGCCACCATTGAGCGCTTGAACCGGAAGGTGAGCAACCTCGATAAGGATCGTGAGGGGGTGCTCGCCAATGGAACATTCGCGGGACTTTATACGAGACCCGCATTCGAGCAACGCATGCGCGCGGTGGTATCCGACACGACCAACGCCAAGCAGTGGACCGCGCTGTACATCGATGCCGATCAGCTCCACATGATCAACGACAGCTTCGGCATGCACGTCGGCGACTCCGTGCTGTCTCAACTCGGCGAGCTCATTCATGCACGCCTGCCGCCGGACGCGTTCGCCGCGCGCATCTCGGGCGACCGGTTCGCGGTGCTGGTGCCGATGAAGCTCGATGACGCGGAGGCATTCGCTGAATCGCTGCGCGGAACCGTCGAGCAGATGGGCCCGACACACGGCGACTCGCGCCTGCATATGTCGATCAGCGTCGGTGTCGCGGCGCTCGACACGGGCGACGGCGAGTTGATGCATTCGCTGGCCGCTGCCGAGACAGCCTGTAAGGCGGCGAAGGATCGCGGGCGAAATCGCGTCGAGGTTTATCAGAGTAACGACGCGAGCCTCGTGCGGCGCTTCGCTGATATCAACATCGCAGGACAGCTACGCGAGGCGATCGATGCAGGCCACCTGCGCCTCGACGCGCAACTCATCGCTCCGTTCGCCAGAGCTGTGGGCGCGCGGCCGCATTTCGAGCTTCTGCTGCGCATGCTCGACGAGGATGGGCGCTCGGTGACCTTCGACCGATTGCTGTCCGCCGCCAACCGCTACCAGCTCATGCCTGTCATCGATCGTTGGGTCGTTGAGTCGGCCATCTCGCTGTTGAAACAGCGGGCCGCGCAGCTCGCAGGACGCGGCATCGCATTCGCCATCAATTTCTCCGGCCAGTCGTTGAACGATGACGAATTCTCCGACTTCCTGGTCGAGCGGATCGGCGCAAGCGGGCTCGAGCCGGAGCTGTTCTGCTTCGAGCTGACGGAAAACGCGACCATGACCAACATCGCACGTGCGGAGGCGCTCATGCGCCGGCTGCGCGATCTGGGTTGCGGCGTGGCGCTCGACGATTTCGGCACCGGACTTTCGTCACTTTCGTACCTGCGCCAGCTACCGGTCACGATGCTCAAGATCGATGGCAGCTTCGTCCGCGACGTTCTCACCGACCCGCGCGCTGAATCGATGGTTCGCTCGATAGCCCAACTGGCTCGTTCGATGTCGATGGTGACCGTCGCCGAGTACGTCGAGACTCGCGAAATCTGTGCGCGAGTCGCCCTGCTCGGCGTTGACTACGGCCAGGGATTTGCGATCGGCAGACCGACACCGCTCACCGATCTGCTCGCTGGGTTGCCGCCGCTGCCCGCAAGCCAGACTTTAACGCGTGTCGCGGATACCGCGGTCCGCGCAGCGCTCGCGGATGGCTCCCAGCGTTGATGCGGAAACGAATTTCCAATTGACCAGTCATGCACGCCTGTAGTATCCGTTCGTCATCCAAACCGGGGGGTTTGAGGACATGTCGACGCGATCGCGCACGCTGATCGCTCTCGTCGCGGGGGCGGTTTTTGGTTTTTCTGCCGCACTGACCAGCGGCGTGGTGGCCGAGAAATCGAAGGAAACCGCGCAGCCCCCCGGGGGTTCCGCCGCGCTTCCCTGGGAAGAGGCCCGGCAGTTCGCCGAGGTCTACGAGCGCATCAAGCGCGAGTACGTCGACGATGTGGACGACCACGCGCTGATGGAGAAGGCCATCCGCGGCATGGTGGCGGCGCTCGATCCGCACTCGGCGTACCTCGATAGCGACGAATTCGAAGAGATTCGCCTGAGCACGATGGGCTCCTACCCCGGCGTCGGCATCGAGGTCGTGGCGGAAGACTCGGCAGTCAAAATCCTGCGCCCCATCGACGGCTCGCCCGCTCAACAGGCGGGACTGCTTCCGGGCGACATGATCGTCAAAATAGATGGTGAGGACATCGGCGCGGATCTGGCCGGCGCCATCGCGAAGATGCGCGGCTCTGCAGGCAGCGTAGTGAAGCTCACGATTCGGCGCCCACCCGGAGGCGATCTCGTCGAGTATTCGCTCCGGCGCGCGAAGGTCGAGGTACACAGCGTGGCGGAGCAGACGCTCGAGCCAGGCTATGGCTACGTGCGAATCACGACCTTCAGCGAGACAACGGCCGACGACCTCAATCGAGCCGTGGCGACCCTTAAGCGAGACAATCCGGGCGGATTGAAGGGCCTCGTGCTCGATCTGCGAAACAATCCTGGCGGCGTGCTCGAGGCGGGCGTCGCGGTCGCCGACGCATTCCTCAACGAGGGTGTGATCGTCACTGCGGACGGTCGGACGCCCGATGCGCGGTTTCGGATGGACGCCACTCCAGGTGATCTCATTGACGGCGCGGGGATGGTTATCCTGGTAAACGGCGGCACCGCCTCGGCTTCTGAGATCGTGGCCGGCGCGTTGAAAGACCACGGTCGCGCGCAGCTGATCGGTCACAAGACCTACGGCAAAGGGTCCGTTCAAACTGTCATGCCGCTGTCCCACGGCGGCGCGGTCAAATTGACGACGTCACGGTATTTCACGCCCTCGGGGGCCTCCATTCATGGCAAGGGGATCGTGCCGGACATCGTGCCCAATGACGCCGAAGAGCCGCCTGTCGAGCTTGCGGTCAAGTCGAGCTTGTCGCTCGAAGTGCGGGACAAAGAGATCCGCCTCGGCGTCGAGACGCTGAAATCGCACCGCTCGGGCCCACAGACACAGGTCGCCGCGACGGCGACGCGCGCCCTGGTGCCCTGACGGGGCGCCGGCAGCACACTTAAGTTCCCAGCGCGGACGTGCTGTCGTGGCTCATCGATCTGGTCCTGCATCTCGACCATCATCTGGTCGAACTGCTTGCCCACTATCACGTCTGGATCTACCCGATTCTGTTTGCGGTCATCTTCGCTGAGACCGGGCTGGTCGTTACTCCGTTTCTTCCCGGCGATTCCCTGCTGTTCGCGGTCGGTGCCCTCGCCGCTGTCGATTCCAGCGGAACCCTCAACACCCCGTTGCTCAACGTGTTGCTGGGCGCAGCGGCCGTCCTGGGCAACTCGACCAACTACGCGATAGGTAGAAAGATCGGGCCGCCTGCATTCAGTGGCCGCTATCGCTTCTTCAAGGTCGAGTACCTTCACCGGACGGAGGAGTTCTTTACCCGCTTCGGGGGCCTTGCGATTGCGCTGTCGCGCTTCATGCCCATCGTCCGCACTTTCGCCCCATTCGTCGCCGGTGTTGGACGCATGCCCTATGGCCGCTTTCAGGGCTACAACATCCTGGGTGGACTTTCGTGGGTGACGCTGTTCCTGTGGGGCGGGTATCTGTTCGGCAACATCCCGTTCGTGAAGCAGAACTTCGGGCTGGTTACGATCTTCATCATCGTCTTGTCGCTCGTGCCGATCGCGATTGCCGCAATACGCCGGCGCGCCACGCGCCATGATCCTTAACAGGCTGGCTGCGCGCGGATTGCGGAAAGCTTAGCCGCGGATCACCTTTGTCTTTCGCCCGCGTGGCCGTGCGGGTGGCACAATGACGGCATGAGCGAGAAGGTTCGAGGATACGCGCACCGCGTCGACGTCGAAGCCGACGTACAACGCGTTTGGCGGGCTCTCGTGGAACCCCAAAACCTCAACCGCTGGTGCTCGCCCAAGGCGACTATCCGCGGTCAGCCGGGCGGTGTGTTTCGGGCCAGCGTCGACCGCGTCACCGAGCTTGAAGCGCATATCGATGTGTTCGAGGTGACGCGGCGCATGCGCCTGATCTACATGACCACCTCTTCGCTGCCGCCGACCGAGAGCGTGATCGTCGACGACTTCATTCTTGAACCCGGCGAGACTGCCACGATCTTGAGGCTCCTGGGCTCCGGCTATCCCACCACTCCGGAGTGGGACGTGCCCTACCTGCGTCTGCGTACGGGTTGGCAGCAGGCCATGTCCCGTCTCAAAGTGTTCGTCGAGAAGCAACTGGAGCGGGCACCATGATTGGATTCGTCCTCCGCGCGTTGATTACGGCCATCGGTCTTTGGATCGCGACTCGCTGGGTCTCCGGGATCCAAATCGACAATGCAACCACGCTGGTACTTGCGGGCATTCTTCTGGGTGTCGTCAACGCGATCGTGCGGCCGATTGCAGTGCTGCTGACGTTTCCGATCACTCTCGTCACGCTCGGGCTGTTCCTGTTGGTCGTCAACACGGGAATGGTCGCGCTCGTGGCCGCCATGTTGCCTGGCTTTCACATCTCGGGCGGCTTCTGGTCGGCGTTCATGACCGCCGTCATCGTGGGGATCACCGGGTGGTTGGGCTCATGGCTCATCGGCTCACGCGGCAAGATCGACGTGTACGTTCGACGTCTGTAGTGAGCTGCGGCGGGCAGTGTTAGTTTGTTCCGCGTGACTCCGCGG
>FTEM01001652.1_pt1 | contig 18697 bp, 18 predicted proteins | sample 1640201 | NCBI WGS metagenome assembly FTEM01 (sample SAMEA3914816, study PRJEB12502) | metagenome | biome: forest; material: soil | place: USA | collected 2011-09-16 | depth 0.3 m | reverse complement strand
TCGTCCCGCAAGATGTGCCGCAGCAGATCTAAGGGGAAAAGGGCGGTCAAGCCGAAGAATCACGAGCCGTGGCGCGCAAGGCTACAGCAAGAGGGTCGGTCGCGTCGGCATTTCGCGCTCTGCCTGGAAGGCTTCGCACCAACATGGCCCGAGGCGACCGCGGTCAGGCGACTCGCGTTGCCGGCGAAGCTCAGCCGCAGGCGGGCCTGTCGCCGATATGCGCCAGACGTGCATTTTCTGCGAAGGATTCCCGTTCGAACTGCAAGCGCCATACGCACACCGGTGCTACCGTAGGACACATCTCCAAGGAGCATCCCATGCCGTTCGATTCCTGGTCTTCTCGGCCGTATGTGTCGAGACCGAACCCTGGCGAATTGATGACGGATTACCGCGCCCGTCTCGCCCACGAGCATGCCGAGGCGCTCGAGCGCAGGCAGAGCGAGCTTGCGGAGCAAGTGTCGATTCGCAATGCGCCCGGCGAGCGAATTCGCATCTGGGAGCGTCTGCACGGCTTGACGCTGCCGCGCGATCCGACTCATCGGTTGCTCGCAGTAGTGGCCGCCGCTACCGATCTCGCCCTCGAGCAAGTGCTCGAAGAGCAACAGCGTCGTCTGCGGGGCGAACCGATCGAGCCACCGGCCGCAGTGGCTGAGGCGATCTAACCAACACTCGCGCATCAGCGTGACGGGCGCTTATGCCCGTCGCACCTGTAGATCTACCACCGGCGGCCGTAGTCGTACCCGTAGTGCCCGTAGTAGTACGGCCGCACAACCACCGCAGGCGCCGCAACTCCAACGTAAGCCCGGCCGGGGCCGACCGGCGCCACCACGCACCCCGTGAGAAGCGCGCCAAGACTCAAGCCAATCAAAAGCTTAACAAAGCCGCGCATGGTCTCCTCCTGATTCGTTTGCTCCCTCCATGCAACGCGCGAGGGCGCGGTCGGCTGACAGGGCGCGGCAGCGGACATCAATGACCGGTATAGAGCGAGGCGTCCAGAAGTGGCCGCGACGCTTCGATTCGTTTTGAGTCGACCGGCTCGTCCGGCAGCGCTGCCAGGAGCGCGTGGGCGCGCGCTTCGAGGACGGGCCTGATTTCGGGATGAGTCATGATGTACAGCGCGTTGCGCTGAATCCCGTCGAGAACGTAGCGGCCGACGTCATCTCCCGTCAGCGCTGTCGTGAAGATGGCAGTTTTTTCGCGTGCAACGCCGGGTGGCACGACTGGAACCGAGCCGGTAGCGGCGAGCGTTTGCGGCCGAACCGCAACGGTGCTCTCAAACAGCTCGGACTGGACAGGTCCCGGACAAAGGACCGACACCCCTATGCCGGCCGACTTCAGGTCCGCGCGCAAAGATTCCGCGAGACCGACGAGTGCAAACTTTGTCGTGACGTAGACGCCGGCCCCGCCGCCAGTAAACAAGCCGCTGACGGACGAAGTGATCACGACGTGGCCGCCCTTCGCTTTCGCGATCATCCGCGGGACGAAGGTTCTGACGGCGTTGATTGCGCCGCCGAGATTGATGTCGAGCGCGAAGTCCCAGTCCTGGAAAGTCGCATTCTGAGTCGCGCCGACGAAGTTGACTCCGGCATTGCTGCAGAGAATCTGCACCGCTCCGAGCTTGCGTTCCACATGATCCGCCGCCACAGCCCACGCGTCTCGATCCGAGACGTCCAGGTCAACAGGCAGGACAGCCAGTCCTTCCTTTGCGAGCGCTGCGCCTGCCGCGTGGAGCGGCGCCGAACGCACATCTGCGATGGCCACGCTGACTCCCGCCCGCGCCAGAGTCCTTGCGATGCCCAACCCGATTCCGCTTGCGCCGCCCGTGATGAAGGCCACTTTGCCCGCCAGGTCATGCATAAAAGGCCCTTACCGGTAATTTTGCAGGCCCGTGCCCGATCGTCGTCATCCAAGGCTCAGGCTCGCCGGCAGACTCGAAGCGTTGGATATTTTTCGCGATGTTGGTGAGCAGGGCGTCCGCTTCCAGCAACGCGAGCACCCTGCCGACACAAGCGTGAATTCCGTAGCCCCAACCGAGGTGACCGCGGTGGTCACGCCGGATGTCGAATCTATCCGGCTGCTGCCACTTGCGCGGATCGCGGTTTGCCGCGGCGAACATGAGCCCGCAGCGCTCTCCCTTCGGAATGACGATTCCCTCGATCTCGACATCGCGCATTGCGATGCGACCAGCCATTCGCGAGGGCGAATCCCACCTCAAGCTCTCGTCGAAGGCGTTGCGAGCCAGAGTCGGTTCGCCGCGCAGCAGAGCGTATTGATCCGGAAACTCGCAGAACGCACGCAGGGTGGTTCCCAATGTCATCACCGTGGTATCGGCCGCCGCCGACAGAAGAATGCCGACCAGCAGTTTCGCCTCGTCCTGCGTGATTTCGCCGCGATCCGCCGCTTTGAACATCTCCATGCCGAGGCCGTCCGGCGTGAGGTTCTCGCGCTGACAGCAGCGGTCCGCCCATTCGATGATCGGCCCGGTATTCTGCATTGCCTCCTGGAAGAGGTCGTTCATCGGACCCATGGTCGCCCACACCATATGTCCGAAGGCATACATGTTTTCACGGCCTTCCACTGGAAGGCCGAGAACGTCCGGCAACACCTTGTAGACGAACGCCTGCGTGATGTCGGCTACCGCGTCGATCTTCTCGCCGCTGCGCCCCTTCAATCCGGCGATGAGTGCGGCCGCCTCGGCATTGAAGTGTTCGCCCATCTTCGACAGAGCGCGCGGCGACAGCGCTGTGCCGATGACTGCGCGTACGCCGGTGTGCTTCGGTGGGTCGTCGGTAAGAAGAAGTTCAGGCCGCACGGACTTCGGATCGTGCCATGGGCGCGAAGTCGAAGAAAACGTACGCCAGTCTCTCAATCCTTCGGAGACGTTTGCATACCGACCGATCATCGTGATGTTCTCGCGCGACAGCTTCACTGCCGGTGCAAGCTCGCGCAGCCGATCGTCGACGGCGCGCGCATTCCGCACGGCATCGTGGCTGAAAACGTCGTCATCACAGACTGAGATGTCTTTGCTCATAGTGCTCACCCGGCTGCGGCAATGCCGCCATCGATGTTCAGGATCGCGCCATTGATGAATGATGCCTCGTGGCTGAGCAGAAACGCGACCGCTTCGGCATTGTCTGCTTCGCTGCCCAGGCGCCGCATCGGAATCGTGCGGGCGCGGCGCTCGTACTCCGTCTTGTCGTTCAGGCCCAGCGCGCCGGGTGTTGGAACGGAACCTGGAGCTACGGCATTCACACGGATGCCGCGTGGGCCGAGCTCGGCGGACAGCGTCTTGGTCAGAGTCACCATGGCGCCCTTCACCAGGCTGTAGATCGCGGTATTGGGATAGCCGCGTCCCGCAACAGGCGACGCCATGTTGACGACGGCGCCGCCCCGTTCGGGCTGCATGTGCGCGAGCAGGAGCTGGACTCCCCAGATGGCGCCTTTGATGCCGACTCCGAGCATCTGATCGAGGACCTCGTCGGTCACTTTCTCGATGGGCTCGTATCGCAGCAGCATTGCGTTGTTGATCACGGCATCGATCCTGCCGAGCTGGCTCGCGAATTTCGCGCCGGCGGCCATCAGCTCGGCACGCTTCGAGACATCGACCGCGTAAGCAGTGGCTTTGCCGCCTTTCTGCCTGATTCCTGCGGCCACCGCCTCGCAATTCGCCGCGTCGATGTCGACGACCGCGAGCGTTGCGCCGCAGGCGGCGAGCTTTTCCGCCATGGACTGGCCGAGGCCGCGGCCGGCACCGGTAATGAGAATCGCCCGGTCGGACAGGTCGTGTGTAATCGCCATCAGTGCCTCTATCCGGTGATCAGTTTCCACGCCTGGCCGTCGCGAACGATGTGGCCCGAGGTGGGATCGCAAAAGTGACTGCCGATGATCAGGACATTCCGGTCCGAGAACCGCTCGATGAAGTCGAGCCGCGTCTGCGCACCCTGCGCCTTGTCCATATCGAAGTTGCCGTGCGTGGCGGGCACGGCAAGCTGGATCGGGTGATGCATCATGTCGCCTGTGATGACGGCCTCCTGGCCGTTCGAGCGAATGTGCACGCTGACGTGGCCCGGGGTGTGGCCCGGAGTGGATATGAGGGACACCTCGTCGGTGATTCGATGGTCCGGTCCGATGAACTCGACGAGTCCCGCCGCCACGACGGGATCGAGCGAGTCCTCGAGGTGTCCGAGATGGTGATAGCCACCGGTGCGCTTCAAGTGTTGCCAGTGGTCCCATTCCTTGGCGCCGAAGTAGTACCGCGCCTGCGGGAAGGTGGGCACCCATTTTCCGTCGACGAGCTGCGTATTCCAGCCGACATGATCGAAGTGCAGGTGCGTGCACAGCACACCGGTGATCGAATCCGGCGGAAATCCGGCTGTCGCCAGATCTTCCAGAAACGTGGACTGCAGATTGCAGAACACGTCGTACTCGCGTTGCCGGCCGGCGCCGATGCACGTGTCGATCATCACGCTCTGCCCTCTGGAGCGCAGCACGAACGCCTGGAACGAAATCAGCATCTTCCCGCCCGCAGTGGCGAATTTCGGCTGCAGCCACTTGAGCTGCTGCACCATCTCGGGCGTGCCGCCCGGTAACAGCATCGCGATGTCATCTTCGAACGCGTTGATCTCGACGATCCGCGCTACCTCGACGTCGCCTATCTTCCAGTGCCTGATGTGCTCGACCGCCATACGCCTTCCCCCTTCGTCAGTATTCAGCTTGAGCGCGTTGAGTCTTCGACCGCCGGCGGGGCTGGAATTCCCAACATCATGTCGGCCGCCTTCTCCGCCATCATCACGACCGTCGCGTTGGTGTTGCCGCCGATGATGCTCGGAAACGCCGACGCATCCACTACCCGCAGCGCATCGATCCCATGCACCCGCAATTGCGAGTCAACGACCGATTCCGCATCCGGACCCATCCGGCAGGTGCCGACGGGATGGTGCACGGTGGATGCGGTGCGACGCACGTAACTTCCCAGCTCTGCTTCGTCCCGGACTTGCGGCCCCGGCGCGACCTCGACCGCCCGATAGCGCGCAAACGCGGGAGTCGAAAGAATTCGTCGTGAGAGGACGAGACCCCGCACCAGCGGCGCAAGATCCTCCGGCTCACCCAGCAGGTTGGGGTCGATCGACGGGTGATCGTGAGGATTGGCGCTCGCGAGACGAATGCGCCCACGGCTGCGCGGATACAGGTTGACCGTGTTGACGGCAAAGCCGTGCCCGAGCGGAAACGGAAACGTTCCGCGGTTGCGGCGTGCCGGTTGAAAGACGATCTGCAGATCGGGCCGGTCGAGTCCCTGCCGGCTGCGAATGAAGGCATTGGATTCGAAGACGTTGCTGGCGAGCGGACCGCCGCGGTAGAGGGCGTATTGAAGGACGTTCCACGCGCCACGCGGGAGCGTTCGTAATGAGATGCCGTACGACTCCGTGTTGCGCGTCTCCATCAGCACGCCTACTGCAAGGTGGTCGTGAAGATTGGCGCCGACGCCGGGAAGATGGTGCTTGACCTCGATTCCGTGCTTGCGCAGCTCTTCGCCAGCGCCGACTCCCGAGAGCATGAGGACCTGTGGCGACTGAATACTTCCGGCCGAAACAACCACTTCGCGGCGTGCACCAATGCGGCGTGTTACGCCTTCGATCTCGACATCGACGCCGATGGCGCGGCCGTTTTCGATGACGACTTTCGACACGAGTGCCCGCGTCAGAACGCGCAGATTCGGCCGGCTGCTGGCGGGCTTCAGGTAAGCGGCCGCGGTCGAGGCGCGTCTGCCGTTACGGATGGTGCCCTGGCGCATGCCGAACCCTTCCGGGTCGGGGCCGTTGAAATCGTCGCAGCGGCTGAATTCTCCGAGCGCGGCCATTCCCGCCAGAAACACACGGTTCAGTGGGTTGGGGCGCTTGATGTGAATGACATCGATGGGGCCGCCGACGCGATGCCACGGCGAATCGGGATAAAACGAGTTGCTCTCGGAGCGCAGGAAGTAGGGGAATACATCACGGTGGCTCCAACCCGGATTGCCAGCGCGCGCCCAGTCATCGAAATCCCGCGGAAAGCCCCTGTGATAGACCATGCCGTTGATGGAACCCGAACCGCCGACAACGTGGCCGCGCGGAATCGGGATTCGCCGCCCGTCCAGATGCGGTTGCGGCGTCGTCATGAAACGCCAGTTTAAAGCAGGCGTCGCGATCGCGGCGCCGACGGCAGCGGGAATATGGATGAACGGGTGCCTGTCCGGTCCGCCCGCCTCGATCAGGCAGACCGTGCAGCTAGGACTTTCCGAGAGGCGATTCGCGAGGACGCAGCCCGCGGTGCCTGCTCCGACGATGACGTAGTCAAATGCCTCGCTCATAACGCCGCGGCGACGGCGATATCGGCGAGTCGCTGCCAGCGCTCGATATTGTCGCCCGACGTCATCACTCCGGTGCACAGGCCGACGAAGCTCATGTCGAGCTCCGGGTCCACCCAGAAAATCGTCGTGCCGGCGCCGTAGTTGCCGAATGTCTGTGCTGAGGTGAGCGTGCCGAACAGGGTGTTGCCGATCACTTCGCCGCGCAGCGAAAAGCCGAGCCCGATGTACGCCGGCATGACCTGCCAGCCACGCGCGTATGCGAGCCTTTTATAGACTTCGTTCGGCTTGTCTCCCGTCCAACAGCGCCGCGCGCGTTCCAGAATCGTGCGTGACACGATCCGCGCCCCGTTGCTTTCACCGCCGCGTCGGAGCATTTCTGCGAATCGATGCAGGTCGGCGGCCGTGGATACGATGCCGACCCAGGGCATCTCGGCGTCTTCCTCTTCAAAGGCGCCGTTGGGACCGAGATTGCTGTGGCCGAGGTGATCGATCGCCGAGTTGCCGCCGAATTCGGGAACAAGGTGCCGCGCTTTCAGGTCGCGCCGCAGGCCGACGGCGGTGTCCTTCATTCCGAGCGGCTTCAGGATCTGCTCCTCGATCATCTGGCGATACGAGCGCTTGCCCGGATCGAGCCGTCGGACCGATTCCCCCATCAACGCGTGATTGACGAGCGGTGAGTAGTCCACACGCACGCCGGGCGCTTCTTCCGGGAAAATGTTGGCGCAGATCGCCGCAATCATTTCGTCGAGGCGATCGATATACATCCCGGGGCGCGGTGTGTAGACGCTCGGCATGCCGGAGCTGTGCGTGAGAAGGTGAAAGTAGGTAAGGGCCTCGCGTCCGCGCCCCTTGAATTCCGGGATGACATCGACCACCCGGGTGGTCAGCGCGAGCCGACCTTCCTCGATGGCCTGGAACATGAGGATGTTGGTGAAGGCCTTGGTGATCGAGAACAGGCTGAACACCGAATCCAGCGCGACGGGCCGGTTGGCCGTCGGGCCGGAGCGGCCTATCGCTTCGTGAAAACCGACTTCCCCATGACGCGAGACCATCACCACCGCGCCGAAGTAGCGGCCTTTGGCGATGTCCTCCTCGATTACGCGCTTGAGCGCGAGCAGGCGCGTCCGGTCCAGCCCCTTGGTTTCAGGCATCGGCATCGATCGGTCCCCTCAATTTCGCAACCGTAAGTCGCGAGTGTAGGCGAAGGCTACGGGTGTGGGGTCTGCCCGAAAGAAGGGATCGGCGCGCCGGATGCGCCGGCGACGCTCCCGGCCACGTGGCGGTTGTGGCCGGGAGCTTGGCGGGGCGGGGCTTTACTTGATCTGGAAGCCTATGTGAAAGCGGAAGCAGTTCGGCACGGGCGTGATTCCTTGCACCGAGCGTGCGTACCGCCCTGACCGGGCGACCTTCAGCGCACCCTCATCAAGCCGCGCATTGCCGGATGAAAGCTCGACGACCGGGTTGCCGCTCCGCACCCCCTTCTCATCGACGCACACCCGCACGGTTGTGGCTCCTTCGATTCCCTGGCGCCGCAGGTCGGGGGGGTAGAAATCCTCCGAATTGGGTAGCCGGTTCTGCCCGAGGAGTCGCACGGACTGTACCTCCTTGACCACGGGAGGCTGCGGCGGGGGCAGCACCTCATCGCCGACGTGCGTCAGAAGACGCTCGGTCGGCGGGTCCTTCTGAGGATCTGTCCACGGCGGTGGTTGAAGGGGAGTGGTGTCGATGATGTTCCGATCGAGTTTCGGATCCGAGAGGGGCGGTGGAGTGGGCGGTTGTCGCAAGTCGTCGATGACGACGCTCTGTACCGGGGGAATCTGAATCGCGAGAGTCTTGTGCCCCAGTGCTGTGGCCAACAGGTAAACGAACAGCACGTGCAGGGCGACGATACCGGTCCCCGCCAGAGTGCGACGCGACATGCCTGCCGATTCCGGAAAGTAGTGACTCATGTTTCTCGAGCCTCCCATTCCTTGAGCGTTTCCGGCCGGCCGCGAGTCACGCCGCAGCGCGCTTGCGCGTAGAGTCGGCCTTTAATTCTTATACGCTGCAGCTCGCGGGATGGGGTTGGGCGCCATGCGATCGGGAGTTTCTCCCGCCTTTGCCGGGACGATGTCCTGCTACGGGTGCGTCTTCTTTCTCAGCTCCCGGATGTACTCGAGCTCATTGCGGGCTTTGCCGTCGTTGCGATCCAGTTGCAGGCACTTCTGGTACAGCGCCTGCGCCTCATCGAGCTTGCCGAGCTCGACGAGGCCGTACGCCTCACCCCGCCAGGCGCGACCCAGATCGGCCTTGCGGCTTGCCTCGGCGGACATGTCCGCCGCGCCGGCCGCCTTGCGGTACTGGTCCAGGGACGCTTCCCAGTTCCGGTCGAGCTGGTATGTATAGGCCAGCTCGGAGAGGTACTGCGAGCTCATCGGCGACAGGGCGATCGCCGCCTCCAGGTCCTTGCGCGCCTCCTCGACCCGGCCGAGCTCCGAGAGCGCATAGGCCCGGGCCAGGTGGCTGTCGGCCCAGACCGCATCGAGCACGAGCGTGTCGCGCTTGGCACCCGCTCCTGAGGCCGCATACAGCAGCGCCTGTGTCGGGCTCTGCGCGCTGAAGACCAGGGCGGGATTGTCCTTGTACCGGGCTTCGTAGTACGCGATCACCTTGTCGAAATATTCGCTGATGGCGCGTTGCCGATCGCCCGCCTTGAGGGCCACTGTTCCCTCGCGCAGCAGCTCGACTTGGGCGTTGGAATCGTCGGGCTGCGCGGACTGCGCCGATTGCGCCGCGGGCGGCGTCGGAGACGGCGTCACTGTCGGCGCCTGAATAGGCTCCGATGTCGGCGGCGAACCCGGCGGCGCAGTCACTGTCGCGGGCGCGTCTTGTGCTGCCGCTTCGGGACCCACTTCCACAACGAGTGCCAGCACAAGCAACAGGCACGCAGTTGACGTGCCGTGTTTCGAGTGCAGCGGTTCGCGAGCGTTGCTTGTCATGATGGAACCGTACGATGACGGATCTGTCGATCGTACCTCTGGAACGGCTGTGGAAACAGTTCTACCGCGGCTGAATTTGCCTGCTCGGAGGCATATACTCAAATGCGCCAAGGTTCGCGATTCGTGGGAGCGCAGATGAGAATGCCAACCGCCGTCCTTGCGATTTGCGCGGCGTGCAGCGCCTTGGTGTCAGCCGGTTGCACGCGACAAGCCCCACCCGCCCCTCTGATTCGACCGGTGCTGACAACGGTGATCCGCTACGGCAACACCGGCGAGCCGGTGACGCTCAGCGGCCAGATCGAGGCGCAGAACCAGACGAATCTGGCATTTCGCATCGGTGGGCGACTGGTGGAGCGTCGCGTGTCGCTCGGCGATACCGTCTCACCCGGCCAGCTCGTTGCGCGCATCGAAGCGCAGGACGCGAAGAACGCATTGAACTCGGCGCAGGCTGATTTGGCTGCTGCGCAGGCGACTCTCGTGCAGGCGCGAAACAACGAGGCGCGCTTTCGTTCTTTGGTGGCGACGGGCGTCGTTTCGCGTGCGCAGTACGATGATGCTCAACAGCAACTCGCAGCGGCGCAATCGCGGGTCTCCGCGGCCGACGCTTCGTTGCAGACGGCGCGTGATAACGTCGGTTATACCGAGTTGCACTCGAACGTCGCGGGAGCCGTTACGGCAAAGGGAGCGGAGCCTGGTGAAGTGGTTCAGGCCGGTCAGATGATCGTGCAGGTGGCGCAGAAGGGCGGCAAGGACGCGATTTTCAATGTGCCCGCCGCATTGATGCGCCAGTCGCCGAAGAATCCCACCGTCTCCATCGCGCTCGCGGACGATCCGAGTATCTCGACGACCGGACACGTGCGGGAAATCTCTCCACAGGCGGATCCGACGACCGGCACCTACGTCGTGAAAGTCGGGCTCGAGAATCCGCCAGACACGATGCGGCTGGGCGCGACCGTCACCGGCAGCGTGATGTTGAGTCCGGAGCCGGTGGTCAGCATTCCCGGCACGGCGCTGATTCAGATCGGAGGCAAACCGGCGGTGTGGGTGGTAGACCCGTCGACGGGTATGGTGTCTGCACGCGCGGTCGGAGTTGTGCGCTATGACTCTTCCGCAGCGATTATTTCGAGCGGCCTGAAGAACGGCGACGTAGTCGTTACCGCGGGCACGCATGCCTTGCGGCCCGGACAGCATGTAAAGCTGTCGCCGGCGGCTGCGCAGCCCGGCGCGTGAGCGCGGGCGTCAATCTTTCGGACTGGGCGTTGCGCCACCGCGCGCTCGTCTGGTTTCTGATGGTCATCATCGTCGCGGCCGGCCTGCTTTCCTACAAGCGCCTCGGGCGAAATGAGGACCCTGACTTCACGATCAAGACGATGGTCGTGCAGGCGGGTTGGCCGGGCGCCACGGTCGATGAGACGATCAAACAGATAACGGACCGGATCGAGAAAAAGCTGCAGGAGACACCCGGCCTCGATTTCATCCGCAGTTACACGACCGCCGGCCACACCACGGTGTTCGTCAATCTGCTCGGCTCGACGCGCAGCCGTGACGTGCCGGCGATCTGGTACCAGGTTCGCAAGAAGATCGATGACATCCGCGGCACGTTTCCCGCAGGTGTGATCGGACCGGGCTTCAACGATGAGTTCGGCGACACTTACGGAATCGTTTACGCGTTCACGGCCGATGGCTTTTCTCAGCGCCAGCTCCGTGATTACGTCGAGGGCGCGCGGTCGAAGCTGTTGCGCGTCACCGATGTCTCCAAGATCGACATATTCGGCGCGCAGGACGAGAAGATCTACGTTGAGTTCTCGTCGCGCCAACTCGCCGGCCTGAAGCTCGACCGGCAGGCGCTGATCGCGGCTCTGCGCGCCCAGAATGCCGTGACGCCCGCGGGCGTCGTGCAAACGGCGGATGAGAAAATTCTCGTACAGGTGACGGGTGGCTTCCGTTCCGAAGAGGACCTGCGGCGCGTCAACTTCGTCGTCGATGGCCGCATTTTCCGCCTGAGCGACATCGCGACCGTGAAGCGGGGCTATTCGGATCCGCCGCAGCCGCTGTTTCGCTTCAACGGCACGCCTGCCATCGGCCTCGGGATTTCGATGCGCAGCGGCGGGGACGTGCTTGCGCTGGGACGCAATGTCGAAGCGGCGATGACGGGCATCACCGCAAATCTCCCGATCGGCATTGAACCACGGCTCGTGGCCGAGCAGCCACGTGTGGTGGGTGAAGCCGTCAACGACTTCATGGAAGCCCTGTGGGAGGCGATAGCAATCGTCTTGGCAGTGAGCTTCCTCAGTCTCGGCGTGCGGGCGGGCGCGGTTGTGGCTTGCTCCATTCCCCTGGTGCTGGCGGCGGTCTTCGTCGTCATGGAGATTACGGACATCGATTTGCAGCGCGTGTCCCTGGGCGCACTGATCATCGCGCTGGGCTTGCTTGTAGATGACGCGATGATCACTGTCGAGATGATGGTGACCAAGCTCGAGGAGGGGCTCGATCGAGTGCGCGCGGCCACCTTTGCCTACACTTCGACCGCGTTTCCCATGTTGACGGGCACGCTTGTGACGGTTGCGGGTTTCGTTCCAATCGGATTCGCAAAAAGCGCGGCTGGCGAATACACGTTCTCGATATTTGCCGTCGTGGCGATTGCGCTGCTGGTGTCGTGGGTGGTTGCGGTGATTTTCGCACCGCTGATCGGCGTCAGCATTTTGCCCGCGATCATGAAGCGGAAAGAGCGTTCGGAGCCCGGTGCGGTCATGCGGAGGTATCGCTCGCTACTCGAGAGTGCGATGCGCGCACGTTGGACCACGATTGGTGCAGCCGTCGCGCTGTTGGTTCTTTCCGTGTTTGCTCTCAAGCTGGTGCCGCAACAGTTCTTTCCTTCCTCGGATCGGCCGGAACTGCTCGTCGATCTCACGTTGTCACGTAGCGCGTCGATTTACGCGAGCAACCGCACGGCATCCCGGCTGGAAACTCTGCTGAAAGGCGATCCGGATATAGACCGCTGGAGCACTTACGTTGGGCAGGGGGCCGTGAGGTTCTACCTGCCGTTGAACGTGCAGCTACCGAACGATTTCTTTTCTCAGACGGTCATCGTCACCAAGAGCCTGCAGGCGCGGGAGCGGGTGCGCGCCAGGCTCGACAAGCAGCTCAGCGACGGCTTTCCGGAGGTCGTTGCCCGCTTGTCAGCTCTTGAGCTGGGGCCTCCGGTCGGTTGGCCGCTGCAGTATCGGGTAAGTGGCCCTGATCCGCAGAAGGCAAGCGAGATCGCATACCAGGTCGCCGGTGTCGTAGCTTCAGACCCGCGCACACAATCGATCAACTTCGATTGGGTGGAGCCCATGCGCACGCTGCGGATCCGGGTGAATCAGGACGAGGCGCGACTGTTGGGCGTCAGCTCGCAGGCGCTCGCTCAAGCGTTGAATGCGGTTGTCTCCGGCGTCACCGTCACGCAGATTCGCGACGACATCTATCTTGTCGATGTAGTAACGCGGGCTAACGCAGAGGAACGCGTTTCGCCGGCGACGCTGAAGACGCTCGAAGTGCCGTTACCCAACGGCAGGTCGATCCCCCTGCTGCAGGTCGCGACGGTCGAATACGGTCTGGATTGGCCGCTGATCTGGCGCCGGGACCGGCTTGCAACCATTACGGTGCAGTCGGATCTAACGCCTGACATCCTGCCGGCGACGGTCATCGCGGCGTTGAAGGATCAGATGGACGCTCTGAATGCCAAACTGCCGCAAGGCTATCAGGTCGTCGTCGGCGGCACCGTGGAGGAAAGCGCCAAATCGCTCGCATCCGTCGCGGCCGTGCTGCCGTTTGCCGGCCTGCTCATGCTGATCATCCTGATGGTGCAGCTCCAGAGTGTCAGCCGCTTGTGCATCGTCTTGAGTGTGGCACCGTTCGGACTCATCGGTGTCGTGCTCGCGCTGCTTCTTGCCCGCAAGCCGCTCGGATTCGTGGCGCTGCTCGGAATCATCGCCCTGGTCGGCATGATCGTGCGCAACTCCGTCATCCTGGTGGACCAGATCGAAACCGAAATCGCGCATGGACGCTCGCGGTGGAGCGCGGTCGTCGAGGCTGCATCGCATCGCTTCCGTCCGATCCTTCTGACCGCCGCCGCGGCGATTTTCGGCATGGTGCCGATTGCGCCCACTGTCTTCTGGGGCCCGATGGCCTACGCCATCATGGGCGGACTTGCCGTCGCGACGGCGCTCACGTTGGTTTTCCTGCCAGCGTTGTATGTCGCGTGGTTCCGGATTTCCGAATCGGGCGATTCCACTACAACGCAGATGCGCTCGGCGGTGGCGGCTCCGCCGGCAGGGGAATGAATTCTTCATGGTCGAAGTCAGGTAGCTTCATGCGGCCGGCGCGCCAATCGGCCTTTGCCTGTTCGATACGCTCCCGCGACGAAGAGACGAAATTCCACTCGATGAAGCGCTCGCCGACAGGCTCGCCGCCAAGCGCCATCACCACAGCGGGCGCCGTCGCTCGCAGGACGGCGTCTTCGTTACGTGAGTAGACGAGCATCTGCCCCGCATCGACGGCGCGTCCTGTCGTTTCCACGCGCCCCGAAACGACGTAGGCGGCGCGTTCCGACACGTTCGCGGGCAACTTGATTTCAGCGCCCGGAGTCAGTGTCCAATGCAGATAGAACAGCGGCGAATGAATCGCAACCGGCGACGAGAGGCCGAACGCTTCACCCGCAAGCAGCCGACCCGAAGCGCCGTTGTCTGCGAATGTCGGTAACGCGTCGCGTTCGAAGTGGGCGAACCCGGGGTCGGTTTCCTCCATATCTTGTGGTAGAGCCACCCAGGACTGAATTCCGTGGATAGGTCCGCCGTGCGCACGCGCGGCCTCAAATCGCTCCGAGTGCGTGACGCCACGACCTGCGACCATCCAATTCACTTCTCCGGGGCGGATCGCTGTCTGCGAAGCGACGCTGTCGCGATGCATGATCTCGCCGTCGAAAAGATAGGTGACCGTCGCAAGCCCGATATGAGGATGCGGGCGGACGTCCACCTGTCTTGGGATGCCGGGAGGAAAATCGATCGGGCCGAGGTGGTCGAAGAATATGAACGGCCCGACCATTCGCCGCCGCGCGTGGGGCAGGATGCGGCCGACCTCGAACCCGCCCAGGTCACGGCGGCGTTGATCGATGACGAGGTCCGGCATGTTCTGGTCTACTGGCTGATCAGCGTTCGAGCCCGTTCTGCCCAGAATACTGCATCGACGTAGGCTGCGCGAATCAGATGGGGCGCCACGTCGTGATAGACCACGTGACTCCACGAGGCGCGCTCGTACGCTCGGGTGCATTGCAGCGCCGCTCCCAGATCGCCTTCACCCGCGACGAGCGCACGGCCGATTGCCGGCGCCAGGGGCAACTCTTCGACGATCTTCTCGGTCGGAATGCCGACCAGTGCATTGAGCAGCGAGAACAATCCAGTCATGAAGAATGGGCCGGCATCCTTCGTGCCGCCCATCTTGCCCAACTGTTCGCACAGTCGCGCCCGGGTGAGTGCATGGACGAACAGGCTGGGCGGACGATCATCCAGGCCCTGCAGGCACAACAGCGTGCAGAGCTGGCGCAGATTCTCGGCTCCGAGAATCACGATCGCCTGGCGGATCGAGTCGATCTTGCGCGGCAGGTTGTAGAAGCTCGAATTGATGCAGCGGAGCACGTGGTAGGACATGGAAATGTCCTGGCCCAGCAGGCGCTCGACTTCGCCGATCGCGTAGTTCTCATTCTGCAGCGAGGCCACCAGGCGCAGCGTGCTCAGACGGTTGGAAGGAACCCGCTTGGCGCGGAAGGTCTGCGGGTGCTGCAGGAAGTCGCCCTGGAAGTTTTCAAACCCGAGGGCGATGCAGCGCTCGAACTGCTCGACGGTCTCGACTCCGGCCGCGATGAGCTTCACGCCCCGCGCCTTGAGCTCCTGTACGATTCGCGCAAGCTCGTCGTGCGAGCGCTGCGAGATTTGCAGCTTGACGGTGCTGAAGAACGCCAGCAGCGCTGGGTCGGCAACCGACTGTGAATATCCGTCGAGTGCGGTCGAGTGGCCCCGTGCGCGTAGCGCTTGAACACCGATCAGGGCTTCCGGGTCAGCCAGCGCCTCTTCCCGCACGTCGATCACGACTCTCTCGGGTGGGAATGGAAGCTGCGGCACGTCGACCAACAGCTCAGCGGGAAAATTCACGTGCACCGGCAATCCGCCCGCGAGCTTGTCCAGCCCGATCTCCAGAGCGGCGCTTGAAATGGCCTGTAGTGCAGCCTGGCCGGGATCGAGCGGTTCGGAGTTCGCCGTCGACGGCGCCTGCTTGTAGAGCAGCTCGAAGGCGACGACCGCCATCGCCGCATCGTAGACGGGCTGGCGGGCGATGAAGGCAAACCCGGAGGACTGGCGCGGCGCTGCAGGGGCGCTGCGCGGGTCGGGCGGATCGTTTGCAAGAGGCGTGGGCTTTCGAGCGCGCAAGTCGTTACTCAAGGATAAGTGAAGCTTGCGTTGTTAAACCACACGCGCTTATTCCGTGTCGACCTTCGTCTCTGACGCGTGAGAGCCATGCCGCGCTGCGACGCGCAAAGCGAGACGTTCTTCACATTTCAGGCTTTGAGCTTGTACCCGGTCCGAAACATCCAGGTGACGACGGCGATGCACAGCAGGAGAAACAGCACGGTCATTCCGAAGCTCACGGCGACGTTGACGTCGGAGATCCCATAGAAGCTCCAACGGAAGCCGCTGACGAGGTAGACGACAGGGTTCACGAGCGCGATTTTCTGCCACAACGGCGGCAGCATCCCGATCGAATAGAAGCTGCCGCCCAGGAAAGTGAGCGGCGTGATGATGAGCAGCGGCACGATCTGCAGCTTCTCCCAGCCGTCCGCCCAGACTCCGATGATGAAGCCGAAAAAGCTGAATGTGATCGAAGTGAGAAGCAGAAATGCGAGCATCCACAGCGGATGCAGGATCGAGAAGCTGACGAACAGGCGCGCGGTCGCAAGGATGATCGCCCCCAGGATCACGGACTTGGTCGCCGCCGCTCCGACGTAGCCGATCACGATCTCGGCGACTGAAATCGGTGCAGAGAGCACTTCGTAGATCGTGCCCGAGAACTTGGGCATGTAGATGCCGAAGGAGGAGTTGGAAATGCTCTCCGTGAGGACCGACAGCATCATGAGGCCGGGCACGATGAAGGCCCCGTAGCTCACTCCATCGATTGAGGCCATGCGCGAGCCGATGGCTGCGCCGAAGACGATGAAATACAGCGACGTCGACAACACCGGCGAGGCGATGCTCTGCATGAGCGTGCGCCAGGTGCGCGCCAGCTCGAAGCCGTAGATCGCCCTGATGGCGTACACGTTCATGGCTGCGACCTCACCAGGCTCACGAAGATCTCCTCCAGCGAGCTTTCGGATGTCTGCAGGTCCTTGAAGTCGATACCTTGCTCGCCGAGGCGACGCAGGAGGCCCGCGATTCCGGTGCGGTTGCCCTTGCTCTCGAATGTATAGACCAGCTCGTAGCCGTCGGCGGACAACTCGAGCTGCTCGTGCTGCAGCTCGGGAGGAATGCGCGCGAGAGGCGACTGCAGGTGCAGCGTCAGGCGCTTCTTGCCGAGCTTCTCCATCAGCGCGGCCTTTTCCTCTACCAGGATGATCTCGCCCTTGCTGATTACGCCGATGCGGTCGGCCATCTCCTCGGCTTCGTCAATGTAGTGTGTCGTCAGGATGATCGTGACGCCACTGGCTCGCAACGAGCGCACCATCTGCCACATCGCACGCCGCAGCTCGACGTCGACGCCCGCGGTGGGCTCATCGAGAAACAGGATTTGCGGCTCGTGCGAGAGCGCCTTGGCAATCATCACGCGGCGTTTCATCCCGCCGGAGAGCGCCATGATCTTCGAGTCTTTCTTGTCCCAGAGCGACAGATCCCGCAGAACCTTTTCGAGGTAGGACCGGTTCGCAGGCTTGCCGAACAGGCCGCGGCTGAATGCCACGGTGTCCCATACGGTCTCGAACATGTCGGTCGAGATTTCCTGGGGCACGAGTCCGATCTTGGAGCGTGCGGCCCGGAAGTCCCGGATGATGTCGTGGCCGTCCGCAAGGACGACCCCCGACGAGGGATTGACGATGCCGCAGATGATGCTGATCAGCGTCGTCTTGCCCGCGCCGTTTGGCCCGAGCAGGGCGAAGATCTCGCCCTGGCGGATCTCCAGGTCCACGCTTTTCAGTGCGTGAAATCCAGAGGAATAGACTTTCGCGAGCTTCGAGATCGAGATGATCGGTTGCAAAGGCCCTCCCGCCACGGAGTGAGGAGGGCCGTATTCTTGCAAAGCCCGGCGACGCGCGTTACTGAATCTCGATCTTGCGCGCCCGGTTCTCGGCACGCTTCGGGATGCGCACGGTCAGCACGCCGTCCTTTACCTTCGCCTCGATCCGATCCGTCTCAAGCTCGCGGCTGAGCGCGAAGCTGCGGCGGTACCGGGTGGCGCCCGCAGTGTCGGACTGCAACGCCTCGGCAAACTGGACTTCTCCTTCCAGAAGCAGCGTCGATCCGTCCACGTGGACGTTCAACCGTTCCTTCGATACGCCGGGCATGTCGGCATGCAGCGTGATGCCGTCAGCATCTTCAAGTATGTCAACCGGAGGTCGCAGCACCGTCTCAGGCGCCGGAACACGCGGCTCATGGGCGCCGACGCTGGAAAGGCGTCCGGCAACTTCCGCACTCGTGGCCATCTGGGGTCTCCTTGGATTCCAAACAGTTAGTGAATTTCGATCTGGCGCGGCCGCGTCGCTTCGCGGCGCCGTACGCTGATCCGAACGACTCCGTCGACGTAGGCAGCCTCAACGCGCTCCGAGTCAACATCCTCAGGCAGCGTGATGACTCGCCGGAACTCGCCGCTGAAGCGTTCGTGTGACAAACGGGTTGTCTGCTCGTCGACCTGCGCCTCGCGACGTCCGGTGACGCTCAGAACGTTCTGTTGTATGGAAATATCGAGGGCCTTGGCGTCGATTCCCGGAGCGCTCAGGTAGATATCCACCTTCTCCGGCGTGCTGACGACGTCGATCGCGGGGAACGTCCCGCGCGGCAACGAGCGAATGCGCAGCGCCGCGGCTGGACCCACCCCGCTGCGACCGGCAAACACATCCTCCACCTCGCGCTGCAGACGTCGGAATTCGTCAAACAGCGGGACTTCGAAACCTCGCACCGTGCCAAACATGTTGCAACCTCCTCAATCGTTCATCGGATGCCGCTTCGGTAAGGGCCGGCGCCGCGATTTCAAGGGCTCGTGCGCACGCCCGTTGCACATGCTCGCCCGCTCGCCCGCTCGCCCGCTCGCCCGCTCGCCCGCTCGCCCGCTCGCCCGCTCGCCCGCTCGCTCGCCC
>FTEM01002221.1_pt1 | contig 18793 bp, 19 predicted proteins | sample 1640201 | NCBI WGS metagenome assembly FTEM01 (sample SAMEA3914816, study PRJEB12502) | metagenome | biome: forest; material: soil | place: USA | collected 2011-09-16 | depth 0.3 m | reverse complement strand
GCCGTTCGCGGCGTTGAGCGCGATGACATCACCGCGGCTGGATCCAACGACTACCAGGTCGCCGCTCACACCCGCGCCGCCGGCCAGTTCTGCCTTCGTCCGCACTCGCCATACCTGGCGCCCCGAATTCAGATCGTAGGCGGCGACGTCACCCTTGTGACCCGCTGCGTATACACGGCCATCGTCGACGGCGAGACCGAGACCGAGGCGCAACTGCGCGCTCTTCTTGTCGCCGATTCTGGCCGTCCAGACGCGATCGACTTTCAGCGTCGTGGAAAACGACACCAGCTTTGCGGGCTTATCGATGTCTTTGTCTTTCGAGCAGGCCGCGATGGCGAGGAAAGCAGCAAGGATTATCCAACGTCGCATGGGTCTACTTCGCTGCCGCGGCCGCTGGCGGCTGCGTCGGTTTGGAGGGGGTGCCGGCATCGGCCAGCAGATCGGTGATCTTCAGGTCGAGCAATCGGGTATCCGTCACGCCACCGAGGTCACCCGTGCGGGCAGCTTGGTACTCTTTCAAAGCTGACGCGTTGTCGCCCTTCGCGTGGTACGCGTCACCCCGCACCTCGTGGAAGCGCGGTGCAAACGCCCCGGGCTCGGTGCCGTTCAACGTCGCTAGTGCGTCGTCTGGCTTTTTCTGCGCGAGCTGTACACGCGCAAGCCGCAGCCGGGTAACCAAGCCGAGTTCTTTGTCCTTCGTGTGACCTATGACGGCCTGCAGCTCGGCATGCGCCTTGTCCAGCTCGCCCGCATCGACATAGACGCGAGCCGTGATGAGCTTCGCCTGATCCAGATACGGAGAACTGGAGAAGTCGCGCTCCATTTGGCCCAAGGTAACGAGTGCCGTGGTGCGATCGCCCTTACCGAAGGCGTCGACGATCTGCTCGTATTTGGTGCCGGCATCGATGCCCTTCTGGTCGACGTGGGTGCCGTACCAGCGCCACGCGCCGACGACTGCCCCGCCCACCGCGATTCCCGCCAGGACCCACAGGGAGTTTTCGCGCACCCACCCCTTGATCCATTCCCATTGTTCTTTTTCAGATAGATAGTCTTCCACTCTTCCCCCCAATCAGCGCCCGGTCATTGCTGCCAGGGCGGTCTCGATGCCCGCCGCGAGCCCGCTCACCGGGCACTCGCTCTGACCGGACTCCAGCCGCAAAGGTTTCATTGCCACGACTCCTCGAGCCAGCTCGTCGTCACCGACGATCAGCGCGAGGGCGGCGCCGCTGCGGTCCGCCCGGCGAAATTGTGTCTTGAAATTGCCGCCGCCCAGATTCAGCTCGAACCGGCGGTGCGGCAGCTCTTCCCTCAACCGCTCGACGAGCCCCACACCGGCGGCGGCTGCCAGCGCGCCGTTGACGACGATGTAAACGTCCGCCACGGCTTGGGCCGGCGTGCGCTGAGCCAGTACGACCAGCTCGACCGCTCGCTCGACCCCCATGGCAAAGCCGATACCCGGGGTCGCCTCACCGCCGAGCTGCGAGATCAGTCCATCGTAGCGGCCGCCGGAGCATACGGCATCCTGGGCACCGAGGGCGTCCGTGGTCCATTCGAAGACTGTCCGGGTGTAGTAGTCCAGGCCGCGAACCAGGCGCGGATTGACCTCGTAGGGCACACCGATGTCCCGCAGCATCGCGCACAACGTATCGAAGTGGTCCTTGGACTCAGGGTCCAGGTGGTCCGTCAGCAGGGGCGCCCCCCCGATCAGATCCTGCATCTCGGGGTTCTTGCTATCGAGAATTCTGAGCGGATTGCCCTCCAGACGCCGCCGGCTATCGGCGTCGAGCCGCGACTCGTACCCGCGGAAGTAGGCGACCAGCTTCTCGCGATAAGCACGACGAGCTTCCGGGGTGCCGAGGGAATTGATCTGCAACCGCACGCGGTCGATTCCGAGCTTGCGCCACAGCCGCGCCGTGAGCGCAATGAGCTCGCCGTCCACATCGGGACCCGCGAAACCCAGCGCCTCGACATCGACCTGGTAGAACTGCCTGTAGCGGCCCTTCTGCGGCTTCTCGTGGCGGAACATCGGGCCGACGCACCAAAGCTTGTGGCGCGCGCCGCGCAGCATCCCGTTCGAGATGGCGGCACGCATGATGCCCGCCGTCGCCTCCGGCCGCAGCGTCAGGCTTTCGCCTCCCTGGTCGGTGAAGGTGTACATCTCCTTCTCCACGACATCGGTGAATTCGCCGATTGCGCGCCTGAATAGCGACGTCTGCTCGACGATCGGAACGCGAATTTCCTCGTATCCATACAGTGAGAGCAGCTCACGCACGGTGTCCTCGAGGAATTGCCATGCGCCGATCGCGGCCGGCAGCACATCATTCATTCCGCGGACAGGCTGGATCTGTTCGACCAACTCAACTCTCCGAAAATTCCTGGATTGCGCTTACGGAGCGCCCGTCGCGTGCCCGGACCGATTGACCATGAACTGCGCGCTGCCATCGGGATGCGTAAGGCTCGCGAAGTGGGTCGTGTGTCCGTTGACCTCGACCGCCACGCCCGGAGCGTTACCGAGCACGATCCGCAGGGGTGGCGTTCCCTTGAAGGTCTTCACGGATTCCGCAGGCCCTACATCGTAGAACAACCGCTGGCCGGCCGAATCGTAAACCTCCGCCCAGCTCTCCGCGGTAAATCGCAACGTGAGCTCAGCTTGCCGCGTCGCACGTGCGGCGCCGTCCGGAGCGACCGTCGTCGCGGGTGCCCCGGCCGGCGTTGCAAGTTTTGCATTCGCGGGGGCCGTAGCTGACTTGTTGGTGGCCGCCGCCGCGAGCTGTTGCGTCGCAGGAGAAGTGGGGGCCGCCGATCCTGACGGCGCGTGCAACGCGCCACTCGACAACGGATCGTTCGCAGCCAATTTCGGTGCGGCCGGCAACGCCTGCACCTGCGCGGCGCGCGAGTGACCCTTGGGTAGCGTCACCACCCACCATACGGCTCCGGCTATTGCGAATCCCAACAACACGACAACTGCAGGAATCACCATCCTGCGCGTATCCCTGGGTGGCTCGGCTTTCGGAATCCGCGTCAGGTCGGGTAGCGCCGCACGCATGCTGTTGACGTAAAGCGTTAGCAGCTCCGCTGCCTGCTCCCCCACGAGTTCCGCGTAATGGCGCAGGTGGCCGCGAACGAAAACAGGCGCGCCCAGAGCGTCGAAGTCCTCGGCCTCCAGCGACTCGAGGATCTTGGCGTCCACATGCATCTTCTCGGCTGCCTGCAGCACCGTGAAGCCTTTCCGCTCGCGGCCTGCACGCAACCGCGTGCCGATGCCGCAGCGAGTCTCGCCGCCAGCTTGCACGACCATAATTTTCAGCCCGGGTTTCGATCGAGCTCGGTGAGCGCGCGAGCCTGATCAGATCCGGGAAAGTCGACGCGCAGCCGGCGCGACATCTTTTCCGCGGCGAGCCGATCCCCTTGGGCACGCGTGACACGCACGCCGATCAACAGGATGTCCGGCGTCGAGTCGAAGGCGCCGAGGTAGCGATCGAGCTGGGCCCGCGCCTCTGCCAGCTCACCGCGCGTGAAATGCAGATCGATGAGCTGATAGGCCGCCTCGGAATAGTTGGGTCGAACCGACAGCGCCTTCTCGAAGTTCTGTGCCGCCGCGTCGTACCGCTTCGCGGCTCGCAAACAAACACCCGCATTCGTGTATGCGCCTTCGGGCGTAGTGTAAAGGCCGTTATGCGCGGCTTGCATGAAGTATTTGACGCCTTCGTCGGTGCGCCCGATGCGGCACAGGTAGACGGCGTAATTGTTGATGATCTCCGGATTCGTAGGTCCGAGTCGCAACGCCGTGCGGAATTCCTCGTCGGCCTGCGCCGGCTTGTCGAGCCGGTCGTACAGCAGGGCCATCGCACTGTGCACCGTCGGATCCTGTGGCCCCTCCTTCATCGCCCGATCGAGCTTTTCCTTCGCGAGCGGCAGGTTCCCCTGGCGCAGATAGGCAATTCCGAGCTGCACATTGAACTCAGCCGCGTTGCCTTTCTTCGCCCCGGGGCGATCCGGGTCCGAGTGAACGCACGCGCCCAGGACGAGTATCGCTGCGATGCTCGTCAGCAACCGTGTTGGCCATGACAAGGATTGCCCCCTTGAATTGAGTGCGTTCATTGTTGGACCGCAACGCCGAAAACCTTGCTGCCGAGGCGCACGGTGGTGCGATCTATCACGCGTCCCGCAAGCTGGCCGCACGCCGCATCGATGTCGTCACCGCGAGTGCGGCGCACGGTTGCGAGAACTCCACGCTTGATCAGCTCGTCACGAAACTGTTGGATAACCGGGAGTGGCGAGCGATCGTAGCGCGTACCGGGAAACGGGTTGAAGGGGATCAGGTTGACCTTCGCGGGATGACCCGCGAGCAGCCGGGCGAGCGCACGAGCTTGCACCGGCGAGTCATTCACACCTTTGAGCATCACATACTCGAAAGTGACGCTGCGGCCGTTCTGCTCGTCGATGTAGTGCCAGCAGGCCTCGAGCAGCTCCGCGATGGGATGCTTGCGATTGATCGGCACCAGCTCGCTACGCAGGTCATCGTCCGGCGCATGCAGCGACACGGCGAGCGCCACGTTGGTTTCTTCCGCGAGCTTGTAGATCTGGGGCACCAGGCCCGAAGTCGACAGGGTCACGCGGCGGCGCGACAGATCGAAGCCGAAATCATCCAGCAGAATGCGCAGCGCCGGCACGACGTTGCGGAAATTCGCCAGCGGTTCGCCCATTCCCATCAGCACCACGTTCGTGACGATGCGATCGCCACCGGGTTGAAAGCCGAGTTCCCGCTTCGCCAGCCATACCTGACCCACGATCTCCGCGGTCGTCAGGTTGCGATTGAAGCCCTGCTGCGCGGTCGAGCAGAACGAGCAGTCCAGCGCGCAGCCGACTTGAGAGGAAATACACAGTGTGCCGCGATCGGTCTCCGGGATGAACACCATCTCGAAAGCCTGCGACGAGTCTGCACGCAACAGCCACTTCCGTGTGCCGTCGGAGGAGCTCTGCACCGTCGCAATCTCGGGCGCGCGGATCTCGGCGCGCTCGGCAAGCCGAACGCGAAAGTCCTTCGCCAGGTCCGTCATGCTCTCGAACGAGCCTTCGCCACGCTTGTACATCCAGTGCATCAACTGCCGGGCGCGGAAAGGCTTGCTGCCGATCTGCGCCACAAAAGCCTCGAGCGCCGGGCGGGTGAGGCCCAGCAGATTCTCGAGACTTGCGGCGGACTCGGTCATGGCGGTGTGCGCGGCAATCAGCCGCGCGGGTGTAGCTCCGTTGTACGGAAGAAGTACGCGATCTCCTGCGCTGCCGTCGCGGGCGCGTCGGACCCGTGTACCACGTTCTGCTCGATACTCAGAGCGAGATCGGCGCGGATCGTGCCTTGAGCGGCCTTCTTCGGATCGGTTGCGCCCATGATCTCGCGGTTGCGGGCGATAGCGTCATCGCCCTGCAGGACCTGGACGATGACCGGGCCAGAGGTCATGTACTTGACCAGATCCTTGAAAAAAGGACGCTCGCGATGGACGGCGTAGAAACCCTCAGCTTCGCGCTGCGAGAGATGGAGCATGCGCGCGGCGACGACGGACAGGCCTGCCTGCTCGAAGCGGCGGTAGACTTCGCCGATCAGATTACGGGACACGCCGTCGGGCTTGACGATGGAGAGTGTGCGCTCGAGCGCCATGGGGAAAACCTTTAGTGGGACGTGAGAAAGCCGCCAAGTCTACCTTGGGAAGTCCCGGTTCCGTAAGGGTTTTGGCTCGGGGTGTGCGTGCCCGCGGGCGCACCCTCGGGCGCGCTCCTCGAGGCAGCCGCCGTCAGGTCAGACCGAGAAGCTCTCCCCGCAGCCGCACTCACCCTTGACGTTCGGGTTGCGGAAGCGGAAGGCCTCATTCAGACCCTGTTTGACGAAATCCACCTGCGTCCCGTCGATGAGCGACAGGCTCGCCGGGTCGACGAACACCTTCACGCCCCGGTCCTCGAAGACCAGGTCGTTCGGCAAAACGTCGTCGGCGTAGTTGATGACGTAGGCGAATCCCGAACAGCCGGTCTTGCGCACGCCGAGGCGCAAACCTACGCCGTGGCCACGCGAGGAAAGGAAGGTCTTGACTCGATTCGCTGCGGATTCGGTGAGGGAGATTGCCATCGGCTCGGGTGCGATCAGCCTTGAGTTGCGATTCTACCGTGTCATGGCCAGCGGCGAAGGCATCTCAATAATGCATCTTCGACCACCAGCAGCCGGCCAAGTTTCTCTACCGGCACGGCCCGGGCTTCGGCCCAGGCGGCCGGCGTCCCGGGAATCAGGTCTTCCCGGCGCCTGCCCGATAGCTGGCCGGCCAGCCACGAGGCCACGGACAGAGTATGGGGGCATCCGTACGCCTTAAAACGTGCGTCCTTCACAATGCCGTCCGCGACGGCGAGGTCGAACCTCACCCAGGTTTCCTGGCCCGCCGCCCCGGCTTCTCCGGAAACGCCAAAACCGGCATCAGGAGGGACGGCCGGCGACAGGGCACGCAGCCGCCGGACCTCCCGGGTCACCGCGGCAACGGCAAAGTCGATATCCGCGGCCGTCGTAAACCGGCCCAGGCTGAAACGGAGGGAGCTTTGGGCTAGCTGCGTGTCGCGGCCCAGGGCCCGCAGCACGTATGACGGGTCACCCGAGGCGGAATTGCAGGCCGAGCCGGTGGACAGGGCAAGCTCCGGCAACCCGGCGACCAGGCTTTCGCCCTCTACACCCTCAAAGGACACGTTGAGGATGCCGGGCACCCGCGCGGAACTCTCGCCGTTCAGGTGCGCGCCGTCCACGGACTTCAGTCCAGCCCACAGCCGGTTGCGCAGGGCCGAAATCCGCTCGTACGCATCGGTGCGACGCTGTGCCGCAAGCTCTGCAGCTTCTCCGAAACCGACGATCTGGTGCGTGGCAAGGGTTCCAGGACGCAGTCCCCTCTCGTGCCCGCCGCCAAAATTGACCGGCTGTACGAATCCGCGCTTGCCGCGACGGACATACAACGCACCCACTCCTTTCGGCCCATAGATCTTGTGCGCCGTGAGGGACAACAGATCGACCGGCAGCTCGCGCATGTCGACATCGATTTTGCCCGCCGACTGCGCCGCGTCGGTGTGAAACAGGATGCCGCGCTCGCGGCACATTGCGCCGACCGCCGCAATATTCTGGATCACTCCGATTTCGTTGTTGGCATGCATGAGCGTGACGAGCACGGTGTCGGGACGAAGGGCGCCGCGCACTGCTTCCGGATCGATGACACCGGCGCGGTCCGGTGTCAGCCACGTGACCACAAAGCCTTCTCGCTCGAGATGCTTGCAAGAATCGAGCACAGCCTTGTGCTCGATCCGCGAGGTGACGATATGGCGCCCGCGAGCGGCGTTAGCGCGTGCGCCGCCGAGAATTGCAAGGTTTGCGGACTCCGTCGCGCCCGAGGTGAAAACAATTTCATCGGATTCGGCCCCGATGAGTGCACCAACTTGAACGCGTGCGCGCTCAATCCGAGCAGCAGCGCGCATGCCGTATACATGAGTCGCGGACGCGGAGTTGCCGAAGTCACCATCGAATTCGAGGCATGCGGCCATCGCCGCCGCGACGGCTGGATCGACGGGCGTCGTCGCTGCATAGTCCAGGTAAACAACCCGCTCGGCGCGCGTCACTTTTCGTCCCGTCCCGTTGTCTTGCCGGCGGGGCGCCGGCGGCTCTGTACCGCGGTCAGCAACCCACGCAGGATGTTGGCCTCGTTCTGATCGAGCTCGGCCCGCTGCAGAAAACGGCGAATGCGCATCATCAGGTGGGTACCGCTCTGAGTGCGATCCCGGAAATCGATCTCCTCCAGCACTTGCGCCAGGTGGTCGTACAAGCGCGTCATTTCTTCAGCGGTCGCGAGTGGCACCTCGCGCGCCGGCGGCGCTACCGTTGCGCCTTTCGCGCGAAACAGCTCGTAGGCGACGAGCTGCACTGCCATCGAAAGATTCAGCGAGAGATAAGCCTCGTTGGCAGGGATACGGATGAGCACGTGGGCCGGTGCCAGCTCGGTGTTGGTGAGGCCGGTACGCTCGGCACCAAAAAGCACTGCGGCCGGCGCAGTCCGCGCTTCGCTGACAATGCGCTCCGCGGCCTCGCGAACATCAGCGACCCGAATATTCGGGTCGCGGTCGCGCGACGTCGTGGCCGCGACGAAACCGCAATCGGCGATCGCCTCGCCGATCGTATCCACCACACGTGCGCGCTCGAGAACGTCATCGGCACCCGAGGCGCGCGCCGTAGCTTCGCTGTGCGGAAACTGCTTCGGGCGCACGAGAACCAGGCTCTCGAGCGCCATGTTCTTCATCGCCCGCGCAGTCGCCCCGATGTTGCCGGGGTGCGAGGGCTCGACCAGGACGATCCGAATGTCGGTGGACTTCATCTGTTACGCTACGCGCCTTTCAACTCAACGGTACCGCGGCTCACGCGGCGGGCCTTCGATCACGCGAGCTTAAGTATCGTGCACGCGCTTCTCAATATTGCGGTCAAAGCCGCGCGCCGCGCCGGCGAAGTCATCGTCCGCAGCCTCAATCGCCTCGAATCTCTCACCGTTACCTCCAAAGGCCGCAACGACTTCGTGTCCGAGGTGGACCGGACGGCGGAAGCAGAGATTATCGCCATCATCCGCAAGCATTACCCGAATCACGCATTCCTGGCGGAGGAAAGTGGCAGCTCGGGGGATAACGAGACGCTCTGGATCATCGATCCGCTGGACGGAACGACTAACTTTCTACACGGATTCCCGGTGTTTGCGGTCTCGATAGCGTGCCAGCAGCGTGGCCGGCTCGAGCATGCGGTCGTTTACGATCCCATGCGCCAGGAGCTGTTCACGTCCACGCGCGGTGGCGGCTCACATCTGGACAACCGGCGCATGCGAGTCAGCAAGCAGCGCACCCTCGAAGGATCCCTGGTCGCGACCGGATTTCCTTATCGCGCCAATGCGCGCTACATCGAACCCTACTTGCAGATGCTCAAGAGTGTCATGGAGCAGACGGCCGGTGTGCGGCGGCCGGGAGCTGCGGCGCTGGACATGGCTTATGTCGCGGCGGGCCGCGTGGATGCGTTCTGGGAAATCGGCTTGTCGCCTTGGGACACCGCGGCCGGAACGCTGCTCATCCAGGAAGCAGGAGGCCGCATCGGCACGCTGACAGGCGGAGACTTCCGGCAGGGGGGGAACGTCCTCGCCGGCACTCCAAAGGTCTACGAGGCGCTGCTCGAGGTGTTCGCGCCGCTCGTCCCTGATGAGTTGCGCGAGGGCTGATTAAAAACATACAGTCCGCGCCAATAATTTGTCCCGGGGGTCTTATGCCGAGCCAGCTTCTCGCGACCAAGTCGATCGCCGATCTTCAGACCGATGACGCTTCCGGGGTCAAGCTGAAGCGTGTGCTGTCGGCGACGGCCCTGACGGCTCTGGGTATCGGCGGAATCATCGGCACCGGCATTTTCGTGCTGACCGGAACGGCCGCGGCCAATCATGCAGGTCCCGCCCTCGCCCTCGCCTTCATCTTCGCGGGCATCGGCTGCACGCTCGCCGGCCTCTGTTATGCCGAGTTTGCCGCCATGATTCCCGTTTCGGGCAGCGCCTATTCGTACTCCTACGCAACCCTCGGTGAAGGCGTTGCGTGGTTCATCGGCTGGAATCTGATTCTCGAATACCTGTTCGCAGTCGGCACCGTCTCGGTGGGCTGGTCGGGATATGTCGTCAGCCTGCTCGACCAGATGGGCCTGCACATTCCGACAGCGCTCTCCAGTGCGCCGTTCGAGCAGGGTGCAGGGCATTTGTCCATGGTGCGCACCGGCGCCATCATCAACGTGCCCGCCGTTCTCATCGTCGCTGCCATTGCAACGATCTGCTATGTCGGCATCAAACAGTCCTCGACCTTCAACTCCTGGATCGTCGCGATCAAAGTGACGGTCGTCATCCTCTTCATCCTGTTCGGCGTCGGCCACATCAATACCGCCAACTGGCACCCGTTCATTCCACCCAACACCGGCGAGCTGGGCCACTTCGGCCTGAGTGGAATCCTGACCGCCTCCGGTGTCATCTTCTTCGCCTACATCGGGTTCGACGCCATCTCGACCGCTGCCCAGGAAACCCGCAATCCGCAGCGCGACATGCCGATCGGGATCCTTTCCAGCCTGGTGATCTGCACCTTCCTGTATGTGGTGGTCGCGCTGGTCCTGACGGGAATGGTGAGTTACACGCAGCTCGACGTTTCCGCGCCGGTCGCTCTCGCGCTCGACAAGTACCCTGCCCTTCACTGGCTGGGTTACCCCGTCAAGCTCGGAGCGATAGCGGGAATGACCTCGGTGATGCTCGTCATGACGCTCGCCCAGGCGCGCATCTTTCTTGCGATGGCCCGCGACGGCCTCATCTGGAAGCCATTCGCCCGCATCCACCCGAAGTTTCAAACACCCAGTTTCGGCACGGTAGTCACTGGAGTGTTGAGCGCACTCATCGGCGGACTATTCCCCGTGAAACTCCTCGGCGAGCTGGTCTCCATCGGCACGCTCGCTGCATTCGTCACTGTCTGCATTGGCATTCTCGTATTGCGCAGAACGCGTCCCGACCTGCCACGCCCGTTCCGCACACCCATGCCTTATGTAACGTGCATCCTGGGAGCGCTCGTTTGTTTCGCGATGATGCTGTTGCTGGGCGTCGAGACGTGGATCAGGCTGATCGTCTGGACGGCAATCGGTGCAGTCGTCTACGCGCTGTACGGGTATCGCAACAGCCGGGTCCGCGCTGCCATGAATGCCTAACCGCCTTCGCCCTCATCCGGCTTCGGGCGTGCATCCAGATGCCGCCGCAGCCGGATGTTGATCATCTCCACGCCTACGGAGAACGCCATGGCGAAGTACAGGTAGCCCTTCGGGATTTCGAAGTGCAAGCCTTCTCCGATCAGCGCAACGCCGATCAGGATGAGAAACGCGAGCGCGAGCACTTTGATCGTCGGGTGGTGTTCGATGAAGACGCTTAGCGAGCCCGAAACCCACATCATCACGAGGATCGCGACCACGATCGCCGCCACCATGATCGGCAGATCCTTGGCGAGGCCGACGGCCGTGAACACCGAGTCGAGCGAGAAGACGATGTCGATGACGGCAATCTGCACAACGATCATTGCAAAGTTGGCGTAGACGCGGCGGCGCGTGGAGACCTCCTTCGCGCCTTCCAGCGTGCCATGAATTTCCAGCACGCTCTTGCCGAGCAGGAACAGTCCGCCCGCGAACAGGATCAGGTCACGTCCCGAGATTCCCTGCTCGCCAACGTGAAACAACGGCTGAATCAGCCGCGTGAGCCACACGATGGAGAACAGCAGTGCAATGCGCGTGAGCATTGCGAGCGCGAGCCCGGTGATGCGGGCCGTGCCCTGCCGGGTTTCCGGCAGCCGGCTGACCAGGATGGAGATGAAGATGATGTTGTCGAGCCCGAGAACGATCTCGAGCAGCGACAACGTCAGGAATGCCAGCCAGCTTTGCGGATCGGACAGAAGCGCCAGCATGGCGATGCGGCTTCAGGGCAGGTGGTCGATTGCCGTTTTCTTGAGGGTCGGGAACACATGCTCGGCGGTCAGGCCGCAATCGAGCGCGATCGAGCTCGAGATATAGATCGACGAGTACGTGCCAGCGATGATGCCGATCATCAGTGCCTCCGAAAAGCCTTTCAACACCGGCCCACCAAGGAACAACAATGCAACCACCACGATGGACGTCACGACCTTCGTCATGATGGTTCGCGACAGCGTCTGGTTGATCGATTGGTCGAGCACGACGTCCGAGGGCAACCTGCGGTTCGACTCGAAGCGCTCGCGAATACGATCGAACACCACCACCGTGTCGTTCAGGGAGTATCCGACGACCGCCAGGACGGCCGCGACGACCGGGAGGTCGAACGGCGTCTGGGTCACCGAAAAGAGCCCGAGAACGAGAATAGGATCGTGCAGCACCGCGAGAATGGCGCCGAGCGACAGCCGCCAGGTATGAAAGCGGAACGCGATGTACATGAAAATGAGCAGCAGGGTGAATCCGAGCGCGTACACGGCGCTGGTCTTCAGCTCATTGCCCACCTGGGGACCGACGACATCCAGGCTGACCACCTGCGCACTGGGATCCACAGCCTTCAGCGCGGGCTCGAGCTTCGCCCTGATCGTCGTGGCGTTCTGCGATGCATCCGGCGGGAGGCGTATCGAGATGTCGCGCGATGAGCCGAAATTCTGTACCTGCGGCTCGTGAAAACCGGCCGCGGTGAGCTTCGACCGCACTGCCTCGACATTGGCGGCGGTGGCGAAGTTGGCCTCGGCGTTGACTCCGCCCGTGAAGTCGATGGCCAGGTTGAGTCCACGCGTCGCGAACGACACGAAGGACACGAGCATCAGCACCGCCGAAAGCGTGTACCACACCTTCCGTGTGGCCATGAACGGGAAGTTGGTTTGTTTGTGAAAGAATTCCACGGCGGCAACCCCTAAATCGGAAGGCGGGCGATCTTGCGCCGGCCGCCGTACATGAGAGTGATCAGGGCGCGGCTGCCCATCAACGACGTGAACATCGACGTGGCGATGCCCAGAGTGAGCACTATTGCGAAGCCGCGGATCGGCCCGACTCCGAAAATCCACAACACCACGCCCGCTATCAAGGTCGTGATATTCGAGTCGGCGATCGCGGAGAAGGCTTTTTCAAAGCCCGCCCTGATGGCCGCTTGCGGTGACACGCCCTTGCGCACTTCTTCGCGGATGCGTTCGTAGATCAGCACGTTCGCATCGACCGCCATGCCGACGGTCAGAATGATGCCGGCGATACCCGGTAGTGAGAGCGAAAAGTGCATCATCGACAGCAGCGCGGCGAGCAACACGACGTTCGCCAGCAGAACCAAGTCCGCTACCAGTCCGAAGACCTTGTAGTAAAGCGCCATGAACGCGAACACGCCGGCCATGCCGATCTCGAGCGCCAGGACACCTTTATCGATGTTGTCGCGGCCGAGGCTTGGACCCACTGCACGCTCTTCCACAGGATAAATCACAGTTGCCAGCGATCCGGAACGCAGCAGGAGCGAAAGGTCGCGCGCCTCTCCTCCGGTCAGGCCCGTGATCTGGAAGCTGTTACTGAACACACCGCGGATCGTCGCGTCGTTGATTACCTGCTCGTCGGTGACATCCCGCGTAATCTTCTTTCCGTCGACTTCCGTCGTTTCGCGACGCTTCTCGATCAGGACCACGGCCATGTGATGATTCACATTGGCACGGGTTGTTTTCAACATGGCATCGCCAGCGCGGGCGTCGAGCTTGATGTTTACCGCCGGCCCCTCCTGCGCCTGGCCGGAGGTTGCGCTCGTGAGCTGGTCGCCGGTTGCGATGATTTCGCGCTTCAGGAGGATCGGACGCCCGATACGGGTATTCGTATACAGCTTCGAGCCGAGCGGAACGTGCCCGCTCGCCTGTGCGTCCAGCGGATTGTGCTCCTCGTCCTCGAGCCGAAACTCGAGCGTCGCCACGCGGCCGAGAATGTCCTTCACTTCCGCGGAATTCTGCACACCCGGGAGCTGGACGTTGATGCGGTCCAGGCCCTGGCGCTGAACGATAGGCTCGGAGACTCCGAGCTCGTTGACCCGATTGCGCAGCGTCGTGATGTTCTGCTGGATGGCATAGTCTTGGCGGTCGCGAATCGTCGCAGGCGTAATCACGGCCGAAATGGCTGCGCCGCTCGGCAGGCTCTCCGTTGAGAAACTGACACCCTGCAGTGCTGGCGTGAGCGTTGCGCGCGCCGCGTCAACATCAGCCGCCGGCGGCAGCACGATGCGGACCGCGTTCGGACGGTCGCTGCCGACATTGGCCACGGTGACGTCTTTGTATGGAATGTTGGCCGCAGACAGGGCACGACGCGCATCCTGGGCATACCCATCGAGCAACTGGCTGACCGCGCTGTTGACGTCCACCTGGTACAACAGGTACAGGCCGCCGCGCAGGTCCAGTCCGAGCGGCATCGGCCGCAGGCCCAGCCGTCGCAGGAATTCCGGCGTCCGGGGAGCGAAGGAGAGCGCGGTGATATATCTGTCCTTGAAACGCTCGTTGACCGCGTCCCGTGCCTGGAGCTGATCCGGGACGTTGGCGAACCGCACCATGAGGCGGCCGCTGTCCAGATAACCCTTCTCGGATTGGATCGACTTTTCGCGTAAGTACGATTCCACCGACTTGACGCCCTCGGCCGTCATGGGCGAATGGTCCTTGGTGGCGACCTGCAGCGCCGGATCGTCCCCAAATAGGTTCGGCAGCGCGAACAGCAGGGCAAGGGCCAGGACGACTGCGACGAGAACGTATTTCCAGCGCGCGTATTCGAGCATGATCAGGCGCTTTTCAACGTGCCCTTGGGCATCAGCGATCCAACCTGGATCCGCTGCACCTTCAGCCGCACGCCGTCGGCGACTTCCAGGGTGATGAACGCATCGCCGACTTCCACGACGCGCCCGAGGATGCCCCCCGTCGTGACGATCTCATCGCCGGTGGCCAGCTTGGAGATCATCGCCTGGTGCTCCTTCGCCTTCTTCTGCTGGGGCCGGATGAGCATGAAGTAGAAGATGATGACGAAGGCCACCATCATGAACATGAAACCGTACGGGCTCGCCGCGGGCGCCGGGGCGCCCTGCGCCCAGGCTTCGGGAATCAAACCATTCATGCTTGCACCTGCGAAGGAAAACTCCACCGGCGAGGCGCCCGGCGGAGCGAAGGGGCGGCATTATGCCACAGCGCCTGCCGCGTCCCGCCTCGCTGCCAGGAAGCCCGCCGCCCACGCTCCGAAGCCCCCGCCGGCGATGGCCGCCCGAATGGCGCGCATCAGCTCCAGGTAGAAGTGCAGGTTGTGGATGGTATTCAGGCGGGAGCCCAGGATCTCGTTGCAGCGGTCGAGGTGGCGCAGGTAGGAACGGCTGTAGCTCCGGCACGTGTAGCAGGAACAGGCGGGATCGATCGGGCCCAGGTCGGCCTGGTGGGCGCTGTTGCGGATGTTGATCACACCCGTTGACGTGAAAAGGTGGCCGTTGCGGGCATGACGGGTGGGCATGACGCAATCGAACATGTCGATGCCGCGTGACACGGCGGCCACGATGTCCTCGGGACGCCCTACCCCCATCAGATAACGCGGCCGGTCCGCAGGCATGTGCGGAACGACGGTTTCGAGCACGCGCAGCCGCTCCTCCTCCGGCTCACCGACGGCGAGGCCACCGACAGCCAGTCCCGGAAAGTCGAGCTTCATCAGGGCTTCGAGAGACGCCAGGCGCAGGTCGGCATGCATCCCCCCCTGCACGATGCCGAACAGCCCTCCCGGGGGTTCCGCCTCGCGATAGTAATGAGCGTGACTTCGCGCGGCCCAACGCATGGAACGCTCCATCGATTCTCTGGCCTGCTCGTGCGTGGCCGGAAACGGTGTGCAGTCATCCAGGGCCATCGCGATGTCCGAGCGCAGTTTCAACTGCACGTCCATCGAGTCTTCGGGCGTCAGACGGACCTCGCTGCCGTCGATCGGCGAGCGAAAGCGAACTCCCTCCTCCGTGATCTTGCGCAGGCTCTTGAGGCTGAAGACCTGGAATCCGCCTGAATCCGTGAGGATCGGATGCTGCCAGTGCATGAACCCGTGCAGCCCGCCGTGGGCTGCAATGATGTCGGGACCGGGCCGCAACAGCAGGTGAAACGTGTTGCCCAGGATGATGTGGGCCCCGAGACCTTCGAGCTCCTCGGGCGACATCGCTTTTACGGTGCCGTAGGTGCCGACGGGCATGAAGGCCGGTGTCTCGATCACCCCGTGAGCGGCTATGAGGCGCCCGACGCGCGTCGCGCCATCCGTCGCGACAACTTCAAACCTGGGCCTCACGCCCGCACCGTTACGAACATCGCATCGCCATAGCTGAAAAAGCGGTACCGCGCCCGGACTGCGTGCTCATACGCCGCCAGCACCTGCTCGCTCCCGGCGAACGCGCAGACCAGCATGAGCAAAGTCGACTCGGGAAGATGGAAGTTCGTGAGCAGCGCATCGATGACCTGAAATCTAAAGGATGGACGAATGAACAGGCGAGTTTCCCCAACCCACGGTTGCAAGGGCATTCCGCGCAGGGCGGCGGACTCTAACGCCCGCACCACTGTCGTGCCCACCGCAATTACACGGCCACCTGCGGCGCGTGTCTGTTCAATCGCCTCGCACGCCTCCGCGCTGACGGCAACTCGCTCAGCGTGCATGGTGTGGGAATCGAGATCATCGGTTCGGATCGGCTGAAATGTGCCCGCCCCGACGTGCAGCGTCACGAACGCGCGACTGACCCCTTTCGCCTCGATTGCGGCGGCCAGCGCCGGATCGAAATGCAGGCTCGCGGTGGGAGCTGCGACAGCCCCGCGCTCTCGAGCAAAGATACTTTGATACCGCTCGCGATCGTCAGCGTCGGCGGCCCGGTGGATGTACGGTGGCAGCGGAACATTGCCCCAGCGCTCGAAGAACTCGAGCGCCGGCGCCGGCGTCTCGATCAGCCAAAGGTCGTCCTGGCGCTCCAGGATGCGGACCGTTCCGCCGGCCGTTGCGACCTGCAGCCCGTCCCGGATCGGCTTGCTGGCGCGCAATTGCGCCAGCGCCTGCAAGCCCTCCAGCGCCCGCTCGAGAAAGATCTCGACACGGCCGCCCGAGAGCTTGACGCCCTCGAGCCGCGCTGCAACCACGCGGGTGTCGTTGAAAACCAGGAGGTCGCCGCCCCGCAGCAGGTCAGGCAGATCCCGCATGGCGCGGTCGCTCGAGTGCCCGGAGGCGCTATCCAGTAGCAGGAGCCGGCTTGCCGAACGCTCGGGAAGCGGTGTCTGGGCGATCAGCTCCTCGGGAAGTCGATAGGTGAAGTCATCGCGTCGCACGCGCGCATGGTAGTTCAGCCGGACGAGCCGTGCAGTGCCGAGGGCTCCGGCAGCTTGGTCTCGAGATCGACCGGCTTATGCTCCCGCATGACGCGCAGCATGACTTTCTCCCCGCCCTGGTAGGAAGCCAGGATGCGGGTCGCGTGGGCGCCGCTCACGGGCTCGCGTCCGTCGATGGACAGGATGACATCGCCATCCTGCAGCTTGAACGTCGAGTTAGTCGGCGCGCGGACCACGAGTACGCCCTTCTCCGTCCCGAAGTAATGCCCGAGTCCCGGAGTGAGCGTCGCAAGCTGCATGTTCGACAGGCTCGGCACGCCCAGCTCCTCGAAGTTGAAAACCGACGGATGTCCGGGTCCCGCAAATAACCCTGGTGGGTCGATACGGCCCCGCATAGGAGGCATGCGCGCGACTACCGTGAACTCCTGGGGTTTGCCGCACCTGAGCACGCGCACCTTCAACTTACCGTCAGGTGTCGAGCTACGGATGGCACGCACGACCTGACGCGAGGACTCTTCACCCTTCGCCTCGGTTCCGTTCACCGCAGTGATGACGTCTCCCGCCCGAATACCTGCCTCGGCCGCCGGACCGCCCGGACTCACATCGACCACGCGTACTCCGTCCTGGCCACGCTCCATTGCAATCTCGATGCCGATGACCGCGTGGGGTCCCCCTCCATCGAACGTCATGAACCGTTGCATTACAGGGTTGCCCATTTGCACCGACAGCCGCGCAACTTCCTTCGCAGCGGCGTCGAGTCTTGCCCGCGCCGCATCAAGCTGCGCCTCGACGGCCGCGTGGTTGTCGTTGGTCAACAGATCCGTACGCGGCGTATCACCCGGCGGTCCATCCTCCGCCGCCAGCGCGCCGCCGGCCGCCAACACAGCGACGGTTGCGAAAATCAAGCTACTGAGCTTCATGGTGGTTCCTCGATCCAACTTCAGGGAGACTCGGCTGCCAGGGTTTCCGCATAACGGACCTGCGCCAACGAGCCGATGAGACGATTGCGCTCCTGCTGCAGCGCGGCCACATGGTCGGTCTGCATAGCATCGAAATTCGCAGCGGTCAGCATGTCATCGACCTGTGCAATCTGGTCTTCCAGCTTGTTGACTGCGACGCGCGTGCCGAAACGGACGATGACGGGCTCCTGCGGAAGACTTGCGAGCCAGCGCTCTGCCACCTGGGTACGTGCATCTGCGTCGGCAGACGGCGATTCGACCTCAGGTGTTGGACGAGCCGCGACATGCGATCCGTGCGTACGGCCCCAAAGCGCGATGCTCCCCATGACAACCAACAGCGCGGCTGCGGCGGCGGCGTAGCGCAACCCGCCTCTACCAGCGTCGAACGCGTGCTCTCGAGCAGCGCCAACACGAGCCCCGGCACGAATCTGTGCGCGGCGGCGGAATTCCAGCCATTCATAAGGAGGCTGAGAATCGACCGAAAGCGTGCGCAGCCGGTCGGCTGTCTGCTGCTGGCGTTCTATGTCGGAGTGCATGTCTGTCGGTCCACGGTCGGCTCGAACCACTCGCGCAGGCGCACGTGGGCTCGAGAAAGCTGCGATTTGGAAAAGCTCACCGAGCGTCCAAACGCCCGGGCAATCTCATCGTGGGAATACCCTTCGACCTCGTAGAGCCAGATGACCGCGCGAGCGGTCGGCGTCAGGCTCGCGAGCGCGCGCTCAACGTCAACGGCTTCCGCGAATGGCCCAGGCGTCGACGGCAAGACCCTGCCGTAGAGAGGCGGCTCACTGTCGGTTTGCACATCCAGGTGCAGCCGGGCGCGGTGCCACGGCGAGCGCAGATACATGAGGCATTTGGTCACCGCGATCTGCCGGACCCACGCGCCCAGCGGTGCTTCGCCACGGAACTGAGCGAGGTGCTGGTAGAGAGTCATCATCGTGTCCTGGAACAGG
>FTEM01001975.1_pt1 | contig 18801 bp, 14 predicted proteins | sample 1640201 | NCBI WGS metagenome assembly FTEM01 (sample SAMEA3914816, study PRJEB12502) | metagenome | biome: forest; material: soil | place: USA | collected 2011-09-16 | depth 0.3 m | reverse complement strand
CATGGGCACCGGGCAGACGAGCGTCAAGAGCTACAACCGCCACTTGAGCGCGCTGATCGAGGCCGGCAAGGCGAAGCCATCGTTCATCGTCTCGCAGCAGTTGTCCCTGGATGACGCGCCGGATGCTTACAAGCACTTCGACGCGCGGGAGAAGGGTTGGACGAAGGTTGTGCTCAAGCCGCAGATGAGTGCCAGCAGCGGCAAACGCAAGCCGGCCGAGTCGCGCACCAACGCGCGGGCGCACGCGCACCGCTAGTTCGCGGGAACCGGAGCACGGCCGGCGCGTTGGGAAGCGTCGGCTTTGCTCATCGGACCCCTATGAAAATTCGCGAGGGCCTCCCCCATCCCCGTGGCGCCTACTGGGATGGCAAGGGAGTCAATTTCTCATTGTTTTCGGCCCACGCGACCAAGGTGGAGCTGTGCATTTTCGACGCCGCGGGCGAAAAGGAGCTCGAGCGCGTCGAGCTTCCGGAATACACGGATGAGATCTGGCACGGCTATGTCGTGGACGCCCGCCCGGGCACGGTTTACGGCTACCGGGTGCACGGACCGTACGAGCCCGAACAAGGTCACCGCTTCAATCCGAACAAACTCCTGCTCGACCCCTATGCGCGTGAGCATGTACGTGAGTTGAAGTGGGACCCGGCGTGTTTCGGCTACACGATAGGCGCCGAGGGCGATGATCTTTCTTTCGACGATCGCGACAGTGCCCCCTTCATGCCCAAGTGTGTCGTCGTCGACCAGGGCTTCGACTGGAAAGAGAACCGCAAGCCGCTCGTAGCCTGGGACCAGACGGTCATCTATGAAGCGCATGTGAGAGGCTTCACCAAGCTGCATCCGCGTGTCCCGGAGAGGATCCGCGGCACGTTCGCGGGTCTCGCAGTACGTGATGTGATCCAGTACGTGAAGTCGCTCGGAGTCACGACCATCGAGCTCCTGCCGATTCATACTTTCATCAACGACAGCCATCTGCTCGAGCGCGGCCTCACCAACTACTGGGGCTACAACTCCATCGGATTCTTTGCGGCGGACCCGCGCTATGTGTCGGATAGCGAGCGGGGGCTTGCGGAATTCAAGGAAATGGTCGCGCGTTTTCACGACGCGGGCCTCGAGGTCATTCTCGATGTGGTCTACAACCACACGGCCGAGGGCAACGAGCGCGGACCGACGCTCAGCTTCAAAGGCATCGACAACGCCTCCTACTACCGCCTGATTCCGGAGACGAAGCGTTATTACATCAACGATACGGGGACCGGCAATACCCTGAACCTGAGCCATCCGCGCGTGATCCAGATGGTCACGGACAGCCTGCGCTACTGGGCCCAGGAGATGCACGTCGATGGTTTCCGCTTCGACCTGGGAACGATCCTGGCGCGCGAAGCGAACGGCTTCGACAATCAGAGCGGCTTCCTCAAGGCCTGCTCCCAGGACCCGGTACTGGCGACCGTGAAGCTCATTGCCGAACCGTGGGATTGCGGTCCCGGCGGCTACCAGGTCGGCGAGTTTCCACCCGGCTGGGCGGAGTGGAACGACAAATTCCGCGACACGATCCGCGACTACTGGCGCAGCGAAGTACCCGCGGCAGCCGTGGCTCCGCGGTTGCTGGCGTCCCCCGCAGAGTTCGACAAGTACGGACGCAGGCCGTACGCCAGCGTCAATTTCATCACGGCTCACGATGGGTTCACCCTGCACGATCTGGTGAGCTACAACGACCGGCACAACGACAAGAACGGCGAGGACAACCAGGACGGCAGCTCCAACAATCGGTCCTGGAATTGCGGCGCCGAAGGGCCGACGGACGATCCGGAGATAAACAAGCTGCGCGCACGGCAGACACGCAACTTCCTCGCAACGCTGCTGTTGTCGCAAGGCACGCCGATGCTGCTTGCCGGCGATGAGTTCGGCAACACGCAGCAGGGTAATAACAACGCCTATTGCCAGGACAATGAGATCAGTTGGTTGGACTGGAACGTCGCCGAAGGCGCACAGCCGCTCATCGCCTTCGTCCAGCGTCTCACGTCGCTGCGCCGGAAATATCCCATCCTGCGCCGCAACCGTTTTCTATCCGGCGAAATGAATCAGCGGATCGAGGTCAAGGAAATCACCTGGATTCACGCCTCCGGAAGCGAGATGACGCAGGAGCAGTGGCAGGACGGCAAGATGCTCTGTTTCGGGATGGTGCTGGACGGACGTGCGCAGCCGACGGGCCTCAAACAACGCGGTACGGATGCCACGATTCTCATCGTATTCAACGCGTATCACGATGTCGTGAAGTTCACGTTGCCGGAGTCAACGGAAGGCTTGCACTGGGAACTGGTCATCGACACAAATCTCCCCGAACTGCCCAATGGAGCCGAAGAGTTGTTCGAGCCCAAGCATGAATACGAAACGACCGGTCGCTCCTTCCTCGCCTTCGTGCTGCAGGCGAACGGGTCCTAGCGCCGACGTGATAGCGCTGACGTGTGATAGCGCCGGGGTGTGATAACCCCTGCACTCACTCACATTCGCTCAATGCTTCGGCTGAGTTCCCGGATTGTCGCTCTTGCCGCTCTGTGAGCCGCGCTCCCCTTCCGGCGCCTGCTTCACTTTGCCAGCCTGGCGGGCCTTGTCGTCCTGTGATCCTTCACGACTCCCGCTCGAACCCTGCGCGTTGCGGTCCGTCATTTCGCCCGGCGGGCTGTCATGCGGCTCATCGGTAGACGGCGCGCCCCCTTGGCCCGGTTGCTGCTGGCCCGACGGCTGCCCGGATTTCTGGCCGGGCTGTTGCTCTGACTTCTGTGTACCCATGCTTTTCCCCTCATCAGTTTAAAGCCGCGTCCGAAGCCTTCGAGAAGACCCTCGCGCGGGTTGCATCAGAGTAGGCAGATCAAGGGTTTGTGAAAATCGCTTGACGCCTTCGTTAGCTGTCAGCTAGTTCCTACGCCAAGCTTGGCGCCAATGTACGTTAGACTTGCCGACTACCCTCACGGTCATCCGGAGCACCGATCCATTGCGCTGGCTCGTCCTGGTCCATCGCTATCTCGGCATTTTCATCGGCATCCTCATGGCGGGATGGTGCCTGTCCGGGATCGTCATGATGTATGTCGGTTATCCCGAGCTGACGCGCGAGGACCGGCTCCGCGGTTTGTCGCCGGTGGACCTGAAAAGCTGCTGCAGCATCCCGAACGACGCGCTGGCGGATAACGACCGCATCTCCTCGTTCCAACTCGAAATGCTGGGGGCGCACCCAATCCTGCGTCTGCAAGTCGCCGACGGCGCGTCGCGAATGATCGACCTGATCGAAGGAAAGCCTGTTGCGGGCACGACGACGCAGCAGGCACAGCAAGTGGCGCGAAGCTATGGCAGCGGGACCGGCGTGAATCCGCAATCCCCGCTGCTCGATGGAACGATCGACTACGACCAGTGGACCGTCGCGGGAATCTCACATCGCGAGCGTCCGCTGTATCGCTTCGCAACAGGTGATGCCAGTGGCACCGAGCTGTACGTGTCGGTTCACAGCGGCGGGCTCGTCCAGCAGACCACGGCGAGGCAGCGATTCTGGAACTGGGTCGGAGCCGTTCCGCACTGGCTCTACTTCGCCGACCTGCGCCGCAATGTCCGGGCATGGAGCCAGGTCGTCATCTGGACCTCCCTCGCGGGATGCTTCCTCACCCTCACCGGTCTTTATCTCGGCATACAACGATTCTTGAGTCTTCCAGCCGGCCGCTGGTCACCGTTTCGTGGACTGCTTCTCTGGCATCATGTACCGGGCCTCGTAGCAGGCCTGTTCGCGCTGACCTGGGTCGCCAGCGGACTCATCTCCATGAACCCGTGGGGCTTCCTGGATAGCTCCGGCGCACAAGGCGAAGGCGCGCAGAGCGAAGTCCTCTCCGGCGTGCAAGTGAAAGACTCGATTCGTGCGCTCACACGCACGGCGGCGCCTCCACCCAACACCGTCTCGGTCGACTCGGCGCCGTTCCACGACTACCTCTTCTTAGTCGCGACAACGGCGGCCGGCGTGCGCACGCGACTGGATGCAACGGGAGCAACGCGTCCGCTCACCCAGGACAACGTCGCTGAGCGGCTACGCGATCTCAACGTCGACCGTTCGAGCGTAACGCTCGATCTGATCCATTCGGAAGATGCGTATTATTTCAGCCATCATCGGGACACCGCGCAGCTTCCGGTCTATCGCGCCGTATTGGGCGATGAGCAGAAGACTCGCTACTACATCGACCCGGTAACCGGCGCCACTCTCGCAAGAGTTGACGCCGACAGCCGTTGGTATCGGTGGCTGCACGAAGGCCTGCATCGAATGGACTTCACGCCGGCTCTGCGAACCCGCCCGCTGTGGGACGTGATCATGCTGATTCTCATGTCCGGCGTCGCAATGATCACCTGCACCGGCGCAGTGCTCGGAATCCGTCGGCTCCGCCCGCGCTCCGCCGTCGATCTGCGCGCGCAGCACGCAACTCGTCAGAACTGATACGTGTACCGCAACTGAAAGGTGCGCGGCACGCCCAGATTCCAGTAGGTATAGTTGCTGCCGTCGGAATCGCGCTCGGCGGAGCCGAGCAAAGCCGCATACTGCTTGTCGAACGCATTTTCCAGGCGTGCGGTGATGATCTGATGGCGCTGGTCGTCAAGATATACGCGCCCTGTCAGGTCCAGCACCACGTAGTTGCCGAACTGCTCACGGCCATCCCAGACCGACTGGAACACCTTGCCGACATAGTTCAGCGACACGCCCGCGCCGAACCGCCGGTCCGCCGGGTGATAGTCGAGCGATGCCTTGCCAGTCTGCTCCGGGACCCGGGTGATCTGCAGGTCGCCCGCCTGCCGCGAGCGGCTGTACGTGAAGCTCGCGGTCGCCGTGACTGCATCCGCCAGGGCGGCATCCAACACGAACTCGCCGCCGCGGACGCGCACTTCGCCCGGAATATTTTCCGCCAGCGACTGATTCGTGGCGTCGTCGAAACCGTCGAACGAGATCAGATCCTTGATGTTGCGGTAGAAGCCGATCAGCTCCCACTTCAGCCGCAAGTTCCCCACGGCTCCCCCGATTGAGACGTTGGCGTTCGTGCTGCGCTCGGGCTTCAGATCCGGATTGCCGCGCTCATCGTCAGGATCGTTCGCAAACAGCTCCTCGGCCGTCGGCAGGCGGAACGCCGTTCCAACCAACGCGCGGATGAACATTCCCTCCGGCAGGTTGAACTTGCCGCTCACGTTCCAGACGGTGGCGCCGGGACCCACGCTCGGATCGTTGTAACGCGCGCCCGCGGCGAAACTCGCGTTCGGCAGAAGATCCGGTGTCGTCGCTACTTCACCGAAGAACGCATGCACGTGCTCAGATTTCTGTGTGATCGCCAGCACAGCGTCACGGCCGGAATAACTCTGATAGTCCCCGCCGAGGTAATACTCGAAACCCTTGTTCAGCGCGAGCTTCACGCCGGCGTTGGCGCCCGTGTCCTTGAAGCCCCAGAAATCATGGTCGTCAATCGTGATGAGAGCGCCGGGATTATCCAGATCGTGGTCGAACTCCGTGAAATGCGACCGCCACCAGTGCAGGTAGCCCTTCGCGAAGAACTGCACGCTGTCACTGGACTTGTAGTCGAGCTTCGCGCTCAGAACGTCTTCGTCGCGCTCGTTGAACTCCGTAGCTACCACCTGCGGCGCGGCATCGTCGACCCGGCCTTCAGTGTGTTGCACGGTCGCACTCAGTCGCAGCGCATCCGTCGGATCGAGCGCGTACTTCGCACCGACGGTGCGCATGTTGTAACTGCGGTCCCGATCCGTCGAGCTGGGCTGATAGTCCTGGTCACGAAACGGCTGGAATCCGGACGAGCGATCGCTCGAGCCGTACACTACGAAATGATTCCCAGCGAGCGTGTCGCGGAAGTAGCCGTCGATATGCCGCCCGTCGTTGGTGTCCCCACCGAGCGCCAGGGCTCCGTCCGGGTTGTCCGAAAATTCCTTGGTGATGATGTTGATCGCGCCGGCGACACCTTGCGTCCCGTAGAACAGCGCTTCCGGACCTTCCAGCACCACGATCCGTTCGACCATCGACGCTGGCAGCGTGTCCAGCGGAGTCGTTCCGCCGTACAGGCGATTGTTGATGCGCACGCCGTCGACCAGCCAAAGAACGTCCTGGGTCCTGGAGCCCTGCAACGACACGTCCGCGTAATCGAACGGTCCATTCTTCGGGCTGATGTACAGGCCCGGGGTTATCGACTGCAGAGTCTGCGCGACGTCCAGAAAGCCGCCGTTGCGAATCTGCGCGGCGGTCACGACATCCACTCGTGTCCCATAGCGCTGCAGATCGATCGGCAAATCCTCTTCGAGGCGCCCGGTGACGATGACCTCGTCCCCCGGGTCCCCGGAGGCTGTGTTCCCGGCCGGGGCGGCGTGAGCAACGGCGGCTAGAGCACAAAGAGCCGGGCCGATGACGCCCACGCTCAGACCCGCGACGACATAACGCCGCCCTTGCACAAGTGGACTCACAGATACCGCCCCGTACTTACTTATTGGAATGCGGCAAATCTGCACAGCCGCGGCGCGGCACACTAGTAAATCACTGTTATGCATGCGTTAACGAACGTTAACGCCACGTTATCGAATAGGCGGGGGCGACCGTGGGTCAGGCGATCGCAGGTTGGAGGGCGTGCTGCAGGCGAATTCTCGCCCGTCGAATTCGCATTTCAACGGCCTTCGTCGTCAGCCTCAGCTCCCGCGCAACGATGGCCTGCGGCAGCTCTCGCATGGCGCTCAGGACAAGAGGCTCGCGAAGCTGCGCGGGAAGCTCATCGAGGGCACGTCTGAGATCACGTGCATCCTCGCCGTCCATGACGAGCCTCTCGGCGCTCGGGGTCTCCAAGCCAGGCCCTTCTTGCGCTATATCCTCCTGTAGTCGCGCAAGCGCCCCTGAGCGCACACTTCTTCGCCGCGCCCAGTCCCGGCACTTGTTCAACGCGATGCACGTCAGCCAGGCCTCGAACGGCCGTGCAGCGTCATAGCTGGCCAGCGATCTCCAGACTGCAAGCTGAGTCTCCTGCAGAACATCGAGGACATCCTGCGGGTTGCGCAATCGCCGGGAGACCAGCTTGCGAATCCGCTGCACGTGTCTATCCATGAGGAGGCTGAAGGCGTCCTCGTCGCCCGCGCGTGCGCGGCTGACCCACTCTGCGTCCGTAGTTCCGATGTTCACGTGCGCCGCTCAACCTCAAATGGCTCCCTCGCAGAGTTTGCGATGAGGCGCGGCGTGTCACGTAAATTACGGTTTCCGCCCCGTTATCGGCGTCGTCGGGGGCGGACATTTCTCTTCAGGAATGGCCGTGACGGTGGTGCAGATCCGGATAGTGCGGATGGCTATGCGCGAGAGGTTCGTGACGATGGCGATGTGAGTGTGGCTCGCCAGCGGGATCGGACGGGCTGTGCAAATGCTTGTGGTGTTCGTCGTGCACGTGCCGATGCTCGTGCTCCAAGGTCTCGTGGTGGTGCACATGGTCGTGGCGTTCGCGCAGGTGCAGGTACAGGCCTATTCCCATCAGCACTCCGGCGCCGATCAACTGGGCCGTCAGGGCCTCGGAAAAAACCAGCACTGAGAGCAATGCACCAATGAACGGCGCGGTGGAAAAGTACGCCGCTGTGCGCGCCGTCCCGAGGTTGCGCAGCCCGAGCACGAACAGCACGAGGCTCACACCATAGGCCAGGAAGCCTATCGCCGCCGCGGCAAAAGTAGCCGGCGCGGAGGGCATGCTCGCGTGGGTCGCAAGCGCGAGAGCGAGATTTGCCGAGCCCGCCACCAACCCCTTGATTGCGGCGATCTGCATCGGATCGGCCTTGGCCAGCGAGCGAGTCAGATTGTTGTCGATTCCCCAGGCAACGCAGGCGCCCGCAATCAACACCGCCCCGGTGCCCACGCCGGTGCCCGAACGCACGGCGCCGCCGCTCCAGGAGAGCAGTAACGCGCCCGCGAGAATCGCGAAGGCACCGAACAAAAGCTGCCGATCGACGTTTTCCCGATAGACCAGCCACGCAATGCCCATCGTGACCAGGCCCTCGAGATTGAGCAGCAGGGAAGCTGACGCCGCGGATGTATGGCTGAGTCCAGCCATCAGCAGTACGGGCGCAACAGCCCCCCCCAGCAGCACCGCAACGGAAAGCTGCGGCAAATCTGCCAAGCGCAGCCGTGCCTCGCCGGTAACGCGGCCGAACATGCGGCGGACCAGCAGAATGACACTCAAGCCAAGCCCCGAACCGAGATAGAACAAGCCAGCCAGCAACTGAGGCCGCAGCCCTTCGCCGAGCAGCAGCTTGGCCAGTGGGGTGCTCGCGCCGAACAGAACTGCGGCGCCCAGCGCGAACGCCACGCCGGCGCGTCCTTTCAGCAGGCGCACCGTGAGTTTCCGCAGGAGTTTGTGACCTTGCATGGGGTGAGCCGAGGGAATTTGCCGGTTGCTGCGTACTTAATAGGGTCGAACGGCGCCCGCGGGCGGCAGGCGGATATCTTCGCGCTCGCTGCCGGCGTGAGCCGCGCGGTTAAGGTATGCTTTTTTTGAACCGCGGGAAATCGCCGCCGCCACTGCCGCCGTCGGAGCCGCTCAATGCACATAATGGAAGGGTTTTTGCCGCCCAAGCACTGCGTCGCCTGGGCGACGGCGGCGGCGCCTTTTCTCGTGCACGGCGCCGTGAAGCTCCGGCGCGTGATGCGCGAGCACCCGCAGACCCGCCTCACTCTGGCTGCCGCGGGCGCGTTCACCTTCGTCCTGTCCGCGCTGAAAATGCCGAGCGTCACCGGTTCGTGCTCGCACCCGACCGGCACCGGACTCGGGGCCGTTCTTTTCGGTCCGCCCGTCATGTGCGTCCTGGGCACCATAGTCCTGATCTTCCAGGCCCTGTTGCTGGCGCACGGTGGCATCACGACGCTGGGAGCCAACATCTTCTCGATGGCGATCGTCGGACCGTGGGTCAGCTACGCACTGTGGCGTCTGTGCACGTCGTTCGGTCTTTCCATGGCGATCGGCGTATTCGTCGGCGCAGCGCTCGGGGATCTGGCGACTTATGTCACCACCTCCATCCAACTCGCACTCGCCTATCCCGACGCTGCAAGCGGCTACACGGGCGCGTTCCTGAAGTTTGCCGGCATCTTCGCCATCACGCAGGTGCCATTGGCGATTGCCGAGGGTTTTCTCACCGTACTGGTGATGAACGCGCTGTCCGAGAAGACACACGTTCTGGAGGAGCTGGGCCTGCTCAGAGGTCGCTCGTGAGACTCATTTCCCGCCGCGCCCGCTACCTGCTGCTCGCAGCAACGCTCGCACTGATGGTGCTGCCGCTGATGTTCGTGAAAGGCGAGTACGGTGGCTCCGACGATGCCGCCTCTCAAGCGGTTGCCTCCAGCCAACCGGGTTTCAAGCCGTGGTTCGAGCCGATCTGGAAACCGCCCAGCCCCGAAATCGAAAGTCTGTTGTTTGCCGTCCAGGCCGCCATCGGCGCGGGCACGATCGGTTACGTCGTGGGGCGGATTCACGGTGCGGCCAAAGAACGCGAGACGTTAAAAGAAGCCCCGCCTCCCGATGTCGCACATTGATACCAGCGCCAACTACAACCGCTGGCGCAGGAAATCGCTGACCGAGAAATCGCTGCTCGCGCTGGGAATGCTGGCGATCGCAGTCGCTGTGCCCTCGTGGCCGGGTGCGCTGGCCGTGGCCATCGTAATGACGGGCGCGACCCTGTTGGGAGCGCGAGTGTCGGTATCGGTGTGGTGGAAAGCCATGACGGCGCCGGTAGGCTTTCTGCTCATCGGAGTCGTCACTCTCGCGTTGCAGGTAAACGGTTGGCATGTGGCTCTCGCCCCGGACGGGCTCGAGCTTGCCGGCAGACTCGCGGCTCGCGCTCTTGCCGGCGTCACCTGCCTGCTGTTTCTCGCATTGACGACACCCGCTACCGATCTCGTCGGCGGGCTGGGCCGAATCGGTGTGCCGGCGGAAATAGCGGAGCTGGCGCTGCTGATCTATCGCTTTCTTTTCCTGCTCACCGACACCGCGGAGACCATGCACGCCGCGCAGGCCGCCCGCCTCGGCCACAGCACGTACCGCCGCCATCTGAAATCCCTTGGCCTGCTGATCGCCAATCTCATGCCACGCGCCTTGTCGCGCGCCAGGGCGCTCGAAATCGGGCTCGCAGCGCGCGGCTGGCGCGGAGAGTTGCGAGTGCTCAGTCCCATCCGGCGCGTCTCCGCGGCCGGCGTTGCAATCATTCTCGGCGTCGAGTTGTTGGTTCTCATCATCGGATTGCGCACCGCATGAAGCTGCTCGAAGTGCGTGCACTTACGCACACCTACCCGGGAGCCGTGCATGCCCTCGATCGGCTCGACCTGTACGTCGAGCGCGGCCGGCGGCTCGCAATTCTGGGAGCGAACGGGTCGGGCAAAACCACGTTGCTGTTGCACCTCAACGGCACGCTTCGCCCGCAAAGCGGCGATGTGCTGTTGAACGGCCAGCCGACCGGTTACGACACCGCCTCGCTGACCGCTTGGCGCCGCCGCGTCGGACTGGTGCTGCAGAACGCGGACGATCAGCTCTTCGCCGCAAGCGTTGCGGAAGACGTCTCCTTTGGTCCGCTGAACCTCGGACTCAGCGAGACGGAAGCCCGCGCCCGGGTCGACTACGCGTTGGGCGCCTTGCATATCCAGGATCTCGCCGAGCGCCCCACTCACATGCTGTCTTTCGGGCAGAAGAAGCGTGTCGCGATCGCCGGCCTCGTCGCAATGCAGCCCGAGATCCTGCTGTTGGATGAGCCCACGGCGGGCCTCGATCACGAGGGCACGGAAGATCTGTTGACCGTGCTGCAGGAACTCGAAAGCAACAACACCACACTGGTGTTCACGACTCACGATGTGGAGCTTGCCTATCGATTCGCCGATGAAGTTGCCTTGTTCGCGAACGGCCGCACGGTCGCGCAAGGGGAAATCATCGCAACACTGTCCAGCAACGAGCTGTTGCGCACGGCAGGTCTGGAGGCGCCGCTGCTTCTGAAGCTCGGATTGCGTGCGCGCGAGCTGGGAATTCTCGCTGCCGACGAGCCGTTGCCGCGCTCGGCAGAAGCCGCTTTGCGGCTGCTGAGACAAGTGTAGCCGCGCTCAGATTCCTCCGGCGCCGACTGCCGCTGTAACCGGTTCGCCCGCGCTGCCGGTCTCATCGAACAACAACAGCCGGCCGGCGTTGCCCAGGCCGAGAAACGTGCTGACGTTGTGCAGCAGCGCTGCAATGATCGGAGCTTCGAAGCCCAGCACTCCGGCGGCCGCGAGCACCGTAAGCGCAAATGTGAATCCGAGGCCAATGGCGACATTTACATAGATCGTCTTGCGGCAGCGGCGGCTGAGACGGATGCAGGTGCCGAGCCGCCGCAGGTCGTTGGTCATGAGCGCAAGATCGGCGGAGGCCAGCGCGACATCCGCGCCTTGGGTTCCCATGGCGACGCCCACCGCTCCGGCCCGCAATGCGAGCGAATCGTTGATGCCGTCGCCGACCACCATCGGCCGGTGACCGATCCTGATCTCGTCCATGACCCGGTCCATCTTCTGTTCCGGCAGCATTTCCGCACACACTTCGTCGATCCCGACTTCGTTGGCGACCTGCCTGGCCACTGCCGTGCGGTCCCCGGTCAGCAGCACCATGTGCTCGATTCCGAGCGACTTCAGATCCTGTACCGCGGCGGTGGCACTGCTGCGTAGCTGATCGAAGAACAGCAGCCAGCCGAGAAATTGACCATTACGGCTGACTCCCGCGATGGGACCGTTGTGCACCGGCGCCGTGGGCGCCACGACGCCGATGCGCTCGAACAGATCGCCCCGGCCGAGAGCCACGACCTCGCCAGCGTAGAGCCCCGTTACACCGAAGCCCCCCAACTCGCGCGTGTCCTCGAGCGCGAGGCGGTCTTTTTTCGGAACTGCCGCCGCAGCCGCGCGGCTCAGCGGATGATTGCTTGCCGCTCCGAGGCTTCCCCCCAACTGCCGCAGCAGCGCGGGATCCACTCCGGCGGCGGGTTTCACATCGGCAAGCCGCAGATCGCCCGTGGTCATGGTTCCAGTCTTGTCGAAGATGACCGATGAGACATCGGCCAGGTGCTCGAGGAAGGCGGACCCCTTGATCAGAATTCCGTGTCGTGCGGCCACCGCGATTGCGGCCACCGCCGTTGCAGGTGCCGCAAGTACGAGTGCGCACGGACAGGACGCCACGAGAACGGCCAGCATTGCCGGCACATTTCCGGTGACGAGCCACACTCCCGCAGCAACCAGCAGCACCAGCGCCATGTATTGACCGGCATAACGGTCCAGCAGACGTGTGACCGGCGGCTTCGCGTTTTCCGCATCGCGCATGAGGGTAATGATGCGACCGAGCGTGCTCTCCTCTCCTACCCGGGTCAGCTCGACGCGCAGCAGGCCATCCACGTTCATCGCGCCAGCCAAAACCTTGTCGCCTTCGCCAACCTCCACAGGTACCGACTCACCCGTCAGCGACGCAAGGTCGAGGCTCGACGTTCCGCGCCGCACGACGCCGTCGGCAGGGATTCGCTCGCCAGCGCGCAGCTCGATGAGATCGCCCACATGCAACTGCACGCTTGGAACGACTTCCACGCTGCCATCGGGCAACAGCCGGCGGCTGTCAACTTCCGTCAATCGGGTGAGGGCACGCACGGCTTCGTGGGAGCCAAGCATGCTGCGCTCCTCGAGTACGTGTCCGATCGTCATGATGATCGGCAAGAACGCCGCCGTCATCAGATCGCCTGTCGCCCAGGCGGCAATGAGCGCCAAGGCCACCAGCCGATCCGTGATGCCGTGCAGGCTGGGATGACGCAAGCTGGCCCAGGCCTCGACAAATACGGGCACTGCGACGAGGGCCGCGGCAACGCCGGCGACCAGTTCCGCAATCGCGTGCTGCTCCGGGATCAGAAAACGGATCCCCGCCGCCACGACGAGCAGGCACAGTGCCGCGAGCGCCAGCGACAATCGCAATCCCAACATCAGCCGTTCGGCGCGGTTCAGCAGCGTCGCCGGCCGGTCGACCAGTCCCGCGGGACTCGAAATGTCGGAGCTCACATTCATGTCTACTTCCCGGGCAGCACGACTCGCGTGCCATTTTGCGGATCGACCAGGGTCGCCGAGCCGACACGGTTCATGATCGTCGCGATGTTGTTCCGATACTCGCGCTGCAAGATGCTGTCGCGCGTCTGCGGCGTCTCCTCACGCTCCAGCGCCAGGATGCCTGCCGTGTTGACATCTGCGGTGCTTATCAGTTCGCGCGCCGTCGCCTCGGCTGCGCTGAGGAGCTGATCGCGGTTACGCTCGGATTCCTGGCGTCGATGCTCGGCATCCGTGCGTGCAACGGCGACGCCCCGATCGGCGGCCTGACTCGCCACCAGCACCGCGTCGAACGCGGACTTGGCATCGGGAGGTAACCATGCGGTCATGTCGATGCGCTGGATCTCCACTCCCAGCGACACGCCGGCCTCGCCAAGCTCACGCAGACGCGCGTTCATGGTCTGCAGCAGCGAATCGCGAACCTCGCCTCGCAGAGCGAGTAGAGCGCGATTGCCGCCCGCACCGGTGTTGGCTTGCACCACCAGGAAGTCGTTCAGATTCTTGCCGGCGGTCACATGGACGCTGGTCGCTCTAAACAAGCGATCGAGCGCCGCCGCGACGTGCGTCCTCGCAATCGAGTAACCGACGGGATCGTTGATGCGATAAATCAAGGTGGCGTTCAGGAGTACGACGTTGCCATCGCCAGTGAGATACGCAGCCGCGTTCTGCGGCATTGCACGGCCACCCGCAAACGGTCCGACCAGCGAAGCGGACTTCTCACTTCCTGCGGGCAGCGTCGTGACATCCTGGCTGAGCTGCCGCTCCGGACCGGGCAGCAACTGCACATCTTCGATCGGACGCGGCAAGGCAAGCAGCAAGCCCGCTTCCTGCGTGCGAACGATGCGGCCGAACCGCAGCACGACTGCCTGGCTATCGGACGCGATCTCACGAACATTGCTGGTCAACCACAGCAGCGTAAGCAACAACGCCGCGACATAGACCGTGCGGAATCCTATAGCGACCGACTGCGCGATAGGTCCCGGGGGCGGCGGAGGGGGCGGCCCCTGCGGCGGCGGACTTTGCGCTGAGGCAACTTCCGTCACGGCCGCAGCTTCCTCGACTCCGCGCCAGCGGGGCCATCGACCAACACACGAAACGGCGCAGCATCCGTGCGCAGGATGACGCTCGTATTCCGCCCGATCACCTGATTGATCGCATCGAGGGAGCGCAACGTCGTGTACAGGCCCGGATCGCCCTGATATGCCTTCCCGTATATTCGGGCGGCCGCCTGCTGCGCATCTGCCTCCGTGTGCGCGGCCTGCTCGCGAGCTTGCGCGACAACTTTGCGTGCGTCGCGGTCAGCGTCAGCCCGGATGGCCGCTGCCTGCCGCAACCCCTCCGCCGTGCGCTCCGCTGCAACGGTTTCACGGTCGGCACGCATGCGAGCGACGGTTGCCGCGAGAGTCTCATCCGGCAAAGTCATGCGCTCGATGCCTACCTGGCGGATGTCGATTCCATACACCTCGAGCATTCGCGGAGCGATCTGCTCGCGAAGCTGCTGTTCGAAGGCATCCAGTCGCACCTTCCTGGAATCGATGTTGACCAGGTCGGTCAGATCGAAATTGCTGGAGACGATATGCAGCGCTGCGCTGACGTAGCTCCTCAATTGACGCGCCGCCTCGTCCGGCTGATTACGGACGGAACGGAGGAATTGGCGCACGCGCGGCGGGTCGCCCGGCACCTGCCATGCGACGTAGGCTTGGACGAGCACGCGCAATCCATCGCGCGTTCCTACGTCCTGCAAGCCTGTTGATGTTGTGCGCAGACGCAGGTCGATGGGAATCGTGCTCTCGAATGGCGCCGGCAACTTCCACGCGAGGCCCGGTTGCGTCACCACGCGTGATGGGTTTCCAAAGCGTGTGATGACCCCGGCCTCACCTGCGGGCACCATGACAATGCACGCGGCGGCTATTGCCGCCAACAGGATCAGCGCGGCTATTCCAATGCGCAGCGGTGAACCGAAGTGGTGGTCGTCGTGATCATGATCGTCATCGTGATCATCGTCGTGGTGGTGTGTAAGCATCAGGGAGTCAAACCTTACTCTGGGACGTCGATATCCGGTGTCAGGGGACGCTTCGCCGCGTTCGAGATCACAGGCGCAGGCGCGATCGCCGCCGGCTTTGCTCCGGTGCCGGGCGAGCGCAGGTCGAGAATCGGTCCCTGCGCCGGGCTCAAGCGGTGATCGACGATCGTCAGCGGGGTCTGGCCGAGTGCCGCTTTCAGCTTGCCGTACGAGCGCTCGAGCAGAAACGACTGGCCGCCATCGGCGTAGGCGCGGCGATCTGCGTTGAAGCGGTAGACATCCGCGTTTGCGGCAGCCACGGTTTCCGCCGCCTGCGCATCCGCGGCGGCCGTGAGCTGGTGAGATTCCTGTTGGGCGACGCCTGCCGCGCGCTTCGCGCGGCCCAACTCATGGGAAATACTTGCGTTCGCGTTGATCTCCGCAGCCTGGACTGCGTGGTAGGCGGCGGCGGCCCCTGCGGGCGGGTGGATCTCTTCGATCAGAACCGAGACGATCTCGACTCCGGCACGATGCGTATCCATGTTGGCCGCGAGGGCCTCGCGCAGCGCTCCGGCGACGTTCTCGCGCCGCTCGCCAAGAATCTCTTCGAGGGCGCGCGAATTGAAATAACGCAGGACCAGGCGGCTGGCGGATTCCTTGATGAGGGATTCGGGGTCCGCGACCGAATACACGGACTGCATGGCGGCATTATCGGTGAGGCCCACACGATACAATACGCTGATCTCGGTGCTGACACTCTGAAAGCCCTGGCTGCCGGTGCCGCGGCTCGGGACGAGATAGTCCGCCTGGCCCGGATGCGAGCTTTCCCACAGCCTGTTCAGCGAGGCGGGCGGAACGGCTTCCGCGTCAACGCTGTCGTGCTCGTCCGGTGCAGCCTGGTCGACGCCGATCGCCACCGAGTGAATGGTTCCGTATTCGACCGGCCGCAAGCGGCCGAGCGGCCACGGCATGAGCAGGTGCAGACCCGGGCCCAGCACGGCGACCGGCGCGCCGAAGCGCTCATAGATGCCCCGCTGCCCGAGATCGATGAGCTTCAATCCTGTCAGCGCCCAGCACAGCAGCGCCGTTGCGAAGATCGCCGGCGGAATCGCGGCCCCCAGGAATTTCAGCGCCCAGCTCCGCGCAAAGTCCAATCCGAGATGAGTGCGCAACAGCGTGCCCGGCGCCCGCGGCCCACCCGTAATGACGGAGGCGAGAATGCTGTCCGTTGCGGCCCTTGCCGTCGCTGGCGCCGGTGGCGGCAGAAACATGCGCGCGAGTGCGCGCACGGACAGTTCGAGCGCCACGAGCCCCGGAACGCAGATCAGCACCCTTTCCGGCCAGCGCAGCCAGACCAGGCCTGCGCCTCTGCCGAGCTCGATCGCACCGGCAGCAACCAGAAGCAACGTCGTAAGCAACAACAACCGCCGCAATGCGGGTGCTTCCGGAAGCTGCGGCGCCGGGAAGGAATTCATGACGCGCTCGGCCACCAGTGACACGAAGGCCAGAGCGAAAACGAACGCCGCGGCGATATTGGCGCTCGTGCCCGCGGCTTGCGCGGTATCGCCGCCGCCCATATCGGAGGGCCACAGGAAGCGCACGACGAGCCAGATCAGCAGCGTGCCGGCTGGCAGGATGAACGCCTGCCCCTGGCGCGCCGCAAACCCCGGATCGTCGCGCGATTGCTGCGGATGCGCGGCCGAGGCCGTGTCGGGTTCTGAATACCGGAATCGCGCGGACGTCAATGCGAGCGTGGCAAGAAGTGCCGTCAGCGCCAACAGCAACGCGGTCAGCACCATGGCGCTCAGGCCACCTGAAACGGTCTCCAACGCGACGGAGCGAGCTTGCGGCAGCACGCCGGCAGGCAACAAAGCGGCCGCCAGCACCACGGCGACTGCGGCCGCCGAGATTCCGAATAGCAGGGCAAGACGCCGGACCAAGCGGTGCGATCGGGGCAAGACCGGCTCCGTCGACTGCGCCGAATCTGTGTCCGGGATTTTCATGCGGTTAAGATAACGCAAAGTACCGGATGGTGCAGACTGTGGCCAGCACGCGGCGGAATTGGAAATTGACGGCAGTGGCGCTTGCTCTGGCAAGCTGTGTTCTGCTTGCCGCCGACCTGCGAATGAAGCACGAACACATGCAGGTCCGGCTGCTGACCGTCCTGCCGGACCAGGTACCGGCGGACCCGTCGCTCGTACGTTTCGCCGTCGCGCAGGCCCGGCCGCTGTATGTGCAGCACTGCGCGCGCTGTCACGGCGATGCCCTGGAAGGCAATTCGCACTTGGGCGCGCCCGGTCTTGCCGACGACACCTGGCTGTACGGCACGGGCGGCGTGCACGACATAGAACGGACTCTGTTGTACGGCATTCGCACAGGCCGGGCGAAGGCACACAGCCTGACCGACATGCCGGCGTTCGGCCTGACGGGCAGGCTCAGCGACGGCGAGATTCGTAGCGTGGTGCAATATGTCTTGCAGCTCAGCGGCAACCCCTATGATCCACCGGCTGCGAATGAAGGCCGCGCGGTTTACTACGGCAAGGCCGACTGCGGCGACTGTCATGGGCGGGACGCCCGCGGCGACTCCTCGTATGGCGCGCCGGATCTGACCCGCAATGTCTGGAACAGCGGCGGCGATGCCGGCTCCCTTTACAAGGCAATCTATTCCGGGCAACACCATTTCATGCCGGCATGGCTCGGAACCCTGACTCTCGAGGAGATTCGCGCACTCGCCGTCTACGTGTATTCGGTTTCGCATTCGCCGTCCTCACAGCGGCCGTATGGGGCGGGCACGCAATAAAATGTCTGCCGGGGATCAAGCATGAATTCGCAACGCGCATGGGCGCGCATCGCTGCCGCTTTCGCGTACCGCCCGCAGCGGCGCGCGCTTTTGCCAGCAACAGGCATCGCGCTGGGTGTATTGATCGCAGGGTTCGGCGTGTTTCGCAGAGTTCCGCCCGCGGTGATGGCGGTGCCGCCGGGTTACGTCGCGCTCGTCAATCAGAAGGGCATCCTGACGAGCGATTTCATTACCCAATCCATGACGGAGACCGGCAAGCCGTTCGAAGAGTTGACCGCGGCCGAGCGCAGCCGGGTCCTGCGCGAGATGATCGACGAGGAGCTGTTGGTTCAGCGCGCACTGGTACTGGATCTGCCGGAAACGACAACTGAAGTGCGCGAGGCGATGACCGGTGGCGTCAACGCTCAAGTGGCTGCTCCGTTCCTGGCGGAGGAGCCAACGGACGCCCAGCTCCGCGCCTACTACGATTCACACCGTCCCAAATACACGACCGACGGCTCGATGACCGTGCTCGACCTGGTGCTGCACATCGGCGGCTACGAGAACGCCGATCAGAGCCTCACCCAAGCGCGAATCGACGCCGCCGAGGCCGTGTACCAACTGCGTGCGGGCGCCGCTGTCGACTACATCCTCGAGCATTTCGGATTCGCCGAGTCGGGACGGATGAAGGACGGCAACGAGCCCGATTTCGCAGCCAAGCTGCATCTCGGGGAAACACTCTACGCAGTCGCCGCGACCTTGGGCGAAGGCGAGATTTCCGACCCGGTCAGCGACACGGACGGACTGCACATACTGATCATGCAGCGCCGGCGGCTTCCCACCATGACGGACTTCCCCGCTGCGCGGAATACCGTCTATGCCGATTACCGCGAGGACCTG